>JGI11944J13513_1001519_pt1 | contig 18405 bp, 14 predicted proteins | sample TerdegcoTASludge_FD_13513 | JGI IMG/M metagenome (IMG submission 13513) | reverse complement strand
ATACCTTGCCAGGTTTCTTCTTTTTGTCCTCCATCTTTATCTCTGATAGTAGTGAAAGAAACGAGTTTTTCTTTGCTTAAATCCTCTTTGGTAATTTCCTTTACCTGACCTTCCGGTAAATATACCTGAAATGCCGATAGCTCAATTATTATTAACAGCAGACACAGAATTAAACGGTATTTACGCATAGCATCATCCTTTTTTACACTTTATACTAATATAAATAATCAGTATAACCCAAAAAACAAATACAGTGCTGGAGTGCGGGAGTGCTGGAGTTAAATATAAAGTACACTATTTCCATATAGTTATACTTATGCATATCATACTTCATTTGTCCTTTTTTGTTCTTAGTCCTCGCTGCCAAACACAAATAAAATCTGCGAAATCTGCGTGATCCTTTTTTTCATTCTCCTCTTACTCGCCGGGTTGAAACCCTTCTATAATAGCTGTCATTCCTATGGAACTTATTTTCACTCTGTCTTCTTTTCGCCGGGTTGAAACCCGTCGTTAATATCTGTCGTTCCTACGGAACTATTTTTTTATCCATATAATCCTGTTCATCCCAGGCCTATTTTCTCTCTGCTCTAAGCCCTCTGCCCTCTGCCCAAATCATCCTGTTCATCCCAGGCCTATTTTCTCTCTGCCCTCTGCTAATAAGCCCGGAGGGCGACACAACGATAGCGATGGTGGCGTAAGCCCCTCGTAAAAAGTAAGCCCCGATTATTTTTCTTTTATTTACCTTTCCCGGTTCCCAAAAGCCCCAAAGGGCGACATAATGATGTATAAGGGTGTGTAAACCCCTCGTATAAAGATTTAGAAGGTTTATAGGGTTGAGTGAGTCATCTTGAAAAAACTTAACACGCGAACTAATGATCCAGGAGAAAGAAAATGAATCAAAATCAAAACCAAAGAGTCACTTATTATCGCTATAATGTGGCTTTTAAAATTCAGGTTTTTGTATGCGGAGGAACGGTGTCCTCCAGCTACACTATTTTTTCGGTGTTCTCAGTGTTTTCGGTGATTTCGGTGTAAAATAGAGAAAAACCTTGACAAAACTATGGTATTTTATAAAAAAGAAGAAGTTAAATAGCAGCTTTTGTCAAGCTTGATGAAAAGGGAGTATGATTTGCTTTTACAGAAGTATTTTGAGACGCGTTTTGAACTTATTGACCAGGAACTTAAAAACGCACTAACATTTGAAGACAAATATGCCACAGAGCTTAAAAAAGCAATTTATGAGGCAGTAATTCCCGGAGGCAAAAGATGGCGTCCTTTACTGCTTCTTTCTATGTTTGAAATGCTTACGGGATTTAAGAAACATCGCGCTTTCCCGGATGCTCTAAAGTCCTCAGTCGCTATTGAATTGTTACATAATGGAGCCATAGTTCACGATGATTTGCCAAGTGTGATGAATAGAACAAAGCGAAGAGGTCAGCCGGCATTGCATATAAAATATGGTAATGCCATAGCTATTTTAGCTGCTGACGCACTTTATTCTCTTGCTTATGAAATTATCAGCGAGCTTAAAAACCCGGAACAATCCCTGGAAGCAATTCGCATTCTATCCAATGCCACAAAAAGTTATGGAATGATTGGAGGACAGGTAGTAGCTCTTTCCAGCCGGCATAAAGTGATGAAAATAAACACCTTGAATTATATTGATATGAAAAAGGTCGGATCGTTATTACAGGCAGCTGCCGATATTGCCTGTTTGCTAAGTAGTAGCAGATGAAGAAACACATCAGGTTATGAGAGCTTATGCCTTGAATTTAGGAATTGCCTATCAAATGATTGAAGATATTGAAGCGGATTATTCTCGCGGAAGTGAAGGTTTGGATGAAGAATATGTTCCTGTTTCCAAAGCCAGTTATACAGCTCTGCTGGGTTTTGATAAAGCTCGTAAAACAGTAGAAAATATGCTTGCCGATTCCGCTAAAATGCTGAAGCCCTATCCCAATAACTCTGTTTTATTGGAATTCGTAGCTATGATAAAAGAGAGATTACCCTGATCAATGGTTGATATTCATACTCACCTGCTGCCTAATATTGACGATGGTTCAAAATCCCTAAATGATTCTCTCAGTCAGTTATGCCAGATGGCAGAAGGTGGAATTAAAAGAGTTTATTTAACGGCACATTACTTTAAGGGTCATTATCAATACAGTCGTCAGGAATATGATGAAAAATTCAATACTATAGTTAATAAAGTAAAAGATGCAGGTATAGACCTTGATATTCAACCCGGTTTTGAGATTTATTTGCAACCTGATATTTTGGAAGACATAAAAACCCACAATCTGACTATGGGTAAAAGTTCGTATATCCTTTTGGAAAGCGACTTAAATGGTCTGCCCAATGATTTTTATAATAATATCTTTCCCCTATTACGTGCTGGTTACAAACCTATTTTGGCTCATGCGGAACGCTATGTGAGCATTATGCAAAAACCCTCTCGCGCTGAAGACCTGATTTATCGTAATATTTATATGCAAACCAATGCCGGAAGCTTGCTTGGACTTTATGGCGAGAAGGTTAAGTCCACTGCCTGGATTTTAGTAAATAAGGGTTGGACACATTTTATTGCTTCGGACGATCATATTCGGGGTAAATATCTTGCCTATTTTGAAGCGCGCGATAAGGTAGAAGAGATGATTGATAATCATACTGCGCATTTGCTTTTTTATGTATTCCCTTCCTGCATTGCCAGCGGAGAAAATATCCCTTATGAATATGTTCAGGTTTACCGACCTCATCATTCTCATCATCACCACAGACGCAATTTAATAAAGAGGATTTTTGGCTAAAATTCTAATTACCGGAATTACCGGTTTTATTGGCAGAAATGTTTTGCGGGAAATGTTAAAGGCCTGTCCCGATTTTAATATTACGGCTTTAGTACGTCCTAAGACAGATCCGAGGCGCTATCAGGAATTTGAAAAAGCAATTCGTCTTGTAACTATTGACCTTGCCGATACTGCTTCATTAAAGGAATTTCTCTTTACGAATGAATTTGATACCATTTTGCATATTGGTGCATTACGCGGTGGCAGAAAATATCCCCAAGAAACATATCTCCGCAGTAATGTTTACAGCACTGGACAGATGGTAGAATATTGCCTTGCCAAAGATGCCCGTTTGATTTATTGTTCTTCCGTAGGTGTTTTTGGTACTATTCCTCAGGAACTACCTGCCGGTCCGCAAACTGAGAAAAACCCTGATAATTATTATCATTACACGAAAATAGAATCGGAACGCATCATCAATCGCGCTATTTTAAATGGACTGAATGCAGGAATTGTCCGTCCCAGTATTGCTTATGGAGAAGGCGATTTCGGTTTCCCTTATCAAATGGTAAAATTGGTAGACAAACATCTTTTCCCGCTTATAAACAGACCTATTTGGATTCATCTTTGTCATATTGATGCTTTGGTGAAAGCATTTCTCTATCTTGCAACCCGCGAATGGAAAAGTGGACTTACTCTTACAGTAGCAGATCGTGAACCGGTGCGCTTACAATCATTAGTAGATTTTATTTCTCGTCAGCTTCACGGAAAAAACTATCCCCGTGCTTTAAGATTTGATAGAATTTTCTTTGCCTGGGGTGAAAAACTTGCTCGTCTCGTGAAGAATGAATTATGGATCAGCCGTTTTGAGCTAATTTCCAAAAGCTGGTTTTACGATGTGAGCGCCTATTACGACATAATGGAAAAAGAAGGTTACAAATCCCATTTCACCATTCCCGAATTTGAAATAACCATAAAGGACTATCAGAAACACTGATGGCTGTTCCGATTATTAATGACTGGGCAAAATATTTTGATAATCCGGATGAGGGTTTGGGCTCTTCTTATGAACGCATTGTCCTCAATAAGTTGCTGGATTTTGTTTGTAAGACCTATAAAATTCAATCTGCTCTGGAAACACCCTGTTTTGGTTTTACCGGAGTAAGCGGTATAAATCTGCTAAATTTGGCAAGACAGGGAATAAAGGTCTCTCTGGAAGATCATAATTTAGAGCGCATAGAAAAAATTCGGGAATTATGGCAAGAATTGCGTTTACATACCGATATCAAATATAACCTTGATTATGTGAAACTGGATTATCCTGACAAACATTTTGATTTGGGCTTCAATTTTTCCGCTTTGTGGTTTACTCAAAATATTAGAAGTTTTCTTTCCGAATTCTGCAGAGTTTGCAAAAAGGCAATTCTAATTTGTGTTCCCAACCGAAACGGAATCGGCTATAAAATGCAGATAAAGGATTATTCACCGGAGAAATACCCTTTTTTGCATCCGGAATATCTTGATCCCGCTACCATCAAATTCCTGATGAAACAAAATAAATGGCAATTGCAAGACGAAAACTATATTGATTGTCCTCCCTGGCCCGATATTGGAATGAAAAAAGAACTCTTTTTTAACCGCTTGCTGAAAAAACAGGAAATTCAGGAAAACAATACGGAACCTGTTACCATTCTTACTTACTATCAGGATGAAGACAGTGAATTTGCCGAAAAGATGTTTAAATATAGTTTTGTGGAAAGAACTGCTCCCAAACAGTTCAAAAAATATTGGGCTCACCATTATTATCTGCTTTTCACTCCGGAAAATAGTGAATGACCCGAAAAAATCGTAATTCATTAGTAATCGGGCTAATTATAGGCATCCTTTTGCTTGCTGCCTGGTTATATTATACTCCTTTAGATGAAATTAAAGCCCAAATTGCACAAGTCAATTATAATTGGGTTATAATTGCTTCCGTGGCATACCTTTCTGCCTATTTTTTGCGTTCTTTGCGTTGGCGTTTACTTATTCCCGCTCCTGCTAATCCAGGTATATTCAAAACCTGGCTGTATGCTATGGCGGGAAATCTGCTCAACTATTTAATTCCTATCAGAGCAGGAGATTTTGCCCGTGCCTGGTTCATTAAAAAAAATTATTCTCTACCCTATATGAAAGTATTGCCTTCGGTATTTGTAGATAAGGTCTTTGATACTATTGCCATTTTGTTTATCATCATTGTTTTACCTTTTACAACCGTTGAACTGAGCACTCCAATGGTCATTTTACTTTGTTTATTATTGCTGATCTTTATTGTAGCTTTTTCTATACTGCTTATTTCTGTTTGGAAAAAGGAATTGGCGGTGAAAATTATTTCCTCGCTTTTTTCCTGGTTACCCCAAAAAGCAAAGGCAAAAATAAACCCGGCTATAGAAATGTTTATCAGTGAGCTTAACCTCTTTGAACATCATCCTTTCAAGCTGGTTTCGGCATTATTTTTAACTGCCGGAGGGGTTTTATTGGATGGAATATATTTTTATTTGCTGTTCCGAGCTTTTGGAATATTATATCCTTTTGCTCTGGTTTTATTTGGCTATACTTTAATAAATCTTTCCTATGCCATTCCTCAACCTCCCGCTCAACTTGGCAGTAACGAATGGATGATGATTATTATTTTCAGTATAGGATTTGGATTGACAAAGACCACTGCCTCGGCAATTATGGCTTTTGGACATATTCTAACTGCCGGATTAATGAGTTTATGGGGCATAATTGCTTTCGCGGTTCTTGGTCCTGAACTCTTATTCACAGCTATTAAAGGAGATAAAATAAATGACTAAAGAAGAACTGATACAAGATATAACTGCAATGCAGAGCTTGAAAGAAACCCTGCTGAACGAAATACATAATGTTATAATTGGTCAGGACAGAGTTCTAACCGATGTCCTCATTGCCCTTTTTGCCAATGGACATATTCTTCTGGAAGGTGTTCCGGGATTAGCAAAAACCTTGCTTATTTCTTCTCTGGCAAAAGCACTTTCACTTTCTTTCAGTCGGATTCAATTTACACCCGATTTAATGCCTTCCGATATAACCGGAACGGAGATTTTGGTAAATGACCCCATTACCGAAAAAAAGCACTTTGAATACATCAAAGGTCCTATTTTTGCCAATATCATTCTGGCAGATGAAATTAACCGCACACCTCCTAAAACTCAGGCAGCTTTATTACAGGCAATGCAAGAATATGCAGTAACCAGCGGAACCGTTACCCGTCCCTTAAGTAAACCGTTTTTAGTGATGGCAACTCAAAATCCCATTGAACAGGAAGGAACTTATCCCCTTCCGGAAGCACAGTTAGACCGTTTTATGTTCTTTATCAATATTGATTACCCTACTTTAGAAGAAGAACTACAAATTGCCGAAAGCACTACGGGACTGGATAATCCTGTAATTACACCTCAACTGACAGGTGAACAAATAATATCTTTACAACAAGCAGTGCGTTCTCTTCCTGTAAGTGATCATGTTCTTAAGTTTGCCGTAAATTTAGTAAGAAAATCCCGTCCCAATACGGATGATGCCTTAAATGAAATTAAACAGTGGGTTGCCTGGGGAGCAGGACCTCGTGCTTCTCAATATCTTATTCTTTCTGCCAAAGCAAGAGCCGCTTTAGACGGACGTTTAACTCCTGCAGAAGAAGATGTTAAGGCATCTGCCATCAATGTGTTACAGCATCGTATTTTACCCTCCTTCGCAGCTCAAGCGGAAGGAATTAACTCCAAACAAATCATTAACTGGTTACTGGAGCAAAAATGAAACGCTTTATATTCTTTCTTCTTTGCCTGCTAATGTGTATATCCCTCTTTGCCATTGATAATAAATTTCTGCATCAACTGGTTCAGGTTAAGAGTTCGCAGGCATATTCCATCCGCTTTGACGATGATTTGGTTTATACTAATAACCAGAATTACATTTGGGTTTATTCCATATTTAATGCCTGGCAGCCCAAACTGGAAGCTGCCTTTTTTTCTCCCAATCCGATTGAGGATATTGAAACTCTTGCCGGAAAACATCTTTATGTAGCTTCCAATGAACCTACCAATCAGGTTATTCTGATAGATAGCTTATATACTGGCTCCCGCATTTTCTTCCCTCAAACAATTGTAGGTGATAAACTTACCCGCGAAGGTTCTATCCTTTATGTGGCAGACCGTTATAGAGGAATTGATATTATTAATTTAAGCGGTGGAAGCACACGCGAATTATTAGCTACTTTTTCTGAAAAATGGGGCATTAAGGACTTTGTGGCAAGTTACCCTTATATTTTTGCTCTCAATGATTTTGGTTTAGTTGCCGTAGATATTACCGATCAATCCTATCCTGTTTCTTTGGGTGTAAATTACGAAATTATAGATGCCACTTGTTTGGTTAAAAACGGAAATACAATTTGGATCGGTGCAGGAAAAAACCTCTTGGCTTTCAATGTTTATGAACCCAAAAAGCCAACTCTCATCAGCCAAATTAGAATGACTAACGAAATCCTGAGCTTGGATATTAAAGATAACCGTCTTTTTATTGCCTTAGGACGCGGGGGAGTTAAAATTATTGATGTAACTAATCCCCTCAGGACAGAAGATATCAACAACATCTTTCTCACTATTCCCGTTTACGATTTGGATGTAGCCAATGATTACATTTTTTTAGGACTGGGAAAAGAGGGTTGGATGCTCTATGAATACCGGTAAAAGCAGAGGGCTGAGGGCAAAGAGTCAGAAGTCGTCACTGCCGAAATAGCTTTTACGCTACCCTCAAATTTGTTTGGCAGTTTGGACTAATGACAAGAAAGTGAAAATAATTAGGAAGAAGATATTATGAAAGACCAGATATTATCTGCAGTAAACCTTAAGGAATATATGCCTACCACTCAGATGAAATTGTTTAACTTTGATGCAAAACCCTTTTTAAAATGGGCAGGTGGTAAAGGACAACTAATTCCCGAACTTGTTGATCGGCTTCCGGATAAATTCAAAAAAAGTATGCATATTCCTATTTATATTGAACCATTTATTGGAGGTGGTGCATTTTTCTTTTATTTACAATCCTGTTTTCAGATAGATAAATCAATAATAATAGATATCAACCGTGATTTGATTATAACCTATCAAGTTATTAAATATGCTGTAGAGAATTTAATTGCTTTATTATCCGAATTGGATAATAAATATAATAATGCTTCCCAAACTGAGAGAACTACTTTGTATTATGATATCAGAAAAAGGTTTAATTATAGTAAAAAGCACCTTGATACCACTTACAACGAATTATGGATAAGACACACTGCCTATATGATTTTTCTTAATAGGACATGTTTTAACGGTTTATATAGAGAGAATAAAAACGGGGAATTTAATGTCCCTCATGGTCGTTATGATAAACCCTCAATATGTCAGGCAGAAAACCTTTGGGATGTGAATAAAGCACTTTCTAATACAGAAATTCTACAGGGTGACTTTTCCTTGGCTGCAAATTATGTTGAAGAAAACACCTTAATTTATTATGATCCTCCCTATAGACCATTAACCAAGACCTCCAATTTCAATTCTTATGCCAAAGAAGGTTTTGCCGATAAAGACCAAATCAGATTAGCTAACTTTTTTAAGGAAATGGATAGACCTGATGTCTATCAGATTTTATCAAACTCTGATCCCAGAGTTACAAATCCCAAGGATGACTTTTTTGATAACCTCTATAAAGAGTATAAGATAAGCCGAATACAAGCAAAAAGAATGATAAATTCCGATGCCGAAAAAAGAGGTAATATTACTGAAATACTTGTGACGAATTATTGAGGTGATAGAGTATGTATCAGCTCTAAACTAATAAAAATTATGCTTTATTATAGTATATATAATGTTTATCATAGATTGGGAGGTTTACCTTGAAACAATTACCCGCATATAAAAAATTAAAACTGAACAGCCCCGAAAAAGTATTTAACTATCTAATAAATACTATGTTACCTACAATCAATAATTGGTCTTATCTTGTTGACTGGGAAAAAGTATCCAAGCACATAAAGGATATTGAAATATGCCTCAATACAATGAACTATCTCATAGGCAAAAAGAATATCCACAATGAATTTCAATATCTTCTGAAAAAACATCCGGAAATTAAGCATATTTTACCTGTTCTTGTTGCTTGCAGAAAAGATAGTATTACCCTGTTAACTTCTAATGATGAAAACCACCTCCAAGCAAAAGAGTTCAATTTTAAAAACCTTTCTGACGAAGATGCCTTAAATTTTGCTGACAGAGCTGGTTTATTACAGTTATTAAGTTCAAACAAAATAAAGAACTTGGTTGATTATGTTTTCGGAATTGAAGTAGGATTGGATTCCAATGCCCGCAAAAATAGAGCAGGAAAAGCAATGGAACAATTAATGAATAAGCATATTAAAAGGATTTGTGAAAAAAACAACCTTGAATATTTAGCATCTGCTAACAAGTCAAAAGTAGAAAAACAGTGGAGAATTGACCTTCCTGTAGATAAAACAAATCGTAAAGTTGACTTCATAATAAAAAAAGACCGTCAGTTATATTTAATTGAAGTCAATTTCTACAGCGTTGGCGGTTCAAAATTAAAATCAACAGCAGGTGAATATAAAAATATCTATAACTTTTGGAAAAGTCATAACCTACAATTTATATGGATAACTGATGGTTGGGGTTGGAAAACAACGCAAAGACCCTTGAAAGAAGCATTTAATGAGCTTGATTATATCCTGAATATAAAAATGGTTTTGGATGGTGTTTTAGAATATATCCTTACTAATTGATTATGAGCTATAGTAAATATTTTTCTGCTGAAGGTTTCTGCTTATATTGGGGAAATTGTATTGAAATTTTAGAAGAACTTGAACCTAACTCAATAGATATGATTTTTGCCGATCCTCCCTACTTTTTATCGGATGGAACCATAACTTGTAAAAGCGGAAAAATGGTAAGTGTGAAAAAAGGTGACTGGGATTTGCTTGATGAATTTAATAACAAATCAGAATTCCACCATAAATGGATTTCTGTATGTAGACAAATATTAAAACCATCAGGAACTATTTGGATTAGCGGAACCTACCATTCAATTTATCAATGTGGATATGAGTTACAAAAACAAGGGTTTAGAATTATTAATGATATTTGCTGGTTCAAACCTAATGCGGCTCCAAACCTTACCAGAAAATGTTTTACTGCTTCTCACGAAACAATTCTTTGGGCAATTAAAGACCCCTTACAGAAACAAAAATATCATTATGAGCTAATGAAAAATACTGACTGGATGGGAGATAGTATCAATAAGAAAGGTAAACCAATGAGAAGTGTTTGGTGTATTCCAACTACACCTGCAAGGGAAAAAATACACGGAAAACATCCAACTCAAAAGCCCATAGCATTATTGGAAAGAATCATTTTATCTTCTACCGATGAAGGAGACCTTGTTCTCGATCCCTTTAATGGAAGTGGTACTACCGGTGTTGTTGCTAAAATATATCATAGAAATTATATAGGAATAGATATCAATATTGATTATTTGAAATTGACAATTGAAAGGATAAAAGATACTCTTTAACCTTGTGGAAACTTTGAAGTTATATTTATAATTCAAGTTAAGAGTCGTCCCTGCTGAAATAGCTTTTACGCTACCCTCAAATTTGTTTTGTAGTGAGGACTAGTGACAGGAAGAGATATTAGATAATTTTTTATAGATAAATCATAAATGGTTTCCTCTTAACTGATTTTTAGCTTCCGGATAATCCTTTTCGGAATCAAAATATTAGATTTAGAGGGGGGGTTATTTCTCTTTTTCCGAGGGGCTTACGCCGCCATCGCTATATAAGTGTCGCCCTAAGGGGCTTTCTGGGAATATAAAAGGAAAAAAGAAAAAAATCGGGGCTTACTTTTCCCGAGGGGCTTACGCCACCATCGCTATCATTGTGTCGCCCTCCGGGCTTATTAGCAGACAAAGGGTATCTAAACCCTATAAACCTTCTAAACACTATAAACTATCTAAACCTTCTCAACCTTCTAAACACTATAAACCTTCTCAACCCTCTAAACCCTTTAAACCTTCTAAACCCTATAAACCTTCTAAACCTTCTCAACCCTCTTAACTTTCTCAACCTTCTAAACCCTATAAACCTTCTAAACCTTCTCAACCCTCTTAACTTTCTCAACCTTCTAAACCCTATAAACCTTCTAAACCCTATAAACCTTCTCAACCATCTAAACCTTATTTTTTCCTTTTATGTATTTTCAATATAGAATGTATATTATTGCTTTACGAAGGGGATAGCAGTTCCCAGGATATTAATTGTAAAATAGCGGACGGAGGCAATTTCTCTATTGTAAAAGAGATATCCTTCTTTTTTTGCACCGGCTAAAAGTTCTCCCGAGCTAAATGCATTATTTACCAGTTCATAATACATTTCCTGTTCTTTATTTCTGTCTGTGATACCGAATTCTGTTGTGGGAGAAAAAGGATCACTAAATTCCTTAAACATCATTCTGCGTTCCAGATCAGAGAGAATGTAATCTACGGGAACAGGATCATATTGTTTTTCATTGCAAAGAATGCTGAATGAGCTTTCCTGCAGTTTAATTTTTTTTCTGGAATTATTTTTTATACTGATAAAGACGGGGAAGAAACGGTTATTGATTTCCTGATAACTTCCAGGGTAGCTTTGGGGTTTAACAATAATCAATAATGTATCCGTACGAATGATAGCATAATTATTTTCGCTAACGACTCCTTCCCCGGGAACAAACTGGCTTACAGAACAAGCGGACAGCAGAAATAAAATTCCTGCTGTCAGCATCATTCTGCAATATTTATTCGTTATCCTCTTCATTTTCAAGGTCTTCTTCCAATTCATCCATTTCTTCAATTTCTTCTTCAGCGAATTCTTCATCTTCCATATCTGCAAATTCTTCCAGGTTAGAAGCTGGTTTTGCCTTCAAGGTTTCCACTTCTTTATCCAGGGATTCCTCATCCGGTTCTGAATGGACAAGAGAAATATCGCGCACTACATCATTGGGAGCAAGGTTTATCAAACGCACTCCCAAAGTATTTCTTCCCACCACGGAAATTTCGGAAACGCGTTGTCGGATAATCATTCCACCTTGAGTGATAATCATTAAATCGTCATCATCCCGCACCAGCATCAAGGCAGCCAAATAACCGTTTCGTTCATTTGTCTTCAGGGTTATAACACCCATAGAACCTCTTCTGGTAACAGAATAACTGGAAATAGGGCTTCGTTTGCCATAACCCTTTTCACTAATAGCTAAAATAGTGGAGGAATTGGGTTTACCGTTTTCCAATTGATCCTGAGCAGTGGCAATAGTCATAGATATTACATAATCTCCATTGCGCAAACGAATTCCTTTCACACCTTGGGAAAAACGACGCATAGAACGGATTTCACTTTCACTGAAACGATTGCATTTTCCCTCATGAGTAGCCAGAAGAATATCATCTCCTGCTTCACAAATTCTGGCATCAATCAATTCATCGCCTTCTCTCAGTTTGATAGCTTTAATACCGATGGAGCGAGGATGCGAAAAAGCAGTTAAAGGAGTTTTTTTAACCAGACCGTTACGCGTGCACATCACGATATTTTGTTCGGGATGGAAATCTTTCAAAGTTACAAAAGCTTTAATTCTATCTCCTTCACCAAGTTTTACCAAATTCACAATGGCTTTTCCTCTGGCTGTTCTACTTGCTTCCGGAATTTCAAAAACCTTTAGCCAGTAACACATTCCATGATCGGTAAAAAGCAGGATATAGGAATGAGTGCTAGCAACGAAGAGGTATTGAATAAAGTCCTCTTCTTTCAGATTGGAAGCGCTTAATCCTTTTCCTCCTCTGGCTTGAACTTTGTAAGTATCAACAGGTAAGCGTTTTACATAGCCATCATGAGTGATAGTAACAACCACCATTTCATCCGCAATCAGGTCTTCCATATTGAAACTTCCAGCTGGAGTTGGGATAATTGTAGTTAACCTTTTATCAGCAAATTTATCTCTAATTTCGGCTGTTTCTTCCTTAATTAAATTCATTCTAAGTTCTTTATGCTCAACAAGTTCGGTAAGACGAGCAATAATAATCAACAATTCCTGATATTCCGTTTCTATTTTATCGCGTTCCAAACCGGTTAAGCGTTGGAGACGCATATCCAGAATAGCTTTTGCTTGAATTTCGCTTAAGCTGAATTTTTCCTGTAAACCAACGCTGGCATCATTTGGTGTTTGCGAAGCACGGATTAGAGCAATAACCTCATCCAGATTATCCAGAGCTATTTTCAAGCCCTCTAAAATGTGCAATCGTTCTTTGGCATTGCGCAGTTCAAATTGAGTGCGGCGTAAAACAACTTCGTGCCGAAAATCAATGAAATTCTGCAACATTTCTTTCATATTCATAACTTGCGGAACACCATCTATCAAACAGAGATTAATTACACCAAAAGTGGATTGCAGCTGTGTATATTTATAAAGCAAATTACGCACTACTTGAGCATCATGATTGCGTTTTACCTGAATTACAATGCGCATTCCATCGCGTCCGGATTCATCCCGAATATCGCTAATGCCTTCAATTTTTTTTTCTTTCACCAGCTCCACCATCCGTTCTATAAGCTGACTTGTAGAAAGCTGATAGGGAATGGAACGAATTATAATCTGTTCTAAATCATTGGGTAGGGTTTCAATTTCAGTTTCACCCCGCATAATAATTTTGCCTCTACCCGTTTCAAAATATTCTCTTATTCCCTCAGTTCCCAAAATAAAACCACCAGTTGGAAAATCGGGTCCCTTAATATATTCCAACAAGTCCAATGGCTGCAAATCTGGATTATCAATCAGAGCAATAATGGCATCACAGACCTCACCTATATTATGGGGTGGCATATTGGTTGCCATTCCAACAGCGATTCCGGAAGAACCGTTTACCAGTAAATTGGGAAACCGGGCAGGAAAAACAGTAGGTTCTTGACGGGTTTCATCGTAGTTGCTTCTAAATTCAACAGTATCTTTCTCCAGTTCGGTAAGCATTTCCATTGTTATTTTTTGCAAGCGTGCTTCTGTATATCGCATTGCTGCAGGCGGATCACCATCTATGGAACCGAAATTTCCCTGACCTTCAATTAACGGATAACGCATTATCCAGGGCTGTGCCAAACGCACTAAAGTAGGATATACAACTTGTTCTCCGTGAGGATGATAGTTACCACTTGTGTCACCGGCAATTTTTGCACATTTACGAAAGTGACTTCCGGGGGTTAAATTAAGTTCATGCATCGCATAGATTATTCGGCGTTGAGAGGGTTTCAAGCCATCCCTAATATCGGGTAAGGCGCGAGAAACAATCACACTCATAGAATAATCAAGGTAAGCTTGTTTTAGTTGTTCTTCTATTTGAACAGGAATAATATTGGTTGTTTCAGACATCTATTTTTGCTCCTTAAACATCAAGATTTTTTACATAGCGGGCATTTTCCTGAATAAATTCCCTTCTGGGTTCTACTTCATCGCCCATTAAAATGGTAAACATTCTATCCGCCTCAATGGCATCATCCATTTTGATAGCAATCATTTTCCGGTTTTTAGGATCAAGAGTGGTTTCCCAAAGCTGTTCCGCATTCATTTCACCAAGTCCTTTATAGCGTTGAACAATCACACCTTTTTCACCAAATTCCTGAATTGCTTTATCCCGTTCTTCTTCATTATACACATAAACCTTCTGTTTTCCTTTACGAACCTGAAAAAGAGGCGGCATTGCAATATAGAGTTTACCGTCTTCAATAACGGGACGCATATAGCGATAGAAAAAGGTCATCAGCAAGGTGGCAATATGAGAGCCGTCTACATCGGCATCAGCCATTATAATGATTTTATGATAACGCAGTTTGCTAATGTCAAATTCCTGTCCAATTCCAGCTCCCAAAGCTAAAATAATCGGTTGAATTTTATCGTTGTTCAAAACCTTATCCACTCTTGCTTTTTCCGTGTTTAGCATTTTTCCCCACAAAGGAAGTATTGCCTGAAAAGAACGATCTCTTCCTTGTTTGGCGCTTCCACCTGCCGAGTCACCTTCCACTAAAAAGAGTTCTGTTTTTTCCGGATCGTTTAAAGTGCAATCAGCAAGTTTTCCTGGCAGGGAGCCACTTTCCAGAACAGTTTTTCTCCTGGTAAGTTCTCTTGCTTTTCTGGCTGCTTCTCTACTGCGTGCCGCTAAAATACTTTTCATTGTAATATTTTTTGCTTCAGCAGGATGCTCTTCAAAATACTCCATAAGCTTTTCGTAAACAGCACTATTAACAATTCCTTCCACTTCCGAATTTTGCAGTTTGGTTTTGGTTTGTCCCTCAAATTGGGGATTGGCAATTTTAAGTGAAATAACCGCAGTAAGCCCTTCTCTAATATCTTCACCGGAAGGACTAACCTTTTCATTTTTAAGCAGATCGGCATTTTTGATGTAGGTATTCACGGCACGCGTCAAACCGCTTTTAAATCCGCTTAAATGGGTTCCCCCTTCAGTAGTATTAATATTATTGGCAAAACTGAAGATGTTTTCCTGATAACCCTCGTTATATTGAAGAGCTACTTCAAATTCCATTCCTTCTTTCACGCTGGAAATGTATATCGGATTTGGGAAAAGCGGTTTTTTGTTCTGATTTAAGTATTCCACAAAACTTTTTATTCCCCCCTCATATTTAAAATCATGAGCCCGACCACTGCGTTCATCTTTTAGAATAATGCGTAATCCACTATTCAGGAATGCCAGTTCTCTTAAGCGGGAAGTTAAATAATCAAAACTGAATTCCGTTGTTTCAAAAATAAGCGGATCGGGACGGAAAGTTACTACTGTTCCGGTTTTATTGGTATCCCCTAAAACCTGTAATTCGGTTACCGGAAGACCTCTTTCAAAGCGCATAAAGTATTCTTTCCCGTCCTTAAAAATATTCACTTCCAGAAATTCCGAAAGAGCATTAACTACTGAAACACCAACTCCATGCAGACCTCCGGCTACTTTATAACTTTTATCGTCAAATTTCCCCCCTGCATGCAGAACAGTTAAGACAACCTGCACTGCCGGAATTCCCATATCTTTTTGAATATCAACAGGAATTCCGCGTCCGTTATCTTCCACTCTAATATTTCCTTCGCTGGTTATAGTGCAAATAATTTCATCGCAATAACCTGCTAATGCTTCATCTATAGAATTATCTATAACTTCGTAAACCAAGTGATGCAAACCACGTTCACTGGTGCCTCCAATATACATTGAAGGCCTTTTACGGACAGCTTCCAGACCCTTCAGCACTTTAATATTGCTGGCTGTATAAGTTGAGCTTTGCATATTCTATTGTCTCCTATAATTTTATGGATAAAGCTAAGGATTTTTTTCCAGATAAATGAATCTCACTGGAATTTGAATCCTTAATTTGTTGCCACAGTAAATGATATAGTGTTATTGTCAAGCACTTTCTTTATCTATTTTCTATTTATAATCCTTTATCTTGCAATATGTTATAAAACCCGTTTTTTTGGCTTTTTAGATGGCATTAAAATTCCCTTTTTTCCCGCTCCTTTTTTCTCCCTTTCAGGTTAATTTGCTGTCATTGTGAAAGTTGCTTTTCTTCTATAATGGCACTACCTACTCATTGCTCACCCATTACGGATGGGATTAGCAATGGGTAAGCAATGGGTAAGCAATGCTCCTAAGGAAGAATATATAACTTCAATAAAGAGTGACAATTATAGGCATTCTGTTATAATCTTTAATTTTTATCCCTAATAATGCGGTTGAATAAAAATGGGTCGGCAACTTCCAATTTGCCAAAGAAACTGAAGATTTCTAAAGGGATTTTTACCACCGGGTTAAAACCCGTTGTTAGTATCTGTCGTTCCTACGGAACTTTTTCTTAACAAAAGAGATAAGATGTTCACTTTTCGCCGGGTTCAAACCCGTCGTTAATATCTGTCGTTCCTGCGGAACTCATTCTTAATAAGAGAGATAAGTTATGTCCTTTACGCTTTTCACCGGGCTCAAATCTTTCCATAATATCTATCATTCTAATTTCTTTCCCGCGAAATCAGGAATCCAGATATTTTTAAACTATATAACTGAATTTTCAATAGGGAACTAATCTAATTTGCTTTCTACGGAATTTTTACTATAATATGTGCTTAACGAATGGAGAAATGATATTAACTATTATTTCTATTGCATTATTGGGTTTTAAGTAAAGGTTTATGCTTTCCACGCTATCATTGTATTGCTCTTGGAAACTATAACAATGTTAAACTTTTAATCTTTTTCGTCCCTATCTCTTATTCTTATCTCTATGTTGATGTTACGATTACCTTTTGGGAGATATTCATCTATTATTGTTCCTGTTGGGTGAAAAGGATTATATGGCTTAGATAACTTATATAACTTTATTAAGCCGTATCCTATAAGAATAATTAGAATTATGAATACCACTTTTTGTTTACCTCTAATTTACAATATATTTATTCCTTACCGCCTAACAACTACAAAATGAACGACAAGGATGTCATTCTACCGGTTTATAATTAGTTCCTTTTGCCTGCGTATTTCGGAGGGTTTAGGAATATGAATCGGCTTTCCTGTTTCATAATCTAAACCGGTATAATACATACAGGTGGAAATTGTCATAGGCGTAGGGGTAAATTCCTGCACCTGTTCCACCTTTAATTTATTTTTTCTTAGCCAATTACGAAGTTCAAAAGCATCTTCCATAGTGGTTCCCGGATGACCAATTATCAGGTAAGGAATAATTTGGCTTTTTAGTCCCGCTTTATTAGTGTAAAAATAAAACTTTTTACAAAACTTTTCAAAGACCTCAATCTGCGGTTTATTCATCAAGCGTAAAACACTGGAAACAGAATGCTCCGGCGCAAGTTTTAACCGCCCTCCCGTATATTTAGTAGCAAGGGCTTCAATATAGTTATCATCATTTACTGCCATATCATAGCGAATTCCGGAGGCAATAAATAAATGTTTGATACGGGGTAAATTCCTTATTTTAGCGAGGATTTCCAACTGAACCGAATGATTTATTTGCAAATTGGGACAAATATCTGGAACCAGACAGGAACTTCTTTTACAGGTCTCAGGAAAATCCAAACGGCAAAATGAAGCATACATATTTGCAGTTGGACCACCCACATCGGTAATTGTGCCGGTATGTTTTTGTGCTTCTTTCAGCAGAGAGGTCTCCGATCTGGATTGAATATTGCGTCCCTGATGACAGGCAATAGCACAAAAATTGCAACCACCATAACATCCGCGATGAGAAGTAATAGAATCCTTAATTTGTTCATAAGCAGGAATTTTATGCCCTGCATAAACAGGATGCGGTTGATATTTAAAAGGCAAGGCATAAATGCTATCCATTTCCTTTGTAGTTAATGGTTTTGCCGGTGGATTGTGCTTCAGCCAGCGTCCTGCTGTCTTTTGAAAGATAGTTTTTGTTCTATAATTATCCTCAAATTGTCTGGTCATTTGATAAAAGGTCTCTTTAGCGGAACACTTCTCT
>JGI11944J13513_1001512_pt1 | contig 18469 bp, 17 predicted proteins | sample TerdegcoTASludge_FD_13513 | JGI IMG/M metagenome (IMG submission 13513) | reverse complement strand
CAGCGCACTAGGCGCTGGGCATCCATAACGGGTGTGCTTTAGGGCTCAGCCCTCGCTGAGTGCTCGCCAACCGTTCTCAGTCTTGCGCATGGTGATCTTGCCCTTCATCTGAAGCTGCTGATCTTGCAGCCAGTACAGGACGTCCTGTGCCTTGGCGGCATCGTTGCGGATCTGAAGCAGCGCAGGATACAAAAACTTGGTGGAGCCTCCATTCGGGCATCCTGCAACGTACATGGACCAGACGCTGTCTGTCACCTTGTTGTAGATGGTGTTCGTGGGCTGGTCGCGCTCTTGCTTTTGCCGTGCTTCCTGCTCCATCGCATCGAGCGCCTGCATCTTCTGGCGCAGGCTGCTTGGCAGCGGATGCTCGTTTTCCCACTGGATCAGCGCTTTCCGATATGCGTCTTCTTCCAGGAAACCCATTCCCGGTGGATTGTTGAAGTTGAAGTCTTCGCGACGGGGGGCGCTGCTGTTGTGTTCCTTGCGTAACGCCAGGATCTCAGTCTTGAGCGTTGCGATTTGCTGCTGGTCGGCCTTTCCGGCATCCTCCCAGGCTTTCACGCGGTCACGCTCCTCCTGGTAGGTCTGGCGCATGCGCTTCAAGGTGTCGGGGTCCTTGAGCTCGATGTCGTACGTGAATTCGACACGGTAATGACCATCCTCTTCATAGCCGTTGGTCTTTTTGATGTGCGTCACCTTGGCGTTCTCGCAGGCGGCGAACGCCGTCGCTATGTGGTGGCGGTGTCCCTGGACCCAGCCAGTCGTGGCGGTTCACGCTTTGTCCATCAAAAGCTGAGGGTCGGGGACGTCATCCAGATTAGCGGACAGCACAATCATTTCCCCCTGGTCGAGACTGCCTCCCATAGCGTGTTGGTGGCCGGAGGGATCGGCATCACGCCTGTTCTTGCCATGCTAAGGAGGCGGGATGCCCTGTGCAGGACGGCGCACCTCTAGGCGCAACAAAGCATTGAAAGGATGCTTTGTTGCGCCTAGGGCGGCCCTCAGAAGTTGTGCCGGACTCCCATGTAGATATTGCGCGAGCTTCCGTTCGCCGAGCCGACTAAAGTTGCTGGAGCTTGAGCAGTTCCGGTGCCCAGTACATACTGCGATCCGTTCTTGTTGGTAATCCGTGCGGCGCCAAAGTAGAGACGCGTTCGCTTAGACAGGTCATAGTCACCGCCAAGGGCAATCCAATTGGCATCGCGATTGCCAGTCGAGGTCGTGTAGTCGGAACGGTCGTTAACTCGAGTGAACTGGGCAATGGCGGTGAACGGCCCGAATGGCACGCGTACGCCAACGTTGGTCAGCCTGAACTCGCTCCTTGAAGTCCCAGGCATTCGGGCGATGGTGCCGGTGCAGGTGCTGCAGGAGTTCTTTTCAACCGTCGTACCGAAGAAAAACTTGGCGAAGCGGGCATCATAGGACCCCCCAAGCACCATTGCCGAGACCTTGCCTGAAGCAGCGTTGTCCGCGCCATCCTGCTGTTGGAAGCCAGCATTGAGGTCAAAGCTATCAACCTGATAGCGTGCAGATACTCCGTAACCGCGACCGATCGTCGCGGACTTCTCGCCAAAGGAATACTGCCCGCGCACCTCAAGGCCACCCCAACGTGGGGATACATAACTGATGGCGTTGTCCTGGCGCGCCGCTATCCCCATCGGCAACACCTGACGCTGCGTTGTTGTGTTGATGTTTCGGGTGAGCGACAGCAGCCCGCCCGCCCCCTCCCAGATGAAGGCATCCACATTACCCTGTACTGAATAGTAGGGCGTAGGAATGCGCCCCATCTGCACGGTACCGAGCCTTGTATCGCTGAGGCCAACCGATGCTTCGCGCCCGAACGCACGGCCGCCTTGGGCCAATGTACCTTCATCGAGATAGAAGCCTTGCTCTAGGCGAAAAACGGCGGAGAGCCCTCCTCCCAGGTTCTCTACACCTCGGAAACCTAGGTTACTACCAGCACTGCCGCCCGAATACACGCGACTGATGCTGGAGCCGCCCGAGCGGGGCGAGTCGACGCCGGAGTCCATGCGTCCATAAATGGTGACATTTCCTTGCGCGTTTGCAGCTCCGCAAACGTTGAGCAACACAGCGCATGCCACAGCATGCTTGGCTAGTCCGATCATTGGTGCCTCCTTCATTTTGTTTGGGGCCTTTGCCCCAATTCCTCTTCTTCACAATGCGCTTGATTCTTTACGGGCAGCCCTACGCGCAACCTTCCAGCATCCGCATGAGTGGCTGTTAGCTCATCACTCTGGTTGGACTTCTGCCCGTGTCAGCACCGCACGAGTTTGTTTGAGCTCTTCTTCGATGTTCTGGGCAAAGGTTGTTGGGGACTCCCTGGTCGGCAGCACGCCCAGGGTTTCCAGGCGCTGCTTTACGTCGGGCAGTTCGGTGACTTTGCGCAGGGCATCGCTCAGATGGGCGAATTCCGCCGCAGGCAAATCCCTGGTGGCCCAGAAGCCATAGATGCTCTTGGTCGCCACGCTCGGATCCCGTCCCTCGGCGGTGGTCGGAATGAGCCTGAGCGGGCCCGACAGCCGCGTTTGCGAGGTCGTCGCAATAGGCTTCCGGTTCTATTCCGGTTTCAGGTTGGCCAGCTTGGCCGCTGCAATGACCCGGCTATTTTCAGATGCGAGCTTTGCCGCCAACTCGGCAGGACCTCCAGCAATGGAGTCGACTCCTGCTTTTTCCAGTTTGCTCTTCACTTCGGGATCGTTGACGGCTTTCTTGACCGAATCGCTGATCCTGTTCCGATACGCCTCAGGCGTTCCTTTCTTGGCCAGCATGACCACGGTAAAGCCAAAGTCGAAGTTCTTGGCGTACTCGGAAATGGCAGGAATGTCCGGATTGGCCTTGCTGCGAGCCAAGGTGTTGGTCGCCAGTATTCTGGCCTTGCCACTTTGGACGAAGCCCGTCAGGTTCGGGGGGGAGGCGAATGTTATGTCGACTTGGTTGCCGATCAGTGCCGGAATGGAGGCGGAGCTACCCTTGAATGGGACATGCTTGACATTGATGCCCAGCGAATGGGCCATGGCCTCTGCCGTCAGGTGGTGGATTGAACCGATTCCGGAAGACCCGTAATTCAACTCGCCAGGATGCTCTTTCGCATATTGAATGAAATCCTGCATGTTCTTGAAGGGGGCGGAAGAGTTCGTTACCAGGAGCAGAGGGGCCACACCGACCAGGGAAACGGGATCCAGATCTCTCTGGGCATCGTACTTGAGGTTCTTGATAATGATCGGAGAAACCGCTAGCAGAGGGCCGTCCGTAACCAGGAGGGTATGACCATCAGCAGGGTATTGCTTGATGGCCGTGACGGCGACGCCGCCGCCGCCGCCGGGCTTGTTTTCGACAATTACCGGCTGCTTGAGGTCTGCCTGCATTTTCTCGGCTAGAACCCGGGCCACGGTGTCCGGCAGTCCCCCTGGAGCGTAGGGTATGACCAGCTTTACGGGCTTGTTCGGGAAATCGCTATCAGCATAGGCAAAGATTGACAACGCCTGGAGGGCAATTGCAGCCGATATTTTCAAGAAAGTTCCTCTTGTCATGACATGTCTCCTGATTTTTGTGATTTCTTACGGCACCGACGCCATCCGCTCATGTACCGGCATTAAGATGTCCGCACAATTCCTGTTTAAAAAATGACATGCACATTTGCAGCCAGCAGCAACGATGTCGGCATGCGGGCGACGCAGATTGATGCGAAGTCGGGCTTGGCCACCTCTTCTAGATGGTGGAGGCAGCTTCGGCTGCGGCGCACAAAATCTTGTTCTCTGCGTCGCAACTGCTTCTCTTCATTGACATGCCTCACCTCTATTTTATTAGACGTCTAAAATTATTATTAGAGGGCTAGCGTGATTTTTGGTCGGTGATATCCCTAGGGCTCGTCATCAATTGAGCCAGACGACAGCGGCCGCAAGGTGGATCCCTCCCAAGAATGCCGCTGCCGTTTTGTCATAACGCGTGGCAATGCCCCTGTACTGCTTCAACCGCGCAGAGAAGTTCTCAATGAGATGCCGCTCTTGGTAGACATGGCGGTCATACCCGCGCTGAGTTTTGCACGTCCGAATACTGGGAATGACAACCTGCTTGCCCTGGCGCAGCAGTGGTTCAACCACGCGTTCATGGGCGTCATACGCTTTGTCGGCAATCACGGCTTGCGCGTCGGTGCGCGCAAGCCAGACATCTGCACCTTCCAAATCCGATGCCTGCCCTGCTGTGAGATGGAAACCAGTGGGGTTGCCAAGAGCGTCAACGGTGGCATGGATCTTGGTGCTCAAACCTCCTCGGCTGCGACCGATGGCTTGGCTTTGCCCCCTTTTTGCACCCGCGCTGTGCTGATGGGCACGCACGATGGTTGCATCGATCATGGCGTACTCGTTATCAGGCAGCGCACTGAGTGCTTCAAACACCCGCAGCCACACGCCCGAGCGGCTCCAGCGCATGTGGCGCAGGTGAACGACTCGAAAGTCGCCAAAGCGCTGGGGCAGATCGCGCCAAGCAATACCGCAGCGATAGCGATACAGCACAGCGTCAACAAGGAGACGGCTATTTTTGGCAGGAGCGCCCACATGCCCGGCCCTGCCAAGAAGTAGGCTTTTGATTTGCTCCCATTGGGCATTGGTCAGTGCATGTCTACGAATGACGCTACTGATAACGTAGCAACTATCGTATTAGATGACACGTCCTAGTTGTTTAGTCCCGGCATTTGATGGATTGGATCAATCCTGAAGCGTTTGGGCTCGGATGTCCACTGCTTGCAAATGAATTCATACGGGGTCAAGCCCTTGAGCGTCTTGAGTCTTCGGCCGAAGTTGTAGGCATCGATGAAGTCCGCCAGATGCTGTCGTAGCTGCTCGTGATCGTCGTAATGGAAGCGTTTGACGGTAGCTTCTTTGATGGTCCGATTCATTCGCTCAACCTGGCCATTAGTCCAGGGATGCTTAATCTTGGTGAGGCGATGTCCAATGCCATGTTCAGTGCAGACGCGGCCAAAAATGTGATCGCCAGCGTACCGATCGCAGGCACGGTTCGCAAACTGGATACCGTTATCGGTCAGTACCGTATGGAGGGCGTATGGCACTACCTTGATCAGATTGCGCAAGAACTGTGCAGCAATCATCTTGCCGGCCTTGGCATGGAGTTCGGTCATTGGCCACAAACAGATAGAGCTTGCCTTCGGCTGTTTGCACCTCGGCAATGTCGACGTGAAAGTAGCCGATGGGGTAGATCTTGAACTTCTTCTTGGCAGGCTTGCCGCCACCCACCTCTGGTAGCCGCGAGATGCCATGACGCTGCAGACATCGATGCAGCGAGGAGCCGTCAGATACGGGATGGTCGGTTGCAGTGCATAAAGGCAGTCGTCCAGTGGCAGCTAGGTATGCCTGCGAAAGGCGACGATCGCAGCCTCATCCTCAACGGATAAAACGGTGGAGCGCGGCCGCCTCGGCCCTGTTGGTAGATCGGTGACCGAGGCCCGCTTCTTCCACTTCGCCACCGTCTTCTGATTGATGCCATAGCGCGCAGAAAGCGCTCTCAGGCTCTCTTGACTATTTTGTATTGCTCGACGGACTGCCTCTGCCGTTGTGGCGCTCCCGTGCAGAACCTGGCCCATAGTGCTTCCTTCCATTCAAGGTAAAAGATTGCACCATCAAAACCTGGGATCAAATAGAGCATGGATCCCGCGTTCTGGTGGGGATATCTGGGTCTTGGCTTGGGGAGAGGGGTGTCTCGGATGCTCCTTGGAGCACTGTCAAAGCTTGCGTCGCAACACGATGGGCTTGCCGCCCATATTCAGCTTGGTCATCCAGGCGGCCAGTGCGGAATCCAGATAGTCTGCATGACCTGGGAACCACTGGAAGAGGGCCATGCCGATATCCTGGACTATGTCGGCGCCGGCTTGTCCTTGTGCAACAGCTTCCTTGACCTCGCGGACCGACTTCAGCACTGCTGCATGCTCGTCGAGATGGCAGTCCCGAGGAGGGAAGTTCGTGGTGCGCATCCATTCATCTTCCTGCTCGAAATGGCTGATGGCATGCTGCTCGAACTGTTCGATGGCCTGGGCGGCATTCTTCTCCGTGCAGGTCACCAGTTTCAGCGCAGTCGCGTAGAACTCCTCATGCACATCATCCATGGGCGTAAATCCCAGTAAGCGTGCATCGGTCCAGGCGAGACTGTTGTCGTCGACCGGCGTGGGTGCACTGGCATCCCGAGCCCTGGTGGCTGAGGTAGAAGTCTGCTCATCCATGTTCAATGTCCCTTGTTATGTTGGTAGGCCAATGCCTGGCCGTGCCAACCGAAGTGGCTGGTGGCTCAGAGGTCCAGTACCAATTCCGCAGATTTTGCACGCGATACGCAGACCATAATCTGTGCATCCTTTTCATCGTCCCGTAGCACGAGATCCCGGTGGTCCGCTTCGCCCGAGCACAATCCTACCCGGCAGGAGCCGCAGGTACCGCTTTCGCAGGAGCTTGCCACGCGCACGTTCGAGGCACGCAGAACGTCCAGAATCGAGCGGTCGCTCGGAATTTCCAATGAGGTGCCGGTGCGCTTAAGCTGCACCGTGAATGGCGTGTTTTCCTTTGTGTTGGCATTGCCGGCGCCGAAACTTTCAAAGTGAACGGTGCCGGACGGCCAGTGGCCTGTCATGTCCTGAACGGTATCCATCAGCGACTGCGGTCCGCAGCAATAGACATGTGCAGCCTTGGGACGCTCGAATAAGGCCCAGAAGTCGAATGCTTTCGCCGGGTCGCCGAAACTGTGGTGGATCTTCACCAACGAGCGCCATTCGTCGCTGCTGAGCTCGTCGAGAAAGGCCGTGCCCTCTGGATCCCGAGCCAGATAATACAATTTGAAGTCCCGCAGGCCTTCCGCCTTCAACTGGCGTGCCATGGACAGCATGGGCGTGATGCCGATGCCGCCAGCCACGAGAATGAACGACTTGGCGCGTTCATCAAGCGGAAATTCGTTGCGCGGCAGAGAGGCTTCGATCGAATCCCCTGCGGATGTGTCGTCGACCAGACTCATCGAGCCGCCACGGCCATTGCTGTCGCGCTTCACGGCGATGACATAGCGATTGCTCTCTTGCGAGTCGTTGCAGAGCGAATAGCTGCGGCGCATGCCGTTGGGGGCCACCAGCGTCAGATTCGAGCCAGCCTCGAACGGGGGCAGCGGCGCGCCCTCTGGATGGGTAAGTTCAAAGCGCCAGATGTCGCGTGCAATCTTTTCCTTCTCCGCGATCTTCAGACGCAGAAAGCCGCTTTCCTGGGTGGTCATGCCTGTCTTCCTTTACTTGCTCGACAATATTTGCAATTCTATTATTAGAGATCTAATTATGCAAGCGGAGTAGTTGACTTGCGCACGGTTTCGCGCCAGGGGAAAACCCTGCTTGTCGCTACTCTCGAAGCCTCGTAATCTAATAAATAGATATCTAATGAATAGATTTCTAGCAATAAAGGCTTGATTGCGGCGGCCGGTAAAGCGAACTCAGACGTGTTCGCTGCTCCGCCAGCTCAAGCCGGCAGCAGACAAAACGCCTCCAAGAGACTCCGAAATGACAGATTCCACGTTGAACTACGTGGGTGCGCTTCCGCATCAAACTTCCGACCCGGCAACCGTCGAGACAACCTATCGCAAGATCACTCTCAGGCTGATGAGCTTTCTGTTCTTCTGCTGGGTGCTCAACTATCTTGATCGCGTCAATATCAGCTTTGCGCAGTTGCATCTGAAGCACGATCTTGGTCTGAGCGATGCCGCTTACGGTCTGGGCGTGAGTCTGTTCTTCATTGGCTACATCCTGCTGGAGGTGCCGAGCACGCTGCTGCTCAGGCGCATCGGCGCACGCAAGACCATCACGCGGATCATGCTTTTGTGGGGGGGGATTTCTACTGCCATGGCATTCATGAACGCCCCGTGGCAGTTCTATCTGGCCCGGACGCTGCTTGGCGCGGCGGAAGCAGGCTTTTGGCCCGGCATCATTCTTTATCTCTCGTTCTGGTATCCCGCCAAGCTCCGCGCCCGCATCACGTCGCGGTTCCTGCTGGCGATTGCTGTGGCCGGCATCATCGGCGGTCCGCTGTCGGGTCTGATCCTCGAGAACTTCCATGAAGTCTGGGGCTTTCGCAACTGGCAGTGGCTGCTGTTCTTAGAAGGCCTGCCGGCCGTGGTCGCGGGCATTGTGGCTTGGTTCTACCTGACCGACAAACCACAGGATGCGAAGTGGCTGACCAATCAGGAAAAGCTCATCGTCCTGAACGCCCTGGAAGAAGAGAACCGCCAGAAGCCGGAGAACGCTCCGAGCAGCCTGATGGCCGCTTTGCGTGATCCGCGCGTCTATGTGATTGCTGCAGGCTGGGCCACGGTACCCATTTGCGGCACGATCCTGAACTACTGGACGCCCACCATCATTAAGCAGACGGGCGTTTCCAACATGCTGCACATCGGCTTTCTGTCGGCTCTGCCTTACTTGGTCGGTGCCGTTGCCATGCTGTTTATTGCCCGCAGCTCCGACCTGCGATTGGAGCGCCGCTGGCATTTCGCCCTGTCGACCACCGCTGGTGCCATTGGCGCGTTGATGCTGACGTTGTTTACAGAAAGCCCGGTGGCTGCGATTGTATGCCTGAGCCTGGTTTCGGTGAGCTATTTCGCTGCGGCGGCTATTGTCTGGACCATTCCGCCGAACTATCTCACGGGTGAGGCTGCAGCAGGCGGGATTGGCGTCATCAGCAGTCTGGGGCAGGTCGGAGCTTTTTTTGCGCCCATCGTCCTGGGTTGGGTGAAAAGCGCTACCGGCAGTTTCTCGGCTGGCATTTTGCTGGTGGCTGCGCTGGTCTTCATCGGAGGCCTTGCCGTCTTCTTTGGCGTGCCACGCCAGCAGGCGTCACAAACAGGCGCATGACAATGCGCTCCGAATCGATTTTGATCGTCACAAAGGAATCAACATGAGCAAGCTTCAACTGTCCATCGCGGTGGGCAATTACGACCGGATGCGTCCGCTGATCGACGGCGACGTCCAGATCGACGGTGTGGACCCGGTGTTCATGCTGCAGGATCCGGAAGAAATCTTCTTCCGTGCGTTCCGCACCGCCGACTACGACATCTGCGAGCTGTCGCTCAGCAGCTACTCGGTGAAGACCGCAGCCGGCACCTCGCCGTACATTGCCGTGCCGGTGTTCCCTTCGCGGGCATTCCGCCACAGCTCGGTCTACGTGCGTGCCGATCGCGGCATCAACAGCCCGGCCGACCTCAAGGGCAAGCGCATCGGCGTGCCCGAATACCAGCTGACCGCCAATGTGTGGGTGCGCATGTTCCTGGAAGAGGAGTACGGCGTGAAGGCCTCCGACATCCAGTGGGTGCGCGGCGGCTACGAAGATCCGACCCGCATCGAGAAGATCTCGCTGAAGCTGCCCGAAGGTGTGTCGCTGGTGAATGCGCCGGAAGGCCGTACCATCTCGAACCTGCTGGCCGATGGCGAAATCGATGGCGTGATCGGGCCGCGTGCCCCGTCGTGCTTCGACCGCGGTCACCCGCAGGTCAAGTACCTGTTCGAGGACCCGCAGAAGGCTGCGGCCGAATGGTATGAGCGTCGCAAGCTGTTCCCGATCATGCACACGCTAGGCGTGCGCAAGACCCTGGCAGAGCAGCATCCCTGGCTGCCCGGCGCACTGGTCAAGGCCTTCGAGCATTCCAAGGCGGTGGCACTGACGCGCCTGAGCGACACTTCGGCTACCAAGGTCACGCTTCCGTTCATCGAGGACCAACTGCGCAATGCGCGCCGCCTGATGGGCCAGGATTTCTGGTCGTATGGTTTTGCCGAGAATGCCCATGTGGTTGACCGTTTCCTCGCGCAGCACCATGCCGAAGGACTGTCGAGCCGCCGCCTCCAGCCTGCTGAGCTGTTCCACCCGGCCAGCCTGGAGAGCTTCAAGATCTGATCTCATCAGCTGCTGCGGATATTGCCGCGCACTTGGTCGACCAAGTGCGCGGCGTTTTGTATGTACAGTCTGCTTTTCCGTTAGCCGCAGCATCACGTCTACAATGCACTCGCCCTGCGATGGCGCAAGGTATCCGTACCGATACCGTGGTGCTCGGCTTGTTCGTATCGGTGTGGTTGGCATACCTTTTGAATTGACAAAGCATGAGTGCAGAACCGGGGAAGCGGTCCGTGCACTTGTGAAGGCACTATGATTTCAAGCAGTCTGACGATGGCCGTGAAGGAGAAAGCATGACAGCCAGACCCTCTTCCAGCAAGGCACCGGATTCCAAAGAGAACCCGATCCTGCGGCATTGGCGCGAGGCCGTACCGGATGATCGTCTCGCTCACCTGGTGAAGGATGCAGGCCGGGCGATGGTTCGGGGGCTGCAGATGCGCCTGGCTCAGTATGAAGTTTCTTTCGGTCACTGGGCGTTTCTGCGCATTCTGTGGGTCACCGATGGACTGACGCAGAAGGAACTAAGTGACGAGGCAGGTACCACCACGCCGACCACTTTCAGTGCGGTGTCGGCGATGGAGAAGCTGGGATACGTCGAACGCCGCTATGCGCCCGGCAACCGCAAGAATACTCATGTGTATCTCACGCCTCGCGGTCGCAGCCTGGAAAGCAAGCTGGTTCCATTGGCCGAAGAAGTGAATGAGATCAGCGTCAAGGGCCTGAAAGGCTCGGAGATCGACATCGCGCGCAAGGTGCTGCTCACGATCATCGAGAACATGGCATGCGACGAAGCCGAGAAGGCACATGACTCGCTGCTGCGGATTCCTTCTACTCGGGAAATGGGGCACCTGATTGCCGCTCGCGGCGAGGAGTGCGAAAACTGTTGAGCAGGCTCCAGGAAAGAAAAAACCTCGCATTGCGAGGTTTTTTCTTTCCTGGAGCCTGCTGTCAGAGCAGTACGTCCGTACCCGTTTCGCTCGACTTCAGAATCGCGATGCAGATTTCCAGCGTGCCTTTTGCCCACTCCCCATCATGCAGGGGGGCTTGGCCCAGGATGACGGCATCGTATAGTTCGTCGATCACCTCGGCGCGCGGCACGGTCGGGCGCGAAAGCGCAAGCGTTTCGCGCTGCTTGTCGCCGTACACGACGACGGAATCGGGTAGGGGGCGCAGGTCGGCACGTTCGCAGGACACGATCACCGGGCCGAAATGCTGATGACTGCGTGCCGGCTCTTCTGCTGCCCACGAGGGCTGCTTGTAGGCGGCACCACCGTACGTACCGGCAGCCTTGAGCTTGGCTTCGTCCTCTGCCGAGGCAATGGTGGCCAGACGCTTGCGCGCACTCCCGTAGGCATCCGGATTCAGGTGATCGCCCATTTCACCGATCCAGCCAGTCCACTCGTCACTGTTGAAGTGACCGTAGCCGTTGTACGAGAGCGAGGCATAGGCGCCGTTCTCGAACCAGATCAGGGCGGAATAGGCGCCTTCGGTCGGGCGCAGCGGATCCCAGCGACCGACGCTTGCGCGCAAGCGCGTGGCACGCGAGCTCGCGAGCATTCGCACGATATCGACCTGGTGCGCAGCCTGGCTGAAGACGGCACCACCGCCTTCGGCCGTCATCAGTTCTTCGGGCCGGCGCGGACGATACAGGTAATCGGTGTAGTTGAAAGCTTGGATCATCTTCACCGCACCGAAATCGCCCGAGCGGATTAGCTCGCGCGTGCGCCGGTACGGCGTATCGAAACTGTGGCAGTGCCCGACGATCAGATGCACGTTCGCGGCGCGGCAGGCCGCGATCATGCGATCACAGTCAGCCGCGTTGAGCGCCATCGGTTTCTCGACCAGCACATGCTTGCCCCTGGCTGCGGCAATCTCGGTGTGTTGGGCGTGGAACTGGTGCGGGCTGGCCACGTAGATGGCTTCCACATTCGGATCTTCGGCCAGGTCCTGCACGTCTGTGTAAGTCCTTGCGTTGAAGTCGGCAGCGAACTGCTGCCGAGCTTCCTCGCGCGGGTCACACGCGGCAACGAGCTGGACCCTGGGGTCCTGAAGGAAGGTGGGCAGCATCAGCGAGAATGCCCGCCCCAGTCCTGCAACCCCGATCCGTAAACGGCGCTGTTCCATGGCCAGTTCCATCCGTTGATTACTGCTTGACCTGGTAGTCGGTCGCGGCCTCGGCGGCTTGTTCGTCCGACACGGCATGCTTGGCGCTCACGTAGCGGACCTGGTATTCACGCCAGTCGGTTTCCTTCGGCACCACAGCCTGGTATGAGCAGATCGTGCCAGGGATTGTCTTGGCACCGGTGCCGATGGCCTTGCCGTCCTGCTTGTATTCGGCGATGGCATCGAGCATGCGACGACGGAACTCGACAATGGCGAGATCGCTGGCACCCAGGCGTTCGTCCGAGCGGTTGGCGATGGGGCCCATCGTGACCCACATGGCGATGTCCTGGTTCGGGAAGCCGGTGATGCCGGTGAAGTTGCCGGCCTTCATAGCTTGGCGGTCTTGCCAGAAGCGGTTTTCGTGATTGCGCAGAGGACGGTAGCGTTCATCAAGGTCTGGGCCGACTTGAGTATGCAGGAACTTGCGCCAGGTTTCGGTTTCCGGCGTGGTAGCTGCATCACCCCAGGCGATGAAGTAGAACACCGTATTGGTGTCGTCCATCGGAACGTTGACGTTGGCGACGTTGTACAGGTTGTTCGGCGGAATCAGCACAGTGCCGGGTGCGACGAACACGGTCGAGCGCACATAGTCGTGCGTGGAGGCATTGAAGATCGGGCGGCGCAGGGCGGCGTAGCGGAAACCATATTCGGTGCGCTGGACTTGCAGGCGGGGAGCCTTGTCGGTGGAGGGGCGCAGCCAGTTATTGTCCGTGGCTTCGGCGCCGGTCACGCGTGCCGGCACAAAATCCGACGAGTGCAGGCTAGAGCTGTGTGCGGAATCGATGGCGCCTTCGAGGATCTGTGCCCAGTTGCATGGCAGCAGTACCTTGCCGATGCTCACACGGGTGTCTGCAGTCGGTGCCCAGGCTGGAGCGACGAATTCGGGGATGGCGTCCTGAGCACCCATGTAGGCCCAGACCATGCCGCCCCATTCCTTGGTCGGATAGGCAGTGTGTTTGACCTTTTCGGCCATGCTGCTGGCGGCGGGCTCGGAGACCATTTCGAGCACGTTGCCTTGCACGTCGAACTTCCAGCCGTGGTACAGGCAGCGCAGGCCGCCGTCTTCGTTGCGGCCGTAGACCAGCGAGGCGCGGCGATGTGGGCAGTACTCGCCAACCACGCCGACGCGACCTTCGCTGTCGCGGAACACGACGAGGTCTTCGCCGAGGATGCGTGCCTTGACCGGCGTGCCGTCCGGTTCACGGACCTCTTCAATCAGGCAGATCGGGGTCCAGTGTTCGCGCATCAGCTTGCCCATGGGGGCTTCGCCTTCTACGCGGCACAGCAATTCGTTTTCTTCATGAGTCAGCATCGTTGTCTCCTGGCGATTACTCGCCTTCAGCAGTAGGGGTACTTAATTATATTAGAGATCTAGTTATATTGACAAGCCTGTTTGACAAGATTGTGTGGCTTCGATGGGGGCGGCCTGTGGCCAATCACAAACCTTTGATTGAGAGACATGAAACAAAGCCCTCTCGAAATTCTCCGGAAGGGCTTGGGATGCTGTATCAGAGGCTGGCAATCCAGCTTGATGTTGCTCGACTTGATCCACTTAGCACGCACGGCCCCGCCGCTACATGGATATGCTGGAAGAGGTCGGCATGAATCCAGCCCTCCTGGCGCGACTTCCGCATCAGGTATCAGGTGGCTAGCGGTAGCGTGTAGTCATTGCGCGCGCACTGACCATGAATCCGCGCCTGCCAGTCTGCTACGAACTCGTGTCAGCTCTGGACGCCACAGTGCGTAATCAAGTCTTGGCCTTGCTTACCAAGCTGTGCAAGGAGCGAGACTTGATGCTGATCTTCACCGGCCACGTCTTCAATGTGATGGAGTCGATTGTCGATGAAGTGCCGGTCATGTAGCGTGGAAAAATCGCGGAATATGGCTCGGCCAAAGAGATGTTCTCCTTGCCGCGCGAAGCCTCACGCGGGAGTTGCTAAAGGCGGGGCGACTGTCGAGCGCGCTGCGGTTGGTCGAGAAACAGACAGTCCTTGTCGGCGACTAGGCGGCGATGTGTTGCCGCGGCCCTGAGCACCATAAGCTTGATCGAATGATCAGGAAAGCTGGCCGTCTGGGCCGAATTCACTTTACATCCCTTGCCTGATCTCATGCCGTGGCAGCGATTCGCCCTGGATTTGAACTGTTCTAGGAGTTGGACGGTTACCGTGCTGCCGAGCAGGAGGTGTTTCTCAGTCTGTATTTCGCAGGGCTGAGTCCTTGTGTTGGGGGGGGGCGGATAAAAACTTGGACTGGTTTTATGCGGCTAGGCCAAGCTTGTGCCGGTATTCCACAGGACTTAAAAGTCCCAGAGATACCTTGATACGTTTTTCGTTGTACCAACGAATGTACGCATCGACAGCTTCAATGAACTGCTCAATCGTTGTTGATTGCCAGTTGTTGGGATAGAACAGCTCCATCTTTAGCCTTCCAAAAAAGCCTTCGCACGCAGCGTTGTCTGGTGAGCACCCTTTGCGAGACATCGAGCGAGTCAACTTTGCATCATGGACCCTCGAGAGCCAGCCTGGCCAGCGGTAGTGAGCTCCACGATCAGAATGAATCACAGGGCGGCTCTCGCTGCCTTGAACAGCATCAATGGCCGCATCCAGCATTGTGTTGACGAGATGTGCGTTGGGATGAGTCCCAATCGACCAGCTCACCACCAGCCCGTCAAAGCAATCAATGACTGGCGACAGGTAAACCTTGCCAGCAGGAATCTGGAATTCAGTAATGTCGGTGAGCCACTTCTCATTGGGCGCAGCGGCACGGAAGTCTCGATTGATGAGGTTTTGCGGGGCGGCACCTATCTCTCCAAGGTAGGAGTTATATCTGCGGCGTTTGGGCTTGGCCACGATCAAGCCCTCCTGCTTCATCAGCCGACGAACCACCTTCTCTGAGATGCCCGTGCACTCCTTGAGCAGAGATGCCTGCACCCTGCGGTACCCATAGCAACGGTAGTTGTTGTCGAAGATCTCTGTGATGCTTCGGCGTACATCCAAGTATTTGTCAGCCAGCTTCAGCCGGGCACGATGGTAAAAGTACGAGCTTCTAGCAAGGCCAACAAGAGAAAGCAGTTCTGGTAATTCATACTGACCGCGCAACGCTTCAACCAGCACAGCCTTATCTTTGTTTGCCAGCCTATGCAGATCAATGCCAGCCCCATTTTTTAAGACTTCATGGGCCTGCTTGAGAAGCTCACGCTCTATCTTTAGTCGCCGAATATCCTGGCGCAATGATTCAACTTGGCGCCTGAGCGCTGCTGCATCCAACACAGGCGATCGCTTTGGACTGTGTTTCATCGAGGTGGGGGCACAAGGGCCAAGCAACTGATTTTTCCAGTTGTACAAGGTCCCTCTGCATACCCCAAACTTGACCGCTATCTCCTGCGCAGTTGATTGACGGGTACACAGTTGCACCACGCCCTCGCACATCAAGGCATCAGGCTTTGTAGTCGGCCAAGACCTGCCGACCATCGATTTACTGATCTCAGGGCAGTCTTGCCGAACCCACGCAGTCAACGTTCCTCGACCCGGGTAACCCAAAACCCTCATCGTGGCGGCAATACAGCGATCGTGGGCGAGGTAATGAGCAACCGCCACCTGTCTTTGCTGTAGCGAATATTTCGGTGCTCTTGGTGCTTGGCTCGCTGGCAAATCCTGATGCTTCAGGTAGTGCTGATACCAGCCTTTCAATGCGTTCTTGGTTGGGTATCCCAACTGGCGAATCGTGGCTCTGACACGCAAGCCAAGCTTGATATAAAGCTCAACTGCACGAATCCTGTCTGCGTATGAGTACATGAACTACCTTGTATGGATGCCTCCCAGCCATGAGTAGTAACCCGCAATGCTTTGTGAAGAAGTCGGCTGCTGCCTTGTATCCGGCCTGTGATGTGGACGCTGGGTTGCCCCTTGTCCGCTGGCCCCGATGTAATCCGCTGACGAGCGCCTCATCTCCTAGGACGGACTTTTGAAGTCCGGTAGTTCATCCAGGTTTAGCTCGTCCCGGTCTGACCTGTTTCACATCACGCTGCTTTGTTGCTGCCTCATCGCCTTCAAAGGTTCACATCCTCCTTTCTCGGGTTGATCTGCTATCCGTTCAAGCCCCAAGCGGCCTGGTGCTCTGGTGGCCTCGTTGGTAGTCCTGCTGTCGGGCCGTAACGGCCCAGATCGTTCGCGCCATCTTGGCCGCCTGTGCCACGATCACAACGTTCGTTGGCCTCCTGGCTTGAAGCTGTTCCAGCCATGGGCCGGGCTCTTTCGCATGTCTCAGTACCGCACGCGCACCGTGAATAAGCAAAGTCCGCAGGTAGGTGTCGCCCCGTTTGGAGATCCCCAGAAGATTTACCCGGCCACCTGTGCCTCGTTGCTTGGGTACCAGACCCAGCCAGGCACAGAATTCGCGCCCCGACTTGAATGCCTTGGCTTCTCCCATAGTGGCGATGGCCGCTGTAGCCGAGAGCAGGCCTACCCCGGGTATCGCCGCCACACGCTTCATGTCCACGTCAATGCGCAGGACCTCTGCAAGCCTCACCTCGATGGCCTTAATGTCTATCGCCAGTTGCTTGATGCGCTGGGCCTGCTCGCGCAGGCTATCGACGACATACTGTGGAATGCTGTTGGCAAGCGCCTCCAGTGCGAGTTCCAACTCGCCCAACAACGCCTTCTTGCCTCGCGCTAAGGTGGCTCCAAACTCATAGAGTAGTCCCCGCAACGCATTGATCTGCATGATCTTCATCCGCATCAACATCTCGCGCTGACGATGCAAGGTGAGCGTGGCTTGTTGCGCCAGCGTCTTCACGCCCACGAATTTGGTACCCGGCTGCTGGATCGCCAGCCAGATGGCGCGTGCATCTGTAGCGTCGGTCTTGTTGCCGTTCACGAATGGGCGCACGGCTTTGGCATGAATCAGCCGCACGGCATGGCCCTGCGCCGTCAACTCACGGGCCCAGTGGTGCGCTCCGCCGCAGGCTTCGATGCCGATCAAGCAAGGTGCACGGTTGGCGAAGTGCCCTAAAACCTTGGCCCGCTTTAGCTGCACGTTGACAATCTCGCCTGTGCTCATGTCCACGGTGTGAAGTTGGAACACGCTTTTGGCGATGTCCAGTCCAATGACCTGCAGGCCGGCCACCTGACCGATGATTTGCCCCGCGCTTTGGGTAGTACAACGATGCATGACGAAACCTCGCTGATGTTTGTGAAGACATTGGTCTATCAAGCCACGGGCACTTTGATACCGTATCCATTCAAGAGCCCAGCTCGTCTAGCGAACAAGCACACTCCCAAAACGGTCACGCTGTTCATCTTTATGCTTCTGCGGCCTTTGAGCTGCCCGTAGGCAGGGAGGCATCCATTACATCTCCTGGTAGTCCAAGTTTTTGTCCGCATCCTCGGCGGGTCAGTTCTGCGTGGAAATCAACAGCCTGTGCGTCAATATGCAACTCCTGTTTAACCGGGAGAAGAAACTGCTGAGGACGCCATCAAGGAGCACTATGGTTCTGCCAGAACTCCTTGCTCAGTTGGCTCTTGCGCGTAGTTCCTACTTCTACCGTTGAGCTTGCGCTGCGGTAGCAGCAAGGACATCGTGGAGCACTACAACCCCTGCGGATATAGCTTTTTTTCCAACTCATTGCGAGCGCGCTTCAGCGGTATCAAAAAAGTCTCCTTGAACTCACTCATGCTGAGTCTCTCTGCCCTAACTGCAATGCTCATAGCAGCAATTGTGTTGCCTTGAGGGTCGCGCACTGGCGCTGCCATAGAGCGCACCCCCAGCTCCAGCTCTCCGTCGCTGCATGACCACCCTGATTGCCGGCAAGTTTCAAGCAGACCTAGCAGCTCCTCCAAGTCAGTCACCGTATGAGGGGTCAGTGCCACCCGCTCGATCATCTCTAGCCTTGCACGCGCCTCCTGTTGGGGGAGTCCTGACAACAGCATCCGACCAATCGCAGAGCAGTACACCGGCAACCTAGATCCTATTCCTAGGCCCGTGCTCAAGCTGCGCCGTGCGGTCGAACGACCAATGATGATGGCATCGTCCTCCAACAAAGTACCAAGCGAAGCGGATTCCCTGGTGCGCTCCGACAGTGCATCCAGTAGTGGCTGGGCCAATGCAGGCATGGGGCGCGATGACAGAAATGAATAGGCGATCAGCAGCGATTTGGGCTGCATCCAGAACAGTTTGCCGTCGCTCTCTAGATAGCCAAGCTGTACCAGTGTGCTGAGCGAACGTCTGGCGGATGCTGGCGTGGACTGCGTGAGCCTGGCTACCTCTGACAGCGTCAGCCGGGTATGCCGACGGTCAAAGCAAGTCAGTACCCCCAATCCCTTGCGCAGCGATTCCACAAAGTTCTTGTCCTGCATAGCGATCAAATCAAGGTGTTT
>JGI11944J13513_1001511_pt1 | contig 18476 bp, 9 predicted proteins | sample TerdegcoTASludge_FD_13513 | JGI IMG/M metagenome (IMG submission 13513) | reverse complement strand
CAAAACTATCATGGCGGGACTGATCATAAAAGAGCTGAAGCTGCGCAAGGTTATCAAGAGGACGCTTATAGTGGCTCCCGGTCATTTGAAGGATCAGTGGCGCAGGGAGTTGAAGGAACGCTTCGAAGAAAGCTTCATCGTCGTCGATCGCGGCCAGCTCGACACGCGCTACGGCGAGAACATATGGGAAACCGAGAATCAGATAATCACGTCGATAGACTTCGCCAAACGCGAAGAGATACTCCCATCAATAACCGCAGTCGACTTCGACCTCATAATAGTGGACGAAGCCCACAAGATGAGCGCAACCGCCTACGGCGACAAGATAAACAGGACTAACAGATACAAACTGGGAGAGGTGCTATCGAAATCAACGGAACACCTTCTCTTCCTCACGGCTACACCGCACAGGGGCGACCCGGAAAACTTCCGACTGTTTCTCGATCTTCTCGAGCCGGGCTACTTCTCAACGAAGGAACTGCTCGGCGAATCGATCCAGAACAGGGACAATCCGCTTTTCATCAGAAGGGTCAAAGAGGAACTGAAGGACTTCGACGGGAAACCTCTCTTCCTACCGAGACACGTGAGCACGGTCAGTTTCAGGCTGGATGAAGAGGACGACGAAGAGAAAGAGCTTTACAACGATCTCTCGAGATACGTCAACGAGCAATACAACAAAGCTCTGTCGAGAGACAAGAAGAGAAATATCGCCTTCGCCCTCGTTATACTTCAGCGGCGTTTCGCCTCAAGTACATACGCGTTGCTCCGTTCTCTCGAGCGAAGGAAGGACAGGCTCGAAGAAATGCTGAAGACGGCCGAGCTTAGACAGAGCACACCGCAGATAGACTATGACGACATCGAGGACATGTCGGAAGAGGACAGATGGAAAGAAGAAGAGCTCTGGGAAGCCCTCAGCGTATCCGAGAACAGGAACGAACTGAGAGCCGAAGTACAGACCCTGGACAATCTCATTCAACGGGCGAAGAAGATCATAAGCCAGGAGTCGGAGACGAAACTTAAACACCTGAGGAAATCGCTGGTGGAACTGTCCGGTAAATTCAGCGATTTGCGTGACCAGAAGATACTCGTCTTCACCGAATCGCGGGACACTCTCGACTATCTTGAAAGAAAGCTTATAGAGTGGGGCTACACAGTCACCACCATTCACGGCGGGATGAGACTGGAGGACAGAATAGCCGCGGAAAGCATATTCAAGAACGAGAAACAGATAATGGTGGCTACCGAGGCCGCGGGAGAGGGAATAAACCTGCAGTTCTGCCACATGATGATAAACTACGACATCCCCTGGAACCCGAACAGACTGGAACAGAGGATGGGAAGAATCCACAGGTACGGCCAGAACAGAGAGGTCTTTGTGTTCAACATGGTCGCGGAGGATACACGAGAAGGGATGGTCCTGAAGCGGCTGTTCGACAAACTGGACGAGATCCGCCGCGCCCTGGGGAACGACAAGGTCTTCGATGTCCTCAGCGAGGTATTCTACGGCAGGGACTTCCCGCAGATGCTAACGGAAGCGGCGGCGAACGCGAGAAATATAGACGAGATAATCGCGGAAATGGATATATGGGTCGATCACGAAAGGAACAGCGAGCTGAAAGACATCCTCGGAGACAGCCTCGCAAGCAGTTTCATAGACTACACGAGAATAAGGGAAATGGCCCAGCGCGCCAGAGAAAACAAACTGATCCCCGAATACACGGAGCGGTTCTTCAGGAAGGCCTTCGAGAAAGCCGGCGGAGTAATGAAACCGAATGGAGATTTCTTCTCGCTTGAAAAGGTCCCTGTTGAATTGCGTCAGCTTGACGGTATTCAGAATAAAGGGATTTTGAGGAGCTATCCCAAAATCACCTTCGATAACGAACAGGCTTTCAGGCATCCGGACGTCGAATTCGTAACATTCGGTCACCCGCTCTTCGAGTCCCTTCTCGACTGGGTTAGCGAGAATTACGGTCTCACGCCGCTTGAGGGAGCTACCTTTGTCGATCCCGACGGAAGGATGAACGGCTACATATTCCTCTTCGAGGGCGAGATAGCCGACGGGGAAGGGAAGACGGCGGGCAAAAGGCTGTTCGCCTGTTTTGTAAACGACAATGAGATTTACTCAGTCTCTCCGGATAAGATATGGGATCTGAAGGAAGAAAAGGTGCATTGTGATCCCGCAGATATACAGGAAATGAAGAAGAAAGCGGCAGGTTATTCCATAGGCGAACTGGAGAAGTATTTGACTGAACTCCAAAAAGAAAGAGATCACCAGGGCGAGATAAAGCAGAAATACGGAGTTCGTTCTCTTGAACACCTGATAATTAAACTCGATGGAGAGCTAATCGATCTTCAGGCGCGAAAAGACAGGGGCGAAGACGTCGATCTCGCCATGAGAAACAAGCAGGACAGAAAGCAGCGTTACGAACAGCAGCTGAAGAATCTCATCCAGCAGATCGAAAGCGAGAGAAGCCTCACGATGTCGATGCCCCAGTTCGCCGGAGTGATACGGGTCTTCCCCGAAAAGCCTTCCGATCCCTTCATGGTGAGCGACCCCGAAATAGAAAAGATCGGGATGGACATCTCCATGGATTACGAAAGACAGCGCAACAGAGAACCGCAGGACGTGAGCGCGGAGAATCTCGGCTTCGATATACGTTCAAAGTTAATGGAAGGAACATTCAGATACATTGAAGTCAAGGCGAGGGCAACTACGGGACCTGTCGAACTTACCCAGAACGAATGGCTCAAGGCAAAGAGGTTCGGTTCCGACTACTTTCTGTATGTGATTCTGAACGCAGCAAAGGAGCCGGAGCTGTACATAATACAGGACCCTGCGAACAACCTTACGCCGACTGAACGAATAGAGTCGGTGAGATACCTGGTATCTCCGAACCAGATAAAGAACTACCCGATAGACAATTCGTAGTCGATAGAGGGGGCGAACCGGTTGAGCGAGCGAAGGTTTATAGAAGAGAGTTTTCCTGTGAAGGAAGTAAGTCAGATATCTGCCAAAGAAAAGAGTGTTAGGCACGGGCACATCTCTACGTTGCACATATGGTGGGCAAGGCGGCCGCTGGCTTCTTCACGCGCTACAACATACGCCGCTCTCGTTCCCGAACCAAAAGACGTCGATGATCTGAACGCCAGGCGGAATTTCATAATTGAACTGTCGAAATGGGAGAATTCAAATAACAGGAAACTGCTGGATAGAGCGCGAAAGGACATACTGAAAGCCAACAACGGGCAGCCGCCAAAGGTTCTCGATCCCTTCGGCGGTGGAGGATCGATTCCGCTGGAAGCGCTTCGACTCGGTTGCGAGACGTATACGGGCGATCTCAACCCCGTTGCCGTACTGATTCAGAAGGCGACTCTTGAGTATCCTCAGAAATATGGCAGACCTGTGACTCGCGAAAGCGATAACATAATGCTCGGTAAGAAAAAGATAAACCCGCTTCTGGAGGATGTCAAAAAGTGGGCGGACTGGGTGCTGGCAGAGGCGAAAAAAGAGATAGGAAAATTCTATCCAAACGATCCAGACGGTTCTATTCCCGTAGGGTATATATGGGCACGCACAATCCCATGCCAAAACCCTTCGTGCAGGGCAGAGATTCCACTCATGCGACAATACTGGCTCGCGAACAAAAGCAAACGAAAGATAGCTGTCTTCCCTTATACAAAGGACGGAAAGGTCGAGTTCAAAATAGTCGGAACGGGGTACGAGAATATGCCCGACGGTTTCGATCCCGATAAGGGAACGGTCTCCCGTGCAGTCGCGGTCTGCCCTGTATGCGGTTCAGCGGTGGAAGCAAAAACAACTCGCAGGCTCTTTCAGGAAGGCAAGTCAGGGGAAAGGATGGTCGCCGTAATACTGACAATGCCGGGTGAGACTGGCAAACGCTACAGGGTAGCGACCGAAGAGGATATGGAAGCATTCAATAAGGCAGCCGAATACATGGAAGAGAAACGAAAGAAGCTACATGATCTGTGGGGAATAGATCCTGTCCCGGATGAACCAACACCCGAAGGATCTGGTAGTGGTGCAGAAAGAGCGTTCTCCGTTTATAGATATGGAATGACAACATGGGGCAGTCTCTTCAACGTGCGTCAGAAGCTCTCTCTTATAACCTTCACGGAAAAGGTTAGAGAGGCTTATAGAAAGATGATCGCTGAAGGGGTGGATAGAGAGTATGCGAAAGCGATAGCAACTTATATAGCTCTCATAATAAGCAGGTGTTCAGACTTCGAAAGCAGTATTGTGAGATGGTTCAATCATGTTGAGAACACTTGCAACACATTTGCTAGACAAGCATTACCAATGTGTTGGGATTATTTTGAACTAAGCCTTTTCTCTGAATCGTCACAAGGAACCATAAGTAGTATGCGAAGGCAAATCTCTAGAACACTTGAGAATTTCGGGGAATTCGATACGTCTGCGATTCCAGCTTCTTTGTCTGCTACTAGCCTACCATACAGTGAAAATTTCTTCGATGCAGTAATAACCGACCCGCCTTACTACGATAATGTCCCCTATTCGTATCTCTCGGATTTCTTCTACGTATGGCTGAAAAGAAGTATAGGCGATCTCTATCCCGAACTCTTCTCCACGTCTCTCACCCCAAAGAAGAACGAGATAGTCGCCTATTCAACTGGTGCAGGTGTGGAAGCGGGAAAGAGGCAGTTCGAAGAGATGCTTTCACAGGCTTTCAGTGAGATCCAGAGAGTTTTGAAACCTAATGGCCTCACTGTGATAGTCTATGCCCACAAGACCACAGAAGGCTGGGAAACGCTCATAAATTCATTGCTTGACTCAGGTCTCGTTATGACAGCCGCATGGCCCATAAATACTGAGATGCAGGCTAGATTGCGTTCTCAGGAATCCGCCGCTCTCGCATCTTCAATCTACATAGTGGCCCGAAAAGTAGAGAGAAGCGGCATAGCCTTCTACAGCGAAGTACACGAAGAGCTTGAGAAACACCTGAACAGGAAGCTCGAACGCCTGTGGACCGAGGGTATAGGTGGCGGCGACTTCTTCATAGCCGCGATAGGTTCGGCAATTGAAGTCTTCGGAAAGTACGAGAAGGTAATGGACCTTCAGGGAAACATCATACGCGCCGACAGGCTATTGGAAGACGTGAGAAAGATCGCCACCGATTACGCGATCCGTCAGATACTGCATAATGGCTTCGCCTCGGAAATATCCGACATGACCAGACTCTACGTACTCTGGCGCTGGAACTTCGGTGATGCCAAAGTCCCGTTCGACGAAGCCCGTAAACTCGCCCAGAGCTGCGGATTGGACCTTTCTCAGGAGTGGAACAACAAAGGCTTCGTGCGTAAGGAAAAAGAGTTCGTCCGCCTCCTGGGACCTCAGGACAGAAAGCTGAAAGAGCTAGAAGAGCCGCGCGAGTTAATAGACGTGCTGCACAAGACTCTGCTACTCTGGGAGTCCAGTAAACGGGAGGAACTCGTTCAACTGCTCTCAGACTCGGGATTCGGCCAAAACGATGCCTTTTACAGAGTCGCGCAGGCCATAAGCGAAACGCTGTCTAACGAGGACAAGGAGAAGAAACTACTCGATGGTTTCCTCGCAGGCAGAGAGAGAGTTAGAGAGGAATCCATAAAGAGAAGAGAGAAAGACAATAAACAGCAGGGGAGGTTGTTCTGATGAAGCCTTTTCACACAATCGCCATACCTCACGAAGATATAAAGAGCGGCGCTCTGGAGATGAGCGTCTTCGCCGCCGACCTCTGGAATGCCAGCCGCGGTGAGGGCCCTGAGGAATACTCAAACCCGGAGGTCTTCTTCAGAAAGACCTACGAGACCGACGGACTGAGGGAACTCTTGGAGAGCGTCGGCAACAGACTCAAAGGGCACGGAGGAGATGCCGTACTACAGGTCCAGACACCGTTCGGGGGAGGTAAGACCCACTCAATGATAGCCCTGTACCATAAGGCCGCGGAATGGAACGCAAATAGAGTCGTAATAGTGGGAACGGTAATGGATGGAGATATGACGCTATGGGGCGAAATCGAGAGGCAGCTTACAGGAGAGATAAAACATCTTACAGGTAAAACTTCTCCGGGAAGAGAGGCTTTGAACAAAGTCCTGACCGCAAACAAACCAGTGCTAATCCTTATAGACGAACTGATGGAATATATGACAAAGGCATCAGGGGTGAAAGTCGGAGACACAACATTGGCCGAACAGACGATAGCGTTCATGCAGGAACTGTCGGAACAGGCTTCGTCTATTTCGGGGATCTGTGTCCTTGTAACCCTTCAGTCGAGCATGATGGAACAGTCTTCCGAGGCAGCGGAGAGGCTACTGTCTAAACTGAAAATGACGCTCGGCAGAAAGGAGAAGGTCTATGCCCCCGTTAAGGACAGCGAAGTCACGAAGATAATCCGAAAGAGACTCTTCTCGAGCATAGAAGAAAAGGATGCTAGGAGTATCGTATCCGATCTGGTGGACTATTTTGCAAAATACTCCATACTGCCCGCAGGTATAGAAAAGAGCGACTACAGGGCCCGCTTCTCGGACTCATTCCCCTTCACACCGGAAGTAATAGACGTACTGTATCACCGCTGGGGAAGCTATCCCGAATTCCAGAGGACGAGGGGAGTCCTGCGCATCCTCGCACTGGTTATACACTCCATGCTCAAGAGCAGTACCCCTTACATAAGCCTCGCGGACTTCGATCTTGACAGACAGGAACTCCGCCAGGAGCTTATAAAGTTCACAGGCTCCGAATTCAACAGCGTTATCGCGTCGGACATAACGGGCGACGACTCGGGTACGAAGAGGGCGAATCACGAGCTGGGAAAGACTTACCAGAACCTTAATATAGCCACTAGAGTGGCCCAAACGATATTCATGTACTCCTTCTCTGGAGGGCGAGAGCACGGCGCGACCCTTACGGATATAAAGCGGCAGGCGGCGGCGTATGACAATCCGGCGGAAGTGATCTCCGACTGCCTGGAACGATTGAACAACAGACTCTTCTACCTTCAGAATACCGATGACAAATACTACTTCAGCAACAAACCGAACCTGAACAGGATAATTCAGACGAAGATGGAAAACGTCCTATACGAGGACCTGAAGGAACTTGAAGAACAGGTGCTCAAGCGCAACCTATCCGGAAAGGGGCTTAAAGTATTTATAGGCGAACAGAGCTATAAAGACATCCCGGAGAACTACGACCTCAAGCTTATAGTCCTCTCCAGTGTGGACAGACCGCTCATGATGGAGATCATAAACAACAAGGGAAGCAACACACCGAGAGTTTACAGAAACACGATACTCTTCTTATGTCCGGGCGATAAAACCAACTTTGAAAAGCAGATGAAGCGTAAACTGGCCTTCGACTCCATAGAAGGAGACGACACCCTGGAACTGGCGGAATCTGACAGAAAGAAGCTCAAGGAAGACATGAAGAAAATCTCCGAGGATTTGGACGACGGTGTCCACAGGGTGTACAGGGAGATATACCTACCTGTAAGATCGGGGCTGTACAAAACCGATCTGGGTGTCCCGACATACGGAGAAAAAAAGACTTTAGATGAGAGGGTTATAGACCAGCTTAAATCAGAGCAGAAGCTAACCGATAAACTAGCCCCGATAGTCATACAGACCAAATATATGAAAGACAGTGACTGCCTCTATACGGAGCAACTGTGGAAGTCGCACATTCAGACTCCCGGAGAGCCTATGCTAATGAACCGCACCGTGTTGGAAGATGCGATAGTCGAAGGGCTTAAGACCGGTGTCTTTGGCCTTGGGATGAAAGACGCCAACAGACTAAAGCTTCTTTACTTCAACGACAGAAAAAGGAACCAGACACCGGAACCGCCTATACTCCAGTTCTCCAGCACGGAAGTTCTGATACCACGGGAAGTGTGTATAGAGTTGGAAAGGAGAGAGGAAGAGCTTTCCGGTTATGACAGCGAAGCAGGCAAAAAAGACAGTGAAACAAGCTCGGTAGGAGAAGAAAAGACCATAGAATCCACCGGGCATATCACGGGTAGATCAGACGACACCGAAGGCAGTTCGACTGGTGTAAGTACAGCTTCACAGATCGACAGCGATATTACAAACCTTAAACTCTCGTTCAGGCTCCCGAAGGGAAAGGCCGCGGACGTTATGAGAGTGCTCAACTACCTGCAGACAAAGTTCGACACCCTGCGGCTCGATATAACAGCAATCGACGGAAGTATGACAAAACAGGACTACGAAAACAAAGTAGCCGAAGCATTCGATCAGGCAGGAATAGAGATTGCCGAATAGTAACAAAACCGGGATGCGTTAGAGCACTTAAGAAGCACATACAGTTCTTGTGGCAATAGCTTTTAAACTCATATACAAGAGGAGGTATTTATGAAGAGACTTGTCGTTCCCCTCGAAGAGTTCGATCTGCAGAGCTTCGTAAGAAGCATTATAGATTTCTGCAGGGAAGATGTCAATCCAGAAATAGACCCCTCAAGTGTGATTGTATCTGCGAAAGACTACTCGCTAGTACCAGAGTGGGAACCGGAAGACGGTAACCGGGATATAGAAAAGGAAATCGTTGAGGAAGGTTTGCTATTGTTCTTTCCGTTCAACGCTATCGATTCCGATGAGTCGCATATAAAATGCGCCGATGGAAACATCTATGAGATTCCCGACTGTGAAGACGAAGACTTTGACTACGACGAGTTCCTTCCTTTTATTCCCGATTATATGAATATGCTCGGGTACGCCATAAGACTGAACGGCGAAGACCTGGTAATTGAAAGTGCTGTTCACTACCTCGGTGCCCATGTCGCTCCGCCACCGTCTATTGATCCTATCGAGAACTGCGGGATTCTCGATAAAGCTCTTTATGAATACATAAAGGGGTTCGTTGTAAAACGATAGAAGAGGCAACTCTTTGCTGCCGAAAGAAACTCCGGCGATAGCTGTTCTCATATGCTAGGATTTTCATTTTTCGATATATTGATTTGAAGGGATCTATTTTTTAATATGATTCAATCGAATTTTTGAGGTAGTTCTATAAAATGACCTTATCAGAAAACCGAAGAAAGGAGATCTCATGGACGCTGCGAAACTCTGTGTGAGTCTTTTAAAGAGTGAATCCGAAAGCGACGTTGTCTCTCTTCTCAAGAAAGCGGGTTACTGGGACGATCCATCGGCATGGAAGTATTACGGAGATATGGAGAACAACTTCTCGACAATCGGTAATCAGCAGCGATCTCCAGTAGCCGCTTTGGTCGAGAAACTCATTAATTCGGTAGATGCCGTTCTGATAAAGGAGTGTATTTCAAAGCGTATAGATCCTGAATCTTCGAATGCGCCTGCTGACATTTCCAAAGCTTTGATAGGCTTTTTCGGAATCCGCGAGGGAAAACTCAGTAATGTCGAGACGTACGAAAGAGGTTTGCTTGCCGAGAATATATCCCTCATAGCAACAGGAGACAAGAAGAATCCTTCTTATACCATAGTTGATAAAGGCGAAGGACAGTTTCCGGATGATTTCCCGGAGACGTTTTTCTCGCTAAACCGATCAAACAAACTCCGTATTCCCTTTGTCCAAGGAAAGTTCAATATGGGAGGTACTGGAGTTCTACAGTTTTGTGGAGAGCGCAATTTGCAGCTGGTAATCTCCAGGAGAAACAAAGAGATAGTCAATAAAGGCGCTGATAACCCCTGGGGCTTCTCGGTTGTTCGTAGGGAAGATCCATCAATGGGAATTAGGAGTTCAACGTACAAGTATCTCGCTCCCAACAATAGAATTCCTAGATTCTATGCTGACTTTATTCCGGTACTTCCGGGGAAGTACCCGATATCATATGTTGGATCATTGGAATCGGGCACTGTCATAAAGCTCTTTGATTACCAGATTGGACCATCATTGAGAACCGTAGCTCCTTTGGATTTGTATAACAGCCTATCTTTGTTGCTACCAGAGATAGCATTACCGACAAGAATATTCGAAAGAAGACCGGGATATAGGGCGCACACTTATGATTCCGTTTTATCTGGACTTTCTGTGCGACTTGAGGAAGATAAAAGAGACAACGTGGAGCCGGGCTTCCCGAGTTCAACAAGATTGTCTATGATGGGACAATCAATGAATGTATCAGTATTCGCATTCAAAGAAGGCGCTGACGAAAAATACAAGAAAGACGAAGGGATAATATTCACCGTCAATGGTCAGACTCAAGGCTCTCTCTCAAAAGCTTTCTTCACTAGAAACCGCGTTTCATTGGGTTATTTAGCTAATTCGATATTGGTTATCGTTGACTGCTCAAGTATAGAGGGTAGACAACGTGAGGATCTTTTCATGAATAGCCGGGATAGACTTCGAGGTGGCGAATACGAGAACGCTATAGAAAGAGAACTGGAGGATCTTCTGAAGAGGCATGAAGGATTGAGACAACTCAATGAAAGACGCAGAAGAGAGAAAATTGAAGGAAAACTTCAGGACTCGAAACCTCTGAAAGATCTTTTGAAGGATATTTTAAAGAAATCGCCAACGCTTTCCCGACTCTTCTTAGAAGGCAAACAACTACAAAATCCATTTAAATCTGCATCAGTAGCGCGCGATCCTGTATTCGAGGGAAAGCGTTTCCCAACATATTTCACTCTTGTAGGAAAACTTGCTGAAGACTCGCCAAAACGTTGCCCTATAGATAACTCGACATTCAGAGTGAAATATACAACCGATGCAAAGAACGATTATTTCACACGTTCAAACGATAGCGGCCATTTCGAGCTCACTTCACCTGATATGCCAATAGCCAATTACTCGATAAATCTCTGGAACGGTACTGCCAATCTGAGTGTTGAACTGCCAGAAGAGGCCGAGGTTGGAGATCTTATTGAATTAAACTCGAAAGTCTTCGATATCCGTGAAACCGAGATTTTCGAGTCGAAGTTCTTTGTTGTCGTAACTGAGGAAGAAACAAAATCCAAAGGTGGAAACGGAAAAGACCAGAAGCCCCCATCGAGAACAAATAAAAGCGGAGATGACAGTAAGGGGCCTCAGGGATTGAATCTCCCAAATGTTATCCAGGTTCATGAAAGCGAATGGGAAACATACGGATTTGACAGGTTTGATGCACTTACTATCCAGAAAGCTGACGAAGATCAGTACGACTTCTATGTTAATGTGGATAATTGGCATTTGAAGACAGAGCAAAAGGGAAGACCGAAATCCGATCCTAGAATTCTAGAGGCAAGATATGAGTACGGTTTGGTCATTTTGGCTTTAGCAATGATAAACGATTATAGAGAAGATGAGCAGGAAGAACTGTCGATAGAGAATATGGTAAAAAGAGTCTCCAGAGCCGTATCCCCATTCCTACTTCCTATGATCGAAGAACTCGGATCGCTGGAACTAGAAAATTTGGCAGATAACAGTGAAACTGGGAAGAGTTTATTTATAGGCGAACAACTAACCACTTTTTCTGAACAGTGATCCTTTATCCTATGAAAAAGCTAGTTTGGCTATCTAAAACACAGTTGCCCAGGACATAGTAGAAAATCGAGCCGATTGTGAGAACGCAAGGACTAATAAGACTTTTATTCTCATGTAATGGAATTAGATTGGGGATAATCCGATAAGGAGTTAATCATGAGGGACTACATTACAAGTGTTTTATTAGTCATTATGCTGCTTTTTTCAACTTTAGTGACCGCAGCTGATGTGAAACTGAATGATCAGAACAGTATAGAAGTGTTCAGACTTGAGTTGACCAAATGTATTATCGATGGCGTGCCACACAATTCGGATAAAACACTTAAATCAGATTTAGGAGTCAGTATTGATCAGAATATAAAACTCATAGAATATAAGGTAGGAGACGAAAAAACACGTCCAGCTATATATCTAGATTTTCAAATACTAAACAGTGGTTCAAATCTCTTTGCTATATCTGGAGGTATACAAATTACTGTCCTTAAGTCGGGAATTTCGCCGCAATTTGAAACGAGATCATTTTCTTTGAATTCTCTTCATCTGGCTCCTCTAGTTGGTGTTCTTACTGGTGAAGATCTCTTGGGCGACAATTCACTGGAAACCCTTACTGAATTTGATCTTTCACGAGTGATCTTGGTAGTGGTTTCCTTAAGATTATCTGGACGAGAGAAGAATTCAGATGTGACATACATTTTCGAAAAGGAGCCTCATGAAAGAGGCACAATGAAAGATAGGTTCTCCTATAAATTTTACTATGGGTCTTTTAGAAATAGAGAATACGATTCTCTTGGTTTATTTCTTGATGATCTGGTTGTTGTCTACAGAGATGAAACTAGACTCTTTTCTCTCGAGGACTTTTATGTTGAAGAAATGGGAATTCTAGAAGATACCCCGCATAAAGGCATGTCCACTTTGTTTGTCAATTCGTGCGGAGGTAGAGCTATTGGAAAGCTGTTTCTGCTAACCTATAATGCAGATGAAGTAATAAACTCTCAGTGTCTTTTCCTTGATAGTTACTCATCCTGGGAGTTCAGAGACGTTGATAAAGACGGTATAGCAGAGTTAGTCATCCCACATTTAGGTACTGCCTATAGCACTTGCAATGCGGACAATCCCTTTTATGAAAGGTTGGTTGTGTGGAGGGAAAACAGATGGGTAACTGATTCCTTTGGAGAGTTTCCTGAGTACTACGCTGAGAAGTACATGAATCTTGAAAGAGAAATAGCGAAGTACTCAGCAGTCGACGACAGGTTAGTGGTCTATTACGTGTACTATATGCTAATGTCAGGACTTTCAGCAGAAGAAATAGCTTCTATATTGGAAAAACTCGTTACTGAAAACAATTTAGTTGTTCGTGATGCTTATTATGAATCTAGAGAATGGACTATTGATTCTAATTTTGTACAAGAGGTTCTAGAAGAGGCTAAGAAGTTTTCAATTGAAGATTGGTTTTAGTTGTTTTTTATTGTAGTTCCTGAAAATACCCACAGACTTTATTTCACTGATTCAACTCATTGATCAATTCATCGAAGTGATTCGATCGTGGACGTTCTTGCACTAACAGATGTTGAGTGATTCAAGTACCTGCGTGTGAATGGCACAGCCACCCATTATAAATTCGGATGTCGACCGCATGGGTGGTCAATAAGATCAACTCGGGAGATCTATCCTGGATTCCCACTTTGCACGAGTTGGACTGGCCGGTATTCAATACGTCAATCGCGATTCCAGAATACTCTGATGAGTCATATCCATTAGAGAACATTTGAGATCACTGTATCAAACAATGAAAAATTTCCTTAAGAGCACTGGCCTTTCAGCATCTTCCAACGCTGATGAACAGATGCAAAGGAGATGATAAGTGTGGGTGATGAATTCCATTGGGTGCCATTTTATGAGGCACTTGCCGACAAATTGCTCGTATTCAAGGATAAGCGTGGTGAGCTCTTCAACGTAATTAGGCAAATTGCATCGGAGCAGCAACTAATGAAACATTTTCATTTCGAAAACGAAGACTGGTGGAGATCACGTCATTACAGGATCGACCCATTCTCCGTGATGGGAGTAATGAATCGTGGGACAACAGATGCAAATAGAACCCTTCTGGCGAAAGTCTTTGCCGACGAATTTGGGGTGAAGATTCCTGCCCCGACACAATTTGCGGGAATACCTGTTCTTGATAACAGGCGGTCATTCTTTGTTGGTGATGATGAATTGTGGAACCTTTTTGCTCACGCCTTGGAATCGGCCGACACAAATGTCTTTTCTAACGAATTCAAAGAAGCATTCGAAAAGGCTGTCGCAGTTAGGATGAACGGAGTGGCGAAAATTACAATAGGGTTATTCTGGATTAGACCCAGAGTCTTTATGCCGCTTGACGGGAACTCCTGTAAGTACATAGCTAAGCACTATGAGATTAGCGTGCCAAAAGATCGTTGCAGTGGCGACGAATATGTGGAATTCTTGAGTGTGCTGAAGAATAAACTTAGCAGGGAATCACCTGGCTTGTCGTTCCCGGAGATGTCGCACAAAGCCTGGATTGAAATAAAGGGCTCTCAACCTATAGACCCTCCAATAGATGGTCCAAATCCATCTGGTGGTGATGATGAAGATAAGAAACTGATAACCACGAAGAACATTATACTTTACGGTCCCCCTGGAACGGGCAAAACTTACAGCGCTATTCAGTACGCCGTTGCTATTGTCGAGGAAAAACCGATTGCTGAAGTAAAGGCTGAGGACTACGGAGAAGTGTTCAGTCGCTATTTGAAATATAAAGACGATGGAATAATTGCCTTCACGACGTTCCACCAGTCTTTCAGTTACGAGGAGTTCATCGAGGGAATACGCCCCGTTGTCTCCCCGGAAGAGAAGGTCGAAGCGGGTAGTGAAATAGAATACGAGATTCACGATGGAATTTTCAAAACGTTCTGCGATAATGCCGGAAAACCTGTCGGGGAAAGGGTAGACACAGATCTGGGGATCGGGAAGAACCCAACAGTATGGAAGGTTTCACTTGAAGGCTCGGGCGAAAACAACACAAGAAAAGAGTGCATGGAAAACAACCATATTCGTATCGGATTTGACGAATACGGAGAGAACATTTCTGATGCTCTGGATTTTGCCGAACATGGTGGAAGCAACGTACTTAACGCCTTTTACAACAGGATGCAGATTGGCGATATCGTTCTTTCATGCTATTCGAGCAAAACGATCGATGCTATCGGTGTTGTCACGGGCGAGCCGGAATGGCGCAACGAATACCCCCATTATAAACGGGTGCGCAATGTTAAGTGGCTAGTAAAAGGGATTAACGAGGATATCGTCGACCTCAATGGCGGAAGAACAATGACGCTTTCAACTGTGTACAAACTATCTGTCTCCGTCTCAGATGTACTGCAAATGCTCAGGAGTCTGAAGCCAGATCTATTCACAGAGAAAGTTAAGATACCAAACCGAGTCTTCATAATAGATGAGATTAACCGCGGCAATATTTCCAAGATCTTCGGCGAGCTCATAACTCTTATAGAATCGTCAAAGCGTATAGGCGCAAGCGAGCAGCTCCGGGCGAAACTGCCATACTCCGGGCAGAATTTTGGTGTGCCGGGTAATGTCTATATCATTGGAACCATGAACACTGCCGATCGTTCTATCGCGATGATAGATTCAGCATTGCGCCGCAGATTTAGTTTTGTCGAAATGCAGCCAGACTCCACGACACTAGAAGGCGTACTTGTGGAGGGCATCAACATTGCCAGAATGCTCGATACAATTAACAAGCGCATCACGGTTTTACTCGATCGCGAGCATACGATCGGGCATTCCTATCTGCTTCCGCTTAGGAGAAACTCGACTATTGAGACTCTTGCGGAGATTTTCGAAAACAGCATAGTTCCTCTTTTGCAGGAGTATTTCTACGACGACTATGAGAAGATCCGGCTCGTATTGGGAGACAACAAAAAGCCTGACGACAGCACCCATTTCATAGTGAAAAAGACCGATACCGTTGATCTGTTTGGTGGTGGCGAAATTGACTTCCCGGAGTATTACGAGGTGAACAGAGAGGCCTTCAAGATGATTGAAGCCTACAGGCAAATGTGAGATGACTTACAGTATAAATGAATACAGCGGGTTTACGAGTGAGAAGGCGGTAAATGGATATAAGGCCTTGCCCAAGAAGACCTTTGAAGCACTGGAGAACTTCATCCTCGCCAATGTTTCTGATAAGGAAACAGAGGCGATCGAACTTCTTTCGCTATCTGCTCGACGGGGCATAGGAAAGGTCATAACTGCTCGTAACTACGTTGGGCTTGTAGCGATGATTGACGGGACGGTAATCGAGATCCTCCCCAAAATCGCGGGCGACGAGTTCAGCGAAGATGACACAAAACGAATTTTTCTTGAGATGCTCAAGACTCTAAGAGATATCACGTTCAAAGACTTCAACGTGTCTCACCTTCACACCGATCGCCTGAATCTCTTCGAGATCTTCATAAAGATGTTTCTCGACGAGGTAACTGCACTTACAAAACAGGGCCTTAAATCAGCTTACACACCTGTCGAAGCAAACGAGAAGTTCTACAAGGGGAAAATCCTGGCATCGCAGAACATCAAGTATAATCTGGTCAACAAACAGCGATTCTTTGTCCACTATGATGATTTCAATATGAACAGGCCGGAAAACCGTCTGATAAAGTCCACTCTTCGTTTCCTTCTCAAAGCTACACATGACGGACACAACCGTCAGTATGCTTCTCGGTTGCTGACTCTCTTTGAACGTGTGGATTATTCTGCAAGCTATGATGCAGACTTTTCGAAATGTATTATCGATCGCAGCATGAACCACTACGACAAGGCTCTGTCGTGGTGTCGTGTGTTCTTGCTGGGGAATAGTTTCACAGCATTTTCCGGGAGCGAAATTGCGCTTGCGCTTCTCTTCCCGATGGAAAAGGTGTTCGAGAGTTTTGTCGCTGCGAAGCTTCGTAAGCTAATAAGTAGAGATATCAGCATCCGAACGCAGGACACGACCTACAGCCTGTTTGACAGGCCGAGGCGGGCCTTTGCGCTTCGACCAGATATCGTACTGGAATTTGGAGAGCGCACAGTCGTTATGGACACCAAATGGAAACTCCTCTCGGATACCGAGCGAAACAGCGGTATTTCCCAGTCCGATATGTACCAGATGTACGCATATGGCAAGAAGTACGGGGCCGACAGGATCGTCTTGCTTTATCCCTATTCCGACAGGATCAGCAGGACCGATATCGGATACGCCTCCAATGACAACGTTAGGGTTGATGTACGTTTTGTTGACCTTAGAAATCCCGATGAGAGTCTTTCCAAGCTGTTGTCAGAGGTGACTGAGGCGCTTAAATGGATAAGATAAGGCTATGATTCCGTACTACTTCATGAAATACTGATGGGTGGTATCTACTGAAATCATTTCACTTGCTAAACCAGAGACAGGCCAGGAAGCGACGCCATTGCGTATTTGCTAAATTGCTTGGCGGATGCACTTACTCTGAAAGATGATCTGTTCAGGATGGGTTTTCTGAGTAAAAAAGATATGATTTTAGTGCAAGGTTTTGCGTTGGTTGTTAGATTGCAGAGGAGATGCTTTCATGTATTCTTTCAATCAATGGTGTGAAACAAATACTCGAAACATACATCGACAGTCTTGTTGACAACTTCATAAGACAGCCGTGTTAAACGNGGNCAACATCANTAGGCTTTTATCATTCTCTTTCAGTCTTCACGTNGACGACTGCAAAATCCCTGTAGGCTCCATCAATAGGTAATTATACTTGATATCCATCTAGAACAANTAAGAACTCCCCCAACTTGAAGGATCGTGTTTCAGCAAGAAGCATATGCTATAATTACAAATAACGGCAATTCTATATATTAATTGCCATTATTTGTAGGTGATTCCAATGGAAAAGATTAGCCAAAATCAAGTAAATGAGTGGTTCAAAAACAATCAGTTTCTTACGCACTATCAACTGATCAATGAACTGAAGAAGCTTTTCTCTAATATGAAAAATGGTACTTATTATTCAATCCTTCACCTTTTGAAGAGAGATGGACTCATCAGAAACGTCAGAAGAGGCCTCTATGAAGCCGGAAGCAAACGTGAGTTCGAACCCGCCGTATCGAAGGAACTCTCCGGTTTGTTCAAGAAGCTTCGCAAGAGCTTCCCGTACCTGGAGAGCCTGTGTGTCTGGAACAGCATATGGCTAAACGAATTCACTGTTCAGCAGGCGCTTTCTTCTATGGTGATCATAGAAACTGAGCGAGGCACAGAGAACAGCGTGTTTGAATATATCAAAGCATCATACTCCCGGGTGTTCATCGATCCGACTCCGAAGGAGATAAACAATTACATTCTCGGATGCAAGAAGTGTTTCGTTGTAAGGTCGCTTGTAACTGAAGCCCCTGTAACGTCCTTTGATAATGTCGCCATACCGAGGTTAGAGAAAATACTTGTCGATCTTGTCTGCGAGAGGGACCTCTTCGTATCATTTCAGGGAGAGGAGTTATGCAACATATATCACAGGGCTTTGAAGGATTACGACGTGAGTCTGAGCACTCTGAGAAGATATGCCAGGCGACGCGGGAAGTCAGAAGAGATAGACAGGCTCATAGTTAGTTAGGGAGACAAGAGCATATGATTACTTGCCCTTTGCTTCAGAAGTTGGTTGATTGATTTTGAGGACAAGGATTTTGGTGAACATTTGCAGAAATGCTGTGTCGAAATGGTAGAATAAAGTATAAAGGCACTAGAAAGAAGGGAGAATTATGGCAACAAGAACATTCGAGAAAGAGATTTATATCGACCAAAAAGCTGCAGAGAATATGGTAAAAGCAATGAAAGCTGCAAAAAAGCGGCCGAAAGAAGAGCATATAGACGTTAAAGCCTCCATCGAGAGGAGTGTATCTCTATTACCAAAAACATTACGCCGCTAAAGGCCCTGCTAGACAAATATAAAGAAGCTGAAGTGAGGGAGGTTTTATC
>JGI11944J13513_1001510_pt1 | contig 18486 bp, 16 predicted proteins | sample TerdegcoTASludge_FD_13513 | JGI IMG/M metagenome (IMG submission 13513) | reverse complement strand
CAATCGATTCTCGGGCGGGTCAACGCTGATCCACAGCGTCCTTCAGAGGAGCCATAACCACCGTGGTGGCAGGCCTGGCCCCGCCCAAGACCTCGACTTTGTGCCTCTTTCCAGGCGGCCTCGCGCTGGACTATCACACAGCGACCGTGTTAAGGGAACCCAACGCACCAGAGGATGCCGGGCCTATAGCTCGCCTTTCCATCAGCACCTGTCGCGTCTGGACTGTTTGAACCCGATCCCCTTTGGGCATGCTGCTACGCCCATCACGGCGTGCATATCTTTCTGCCCAATAAGCCCTTGCGAGCTTCCGAATGCTGTTTAGGAGGCAGCATCTCCCAGCCTGACAGGGCCTTACAGTGCATCTACAGTGGGATGCTTCTCTTGACCCTTCGGGCCTGAGAGCCCAGTCGGATTGCTGGATCACTGGTTCTTGCAGCGCAAAACGCGGCCTTTTCTTATAGGCACGATTAACTCTTATAGTTTGCGGTAGACTGGCTCAGATTGCCCCCTGACCAGTCCAGCCATCAGACCTGCCAGGGCATCTGGGGCTTCATCCTTTTAATGTACTCCCCCTTGGAAAGGCCGCTGCACTCCAACAGCCTCTCCTTGATTTGCTGGCCGTGCTCTCCCAGCCAATCGAACCTGGTGCAGTCTTCTAGTTCCTCGCAGGAGCTGCACAGATCGTATCCCTTTTCCTGGGTGCAGATTCTGATGGTGCATTCCGGAGGACCGCCACCGTTCTCGCATCCAGCACAGCGGGAATATGTCTCCATCCAGGTAAGGGCCCGGTCCACCTCCGCCCAGTCGATCGCCTCTCCCCCAGGCACAAAGGGGGACCAAGAGGGGATCTGGAAGTCAGTGATGTTCCTTTTAGTCTGGCCTGCAGTCTCTGCCACTGTGCCGCTTCCCAGGGGGCATGATCCGCACACGATCCCGCAAGGTCCGGCCTGATCTTCGATGCTGCTCGGTCTTTCATTCATAATTGGAAATATATCGCTTCAAAATATTTATACTTATACATTATTTCCGATCGAGGTCAGAGCGCAAGCTCCAAATCCCAGGCCTACAACCCAATTTTCGGTGAATCATGATGAATCTTGAAGAGATGTCAGACATTTTGAAGTCCACCCTGGGAATCCGGAACAACATCGTGGGGGTTAGACTGTTCAAGAGCGAGGAAGAGATCCCCCAGGACCTGAATATCGTAGAGAGGCCCTTCCGCTATTGCTCTATGATCCAGGGAGCGAGGCTTGAGGGAAATAGCTATCTCGCGCATGCCGACTACCATGAGTGCAAGGGAGGAGCCTCTGGCCTGGGCCTGGTGGAGTGTCCGGAGAACATCCGCACTGGTGCCCTGTATTTTGACAAACTTCACAAGTGCTCCAATAAGGACGCTGGCGCCATGATCGCCGCCAATATGCCCCGCATCCTTCCTGGCAGCACCGTGGCCAGCTATGTGGCCCCTCTGGATAAGATGAGGGTTCGACCGGATGTGGTGATATTCGTGGGCAATCCCCTTCAGGCGAGGAGGATCGTCCAGGCGGTCATGTTCGAGAGAGGGGGCAGGATGTCCTTCAACACCGCCGGTATTCAGTCCTTCTGTGTGGATGCCACAGCCTCACCCTATCTGAAAGGAGAGGTTAACGTCTCCTTAGGCTGCGATGGATCGGTGAGGAACGCTGGTCTGGAGGATGAGGAGGTCGTGGTGGGGATACCCTTCGATATGGTGGAGAAGATCTGCACCGTCCTCAAGGAGAACTATCAGGGGTGGGACAAGTTCATGCGAGGATGAGCGGAAGAGTTAAAATCATTTTTTCCGGCGCATTCGTAAATCAAAATAAAAAAATTCTAAAGCTATATATTAACCTTAAATCTTACAGAGGGCAGCCTTCCCCCTGGTTTGCCTGCATCATAACGAACCTCTTATCTTCGCTTCCAGGAATCTCCAATACGGTCAGGAATCCATCCCAGATCAGGCCCTCCTCATCCTCGAACTCCCAGGTGCTCCAGGCTGCCAGGCCGCTCTCCTCCTGGCGGATGGCGGTCCAGTTGGCCCTCCTGAGCTGGTCGGCGAAATGGGCGGCGAGGGCTGAGCTGTTCAATTCCGTCACCACATCTGCTGAGATCGTCACCTGATTTCCGCAGCCTGTCATGAAGTTCTGATTGGAGAGGCTGGCGTTCCTGGGCGCGACCAGCTTCGGCATGGGCTTCAGCCACTCATCTGAACCGGAAAATGAGCAGGGAGAGCATTCAGGATCGGTGCTGATATCCAGGCGAATATCAGATCCATTCTCCTGAGGATAAGCAATTATAGCTATTGATGCGTCATTTGATTCCTGGCAGAAGAAGCTGCCTGCAGACCATTCCATAAATCCTCTTTCCATGCCCGAGACATCCATCTCCGTCCAGTTCTGGGAGGCCAGCTCATGGCGGTAAAATGCCATGACCTCCTCCGCGGCCAAGGGTGAATCCACCATCACGCCAATTTTCGTCTCTCCCAGGAGCACGCTGCCGAAGATCTTTGAACCTCTGGGCAGGGGAAGCTGGACGGGCATCTGCTCTGGAAGCTTTCCAGGAAGAAGCTGGACTTTCTGCAGCTCAGTTTCGCCAATGGATGGGGCCTCTAGATACCTGATGGCAAGCTCTTCGGCAGATGGCTCGCTTAATGCAATCGATTGATTCTCCTCTTCTACACCCATCGCCAGCCCTATCAGGGCGGTTAAGGCTATTGCTACTATCAGTCTTGCTGACATTGCTACCACCTTTTCCCTTTCTAGTATATTGATTAAAATATAAACATTTTTGGCAAGACTGGCTTGAGCTGCGAAAGCGGCCTTTTCGCCCTTTGCTTAGATCAACTGGCGGCTCAAAGATAATTCGCTCATCAATATTCGATTGCCCTTGAACTTATCTTGAGAAGCAGATGGTGTTTAGCTGGATAAAAAAATTAAGGCACTGCCTCATCTTGAGATTCCACAGGTCTAGCTCTCTTTCATCAAGGTCTGCATCATGACAAACCTCTTATCCTCGCTGCCAGCTAAGTCCAGCGCGATCAAAAAGCCATCCCAAGAGATGCCGTCCTCGTCCTCAAAGCTCCAGGTGCTCCAGGAGGCAGAACCGCATTCGTCAGAGCTTACAGCTGTCCAGTTAGCTGCCTTTAGCTGATCAGCATAGTGAGCGGCAAGAGCTGAGCTGTTCAATTTTGTCTTTATTTCCGCCGAGACGGCCACCTGATTTCCGCATCCTCCCATGTAGTTCTGATTGGAGATCACAGCGTCCTTGGGGGCAGCCAGCTTTGGCATAGGCTCCATCCAGTCAAATTGGTCAGCCATTGAGCAGGGGGATTCAGAGGGATCGGTGATGATGTCCAGACGAAGATCGGTTCCATTCTCCAATGGATAGGCCGAGACCGTCACTGAAGGATCTCGTGCTCTCTTGCAGAAGATAGTGCTGACCGATCCACCAATAAATCCTCTTTCCATTCCCGTTATATCCGTCTCCGTCCAGTTCTGAGAGACCAGAACATCACGATAAAAGTCCAAAACCTCCTCCGGAGTCATTGTGACATCCATAACCAATTTGATCCCAATATCCTCCAGAATCTCGCTGCCCACAATTCTGGTGCCGTTGGGTATGGGAAGGTCCACTGGCATCTCCTCGGGCAGCTTTCCGGGCAGAAGCTCTGCCTGGATTAGCTCAGGGCTGCCAAAATAATCGAATTGAAGAAGTCTGATTGCCAGTTCCTCGGTTGTGGGCTCACTGACATTGACTGATTGGTTGCTAACTGATTGGTTGCTGACTGATTCGTTCTGCTGCTCTGCACTCGCTCCCAGCCCTATCAGGGCGAATAGAGCGATGGCTATCGCATACTTCAAATACATGCTACCACCTTTCACTATTCAAAATATATGCGGGAAAATTTAAAAACCTTATGACAAATGAACCCCGTATTTTAGGAATGTTACGATCTGTTCTCGTCCCCTATGGTATCTCAAAACAGCATTAGAAGAATTGAAAAAAAGCAATTTACATTTTTTCATCTATAAAAATGATATTCAAACAAATAAAAAAATGAAAGGCACTAATTTTCAGTGCGTGTGGCAAACATTATGGATTCTCTATGCGCCCTCCTCAGCGAAGAGAGATCTGTAAATCAATCCGGCGATGACCGCTCCTGCAATCGGTGCCACCCAGAAGAGCCACAGTTGGGAAACAGCCCAGTCGCCCACGAAGACGGCGACGCCCGTGCTCCGGGCGGGATTGACTGAAGTATTGGTTACGGGAATGCTAATCAGATGGATCAGGGTCAGGCCGAGGCCAATGGCGATGGGAGCAAACCCCTGCGGTGCCCGCCGGTCGGTGGAGCCCAGGATGATCATCAGGAACATCAGAGTCATGACCACCTCGCAGACCAGGGCGGCCATCATGCTATAGCCACCAGGCGAGTGCAGGTCATAGCCATTGGCAGCAAACCCGGCGGCGACATCGAATCCCGCTTTGCCGCTGGCGATCACAAAGAGGACTCCTCCGGCGGCAATGCAGCCTATGATCTGGGCGATTATGTATGGCAACAGGTCTCTGGCGGGAAATCGCCCGCCAGCCACCAGGCCGATGGATACGGCAGGATTGAGGTGGCAGCCAGATATGTGACCGATGGCATAGGCCATGGTGAGAACGGTAAGGCCGAAGGCCAGGGCCACACCCAATAGACCTATTCCCACATCCGGAAAGGCGGCAGCCAGAACTGCACTGCCGCAGCCTCCTAAAACCAGCCAGAAGGTTCCCAGGAACTCGGCTGCCAAACGCTTTGAAATTGGAATCATTTAATACCCCCCCACCCCTCTGTCCTCTTTCCATGATGGGATCCTCTGGGATGAAAGTGGATCGAGGGGTTATATTCTGCCAGGTATACTGGTAATTGTATTTATCACTCTCATCATCTTTTAATCTATCTGCTCTCTGCCTGGAAGGAGGTTGTGATGATTCGAGTGACAAGAAGAAATTGCTTTGCCGGGACGGTTCGGCGGAACCGAGGAGTGATTAATGGATGATTCTATATTGGCATTCTCTTAGGACTGCGCGAGCCGGCCTTCGTCGCATCTAACAAAAAGAGAGGGTGGCAAAAGTCAAGAGTATGGAGGGAGAGAAAATAGATCGACTTTTGCCGTTACTATATACGTTGATTGTTTATATTTAAGGCTTTCTCTGCCGGAAGGATCGACAATTAATCTCAGGAGCACCTGGAGCCCAAATGAACAACTCGCGGGTGTACTTTAAGGGGGATCCCGTGGCCTCAATTATCCATCATAGAAACATTGAATTACACCCACACTTATCCTTCAAGAGTTCAGGTGACCGATATTGCAATTGCTCCTAATCCACTCTGATTTCATTGAGTTCGAGGCCAAAAGGCCGACGAAGCTGGCAGAAGAGATCGAAGAATCGGCCAAGAAGGGCCGCCTCGATGAGGCGCTGTGTGCCTTCATCGCTGTGGAGAAGTTCGATGAGGACGACAGCGATGCGGTGATCGCTGAGGGCGCAAAGCAGGTAGCAGATGTGGCCGGCCAGGTCAAGGCCAGTCGCATTATGATCTATCCCTATGCCCACTTGAGCTCCAGCCTCTCCACCCCGGCCACGGCGGTCAAGATCCTCAAGGGAATGGAAAAGGTCCTCTCCTGCGAATTTGAGGTCATGCGCGCTCCTTTCGGCTGGTACAAGGCCTTCACCATCAGCTGCAAGGGCCATCCCCTCTCTGAGCTCTCCCGATCAATAAGGCTGGGCGAGGGGGAGGTGGTATCCGAGGCCCTCAAGTCCGAGGCCAAAGCGGTATCCTACTGGAAGGTTATGGATCTGGATGGAAAGCTGGTGGATGCAGACAAGTTCGACTTCCAGGGCCATACCAACTTACAGAAGTTCGCCAATTATGAGATCTCCAAGGCCAGAGCAGTGGACCGAGTCCCGCCCCATGTGGAGCTGATGAGACGCCTGGAGCTGGTGGACTACGAGCCGGGCTCAGACTCGGGCAACATGCGCTACTACCCCAAGGGCAGGCTGGTCAAATCCCTGCTGGAGACATTGGTACTGGATAAGGCGGCGGACATGGGGGCGATGGAGGTGGAGACTCCCATCATGTACGATATGGAGCACCCCACCCTGAAGAAGTATCTGGACCGCTTCCCAGCCCGGCAGTATCAGATCGACTCGGACAAAAGGAAGCTCTTCCTCCGTTTCGCTGCCTGCTTCGGCCAGTTCTTGATGGGCCATGACATGTCCATCTCCTACAAGTCCCTGCCCCTGAAGATGATAGAGATGACCAGATACAGCTTCCGGCGGGAGCAGCGGGGGGAGTTGGTGGGCATCCGCCGTCTGCGGGCCTTCACCATGCCCGATATGCATACCATGGCCCGGGATATGCAGTCCGCTATGGAGGAGTTCAGGAAACAGTATCTGGCCAGCATCGATGTCCTCCGGGAGGTGGGCCTGGAGGTCGACGACTATGAGGTGGCCATAAGGTTCACTCGCGACTTCTACCAGGAGAACCAGGAGTTCATAGAAAGCCTGGTGGATATAGTCAAAAAGCCGGTCTTAATTGAGATGTGGGATGAGAGGTTCTTCTACTTCGTCCTCAAGTTCGAGTTCAACTTTGTGGATACCATGGACAAGGCCAGCGCCCTCTCCACGGTGCAGATCGATGTGGAGAATGCTGAGCGTTACGATATCAATTATATCGATGAGTCAGGAGCGAGACGTCGGCCCATTCTCCTGCATTGCTCCCCCTCCGGAGCGATAGAGAGGGTGATGTATGCGATACTGGAGAAGTCGGCCCGGCTGTCCGAGCAGGGTAAGCTGCCCATGCTCGAGACCTGGCTCTCGCCTACGCAGGTGAGGATCATACCGGTGGCCGAGCGACATCAAGAGAGGGCACTGATTGTCGCACGCGCCCTGGGCTTCCGCACGGATATCGACGACCGGGACGAGACCGTGGGCAAGAAGATCCGGGATGCTGGCAGAGAGTGGGTGCCTTATGTGGCGGTGATCGGGGACGAGGAGCTCCAGTCCGGCCAGCTGACCGTAACCATTCGCAGCGAGTCCACCCCCAAATCAGCTGCCAAGAAGAGCATGACTGTGGATGAGCTCAAAGAGAGGCTCGCAGCGGAGACAGAAGGGAAGCCCTGGCGCAGACTGCCTCTGGCCATGAGGCTCTCGGAAAGGCCCAGGTTCATCTGAAGGAGAGGAAAGCGGGAGCTTAAGCCCAGAGCAAGCTCTCCGGAAAAAATACAAGGATGGATCGGAAGAATCAGAAGACTATGGTCCATCCTTCTCTTGCTGCCTGCTCTTTGATATAGCTGACCCCGTCCACCTTCAGGCCGCTCTTATCGAGAAGGGTGATGATTCCTCCTTTATTGGATAGCTCAATATCCTTGCCTGATAGGGGCACATAGAGCGCTTCTCCCGCCCTGATCTTCCCCTGCAGGAGCATCTTCTTCTTGTTCTTGTCCAAGAGTGACCAGCCGGTCAGGTCGATCTCAGCCGGGGTGGTGTTGAGCAGGGTGAGTGCCTCCAATCCCTTATCCTCGCCTTTGGGATTGACCAGGGCGGCGATTATGCATACCCTCTTGTCAGCACCGGTCTCCGGCGGAACCACTTTATCGCAGATGTCAGGAAGGCGATGGCCTGTGGCATCGTCGGTGTGGAAGCACTGGGACTGGAAGGCGAGGAATATGCCGATCCACCTGTTCTCGTCCGGCAGGTGTATGATCAGGCAGCCGTCCTGCCATACGCCATCGTATTTAATGAACCGGTCCGAGCTTCCCTGGTTCATGTGGATGTCGTGGATACCATTGCCGGGGGCAAAGCCGAAGAACTTGTCTCGCACATCCTCCGGGCCCCAGCGCTCGCCAAAGGCATAGATCTCGCTCGACTCCATGGCAATTGCTTTGGCCACGTATTTTTGCACCAATTCATTGAGGTCATTGTCCTCTCCAGGTATGTTATGTGGCAACGCCACCATCTGTGAGGAATCAAAGAGATTTCCCCGGATGAAATCTATAGCCAGCTCACCTGGTCTCTTCTCCACTTGATGGTAGCCCATGGGCAATGGGGCAAGAAGATCTATGACCGGATGATTAAAGTTCTCGTCCACAAAATATAAAACATCTGAAGGCGGCTCCTGAGACTCAACATTAACTGCAATGCGAAATAGCAGTCTGTCATCGCTGACCAGAATCTGGAAATGAGGGGTATTCCCAGTTCCCTTTTTGGTCTCTATAGCCTTTCCTTTTAATACTCCATATCTTTGCAGCGACATCGAAAATCCCATTATATATTACTTGATGATGTAATAAATACTTTACCACCTGTATCTTTAAACTTTTAGCTTCTTGAACATCCGACTGAAGATTTATTTGATGGGCTGTGCAGATGATTCGGCAGACTGCTAAATAGAAGGTCAGCGGACGTCTGTTCGGAGGAATAGCAGATGCGAGCTTCAGCCGGAGGGCTCGGCCTGGGGGTGATTGTCAATCCCCTGTCCCCCAGGCACGTAAAACTTCCGTCCCAGATCGCTGTAATAGTTGCCCTGGCTGCCATTGTCCCAGCGGTTGTTCTCTCCCCGGTCATAGGCATTGCAGACGTTATCGATAAGATGATTGCCAAAGACCAGGTCCCTGCGGGAGGAGAAGGTCAGATAGATGCCATAGCCATTCTCCTGGGCGGTGTTGCCCACAATGGTATTATTGCTGGCATGATTTGCCAGATAAATGCCTTTCCCATTCTGAGAGAGGTAGTTTTCTTCCAGGATGTTGTCATTGCTGTCATAAGAGAGATAGATTCCCTTGGAGTTGTCCATGGCCCGGTTTCCCAGAAGGAGGTTGTTGCGGGAGCCGTCCAGGTATATGCCCGCGTCGTTATTTTGGCTGGCATTATTGTATGCTATCCGGTTGGTGTTGCTGGACTCGGTAAGGGAGATGCCGTACCAGTCGTTATCGGTGACGGTATTGTTTATGATCGTATTGCTGCTGGCCGAGCGAAGGGAGATGGAGGTGTCGCCGTTATTTTTCAGCAGATTGTTCTGGATGACGTTGTCCTGGGAGTAGATGAGAAATATTCCGCAATCGCTCTCCTCATTTATGTTGTTGTCCCGGATATCGCAATTTTGGATCAGATTATCGTTTGAGCTGTAGAGGGTTATGCCATTGGTGTTGTTATTGATATCATTAGTGACGATGCGATTGGAATGAGCCCCATCCAGGCGGATGCCGTCCAGACAGCCGCTGATGCTGTTGTTCTCGATGATATTCCCTCCGGAGAGAACATGAATCCCAGTGCGTCGAGTGGTTCTGATCTCAAAGCCGGATACCTTTGCCCCATCCGCTTTGATGGTCAATGCATTGCCGATAGCGCTTCCGTCCAGCAGAGGACGGCCTTTTCCTTCCAATGTGATCGGACGGGCGAGGTTCAGGCTCTCCCGGTAGACCCCTCCCTGGACGATTATGGTGTCTCCGGAATCCGCCCGGTTTATAGCTCCCTGGAGGCTCTCTCCCGGTCCGATCTGGTAAGTTGTCCCTCCGGCAATAGATGCCAAAAAGATGATAGCGAATGCCAGCACGGCTGGATGTACTCGAATCTCCCTCATTGCCTTCCCCTCACAGCTTCTTATATCTCTATTGGATTTAAATACTACTATTATCGTTCTTATCTTAAAACTTATCTCTGTGATAATTCTCGCTCAGGACAGCTGCCGCTTAAAAAATTGCCCTTAGGGGGATTTTTGGGTGGCCTATCGCCCAAATGGATGCAGATAGGATCTTTGCCTGAATTGGTCTTAGGATCTATTTGATGCCGATCTTGGCTTTTATCGCCTGGATGTCGCTCTCTATCCTCGCCCTCCAACAAGCATCGAAGGTCATCTCCCGGTGCAAGCCCCTGATCTCCTCGATGATTATATCTTGCTTCTCTGAGATCTCCGGTATGAGTCTGGTGTTCTCCGCGATCTCTGGGATGATCCTGGTATTCTCCGCGATCTCCGGGATTAGTCTGGTATTCTCTGCGATCTCTGGGATGAGATTGGTATTCTTTTTAACCTCCCGGAGATCTTCCCTCATCTCCAGGAGTATATGGACGGCCTTTTTTATATGCACAAATATCCCCAGGGTGGCCGATTGCCATAAATGTTGTATCTCTTCATCGTAGGGCTCTGATCTGATATCATCAATCCTGGCTAAAGGCGGGTGTTCGGCCTGGGCAAACTGGAAGAACTGGGTGGCCCGTCTTTCGTCGCTATCCACCAGCGACTGACTGCAGATCGCCCTCAGCGTCGTTGTAGACCTCGAAGCCCCTGAGGGCCAGAACATGAGGAGACCATCATGAGCGCGGTGCACAGCATCGTTGATGTCGGTCCAGATCTGCAGGGCAGCGTTGCTGGCATGGCCGCGGGAGGCGAGCCATCTTGAAGCCGATTGCCCAACAGCCTCGAAGGATATATGTTGCCCCAAGCCCCTTCATTAAGCAGCCATGATCAAGCAGCCCCTCTTCCTGCCCGTATCTATGCAGGAGGCCGAAAACCTCGCCATCGAGCAGCTCGACATCATCCTGGTGAGCGGAGATGCCTATGTCGATCACCCCTCCTTCGGGGCGGGCCTTTTGGGCCGGGTGCTCTGGGATGCCGGCTACACCGTGGGAATCGTTGCCCAGCCGGACCCGAAAAGGGATGAGGACTTCCTAAAGCTGGGCCCGCCCCGTCTCTTCTTCGGCATCACCTCGGGCAATGTGGACTCCATGGTCAACAACCTCACCCCCAACCTCAAACGCCGCCGCCGGGACGTCTACTCCCCTGGCGGCCGCCTGCTCCGCCCGGACCGGGCGAGCATCGTCTATACCAACCGGGTGCACGCCCTCTTTCCCAATGTTCCAGTCGTCCTGGGAGGAATCGAGGCCAGCCTGCGCCGCTTTGCTCACTACGACTACTGGTCCGACTCCGTCCGCCAGTCCATCCTGGCAGACGCTCCCGCCGACCTCCTGGTCTACGGCATGGGGGAGAGGCCCATCCTGGAGGTGGCCCGAAGGCTTAACGCCGGGGAAGAGATCGATGAGATCAGGGATGTCCCCGGGACCGCGGTCAAAGAGGAGGTGCGCCGCTGGCGGGAGGCCAGGCGGGAGGATGCGGTGATCATCCCCGGCTTCGCCGAGGTCCGGGAGGACAAAAGGAAGTACGCCCAGGCCTTTGCCGCCCACTACAATGAGCAAGACCCCTATCACGGTCGGGCGGTGGTCCAGCCCCATCCCAAGACGGTGATCATCCAGAACCCGCCTGCCCTCCCCCTCAGCTCCTCTGAGCTGGACCACATCTACGAGTTGCCCTTCACCAGGCTGGCCCATCCTTCTTATCAGGAATCTATACCAGCATTAGAGCCGGTCCGCTTCTCCATCACCAGCCACCGGGGCTGCTTTGGCTCCTGCTCCTTTTGTGCTCTCACCCACCATCAGGGGAGAATTGTGCAGAGCAGAAGCATAGGCTCCATCGTCCGCGAAGCGGAGAGGATGGTCCGGATGCCCGGATTCCGGGGTATAATTCAGGATGTGGGCGGTCCCACTGCCAATATGTACGGCCTTGTCTGCCCCCGTTGGAAGCAGGGGGCCTGCCCGGATCGGCTCTGCAGCGCGGACTGCCCCACTCTGGAGAAAGATCACTCCCAACAGGTGGATCTGCTCTGCCGCCTTCGGGCCATCCCCGGCGTCAAGAAGGTTTTTGTCGCTTCGGGCATCAGGCATGACCTGATCATGGCTGACAGCTCTCCCTATCTGGAGGAGCTATGCCGGCATCATGTCTCCGGCCACTTGAAGATCGCCCCGGAGCATATCTCCGCCAGGGTCACGGACTGCATGCACAAGCCGCCGCGAGCGGCATTGGACGCCTTCCGGCAGAGGTTTGGCGCGGCTTCAAAGGCGGCGGGAAAAGAGCAGTACCTTCTCCCCTATCTCATGTCCGGCCATCCCGGCTGCACCATCGCCGATATGATCGAGCTGGCGGAATATCTGCGCGACAACCACCTGTACACTGAGCAGGTGCAGGATTTCACTCCCACCCCCATGACAGTCTCCACTGCCATGTACTACACCGGCCTGGACCCCTTCACCCTTCAGCCGGTCCATGTGCCCAAAGGGGTGGAGAAGAGGATTCAGAGGGCCATGCTCCAGTATAGGGACCCCAGGAACTATCATCTGGTCCGGGAGGGGCTGATGAGAACAGGAAGACTGGACCTCATTGGAGAGGGAGAGAGATGCCTCATTCCCTCGCGATAAGATGGTTCAAAGCACTGAAAGAGGCAGTTGAGGTAATGGGATTATGGTCATCAGAAAATGGGCAAATTATCAGCATTAGATGATATCAATCCTGAGCTGATGCCTGGATCCAGCATATCATTTGACATATACTAATGATTTAAGAAAAAATGCTCGTCATATTTTCGATAATCTACCATCCTGGTAGAGAAGAATCCTTTTCTGAGATTACCGCAATGCATTGACCGAGATTTATCATAACATAATTTAGATCCAGGAACCCTTTCTTGATATCCTTAAAAATTGATCGAAACTTATAAATAGTAAAAGTCCCTATTAAATAAATAAAGTTCTTGTAAATCTGTATGATTAAGATCCTATGGGGTGAGCATCTGGCTGAAAATGCATCTGACGGTGAAACCTGCAACTGTTTATTCTCCGCCTGCCTCATTGATCTTGCTGGACGATAATCTGCATCCAGTTCACTTGTACAGATCCTTTCGGATCCACTACCAGATCCTTGAATCTCTTTGTGACTTCTCAGACGCTTCTTATCTATCTGTTCATTGTCCATCCTCGCATCGCCGGCAGGCAGCGCCAGTGATATCGAATTGAATAGCTGAAATTCCATGAAATGATCTAGGTGATTGACGATGAACAGGAATTTAAATAGCATCAACGGAAGGATCCTTGCGACCAGGAATGCCATCTGGCAGAATCATCTGATGGATCGCCGCTATTTGCATACCTCTGATGATGATCAGGAGATATATCTCCATCCGGTCTATCCTTTCTACATCAATAATGCCTGAATGAAGTTGGCAACTAGCGATCCGGATGCCCTTCATCCAGATCTTTTATAGTTAAATAATGCACGATGGTATAAACTCACAGTTCTATCTCCTCTCCACGATCTCCAATATCCTTCTCTGTGTCAGCTCAGGTGTGCCTATGGTGTTCACCTCCATCACCCTCGCCTGAGAGAGGAGCGTCCGGAAGAAACGGCTACGCATATTGGTCTTGAAGTCATTATACACCAGAAGATGGGGATTGTAATATCTATTTCTCTCTAGGATCTCCAGGGCTCCAGCTCCATCCAGTTGGCGGACGATCTCCTTCTGTTCGGGGTCCCTCTTGAGAAGGATCACCAATTCCACGGTGGTCAGGGGCATGATGCGCCCTTTTCCTATCACCTGGCGGAGGTCTACCACTGCCCGTCCCTTGGCGTCAAAGCTTGCCCTGCTCACCAGACCCCTGAACTCATTCCAGATCTCTGCCAGGTCCGCTCGGATATAGAAGTTCTTCTCTGAGCCATATGCTAAGACGTCCTCTCCGAAGATCCTTCCAAAGAACCAATCGTCTGATACCACCCGTATCCTTGGGTTGCGCAAGAGGCCATAGGTATGAGTGGTCTTTCCTGCCCCCGATCCCCCTAATATGCAGATCCCCTGGCCGCGCATATCCAGGCAGGCCCCGTGAACCGAATAGATATTGTGATAGTCCTCCAGGATGTCCCCAGCTACGCTCAGGGCCAGTGACTTGACCCAGCCGTAATAATCCATATTGATCAGGAATGCCGTCCTGGATTGGGAGTCGTACAGGACCTGATTCTCACCCATATCTTGGTCAAAGATCACATAGAGCCGGCCATGGGAGCGAATGCTCTGTGATGCAGAGTAAAAGCTCTCCTCCCAGGCGTCCTTGATCGATGGGGTGCCGGTCAGAAGCTTGATACAGCATCCATAAATCTCCGATTTTATCTCATAGAGCACCTGGTCTGCATATCGATCCACTAGTTCCTCTTTCCTCTCCATGGATATGTGGCTGACAGCGTATGACATCTACAACCCTCTCTTATCTAATTTCTCTTATCTAATTCTCTATCAACACAGATCTCTTTTGCTGCTCAGGTTGCGGCGCTCAACTGGTCTGAGCCATTCGTCCAGCTCATAAAGGAGGGGGACCGCGGTATGAATCGCCAGCTTCTCGATACCCAGATCGGATATCCCCTCTATATGCTTGACCAGGACGCGGATGGTGTTGCCATGGGAGACCACCAGAACGCTCCTTCCTTTTTTCAGGTCGGCCTCTATCTGGCCCTGCCAGAGGGGGAGAAGGCGCTCTTGTACATCCTTCAAGGATTCCGAGGAAGGAGTAGGACCTGCTTCCGGATCGATAGAGCGGATTCTCTCTTCTGGAAGGCAAGAGCCACCGGCCAGGGCAGGGGGCCGATGAGAAAATCCTTTGCGCCATCGTCGCACCTGCTCTACTCCGTATTTGGCCTCCGCATCCTCCAGGCTCATACCCTCAAGGGAGCCGTATGCACGCTCATTAAGCCTCCAGCTCTTGATAACCGGGATTTTCATTAGATCCATCTCATCCAGCACTATCCAGAGGGTTCGCTCAGCCCGCTTCAAGAGTGAGGTGTAGGCGATATCGATTTTTATGCCCTCTCTTCTCATCAGCTGACCGGTACGGCAGGCCTCTCTGATTCCCTGAGGGGAGAGATCGATGTCCGTCCAGCCAGTGAACCTTCTCTCCCGGTTCCAGAGGCTCTGGCCGTGTCTGAGCAGTATCAGCCGGGACAAGTCTTGCCTCAGACTATTCCCCAGTGTAGAGCCTGTAAGCCCAATCCACGCTGGCGTTATCCATCGTTATGGCATAAATGGCATTGCACAGCCTGATCGCTTCATCCAAAGGCCTCTGGTGAATGTTCCTGCCCGTAGCATTTCCTGCTGCGCCACTGATATGGATCTGATCGTATATCCTCTGCAGGAACAGGCGGGCATCGGTGCTCTCTCCGCCGGCACAGACCACCTTGGTGCGGCCAGCTGCTTGCACCGCCTCCCTGAATAACTCCGCCGAGTCATGACCCTCCCTGGCCGGATAGTTCAGCTTGACGAAGTCGCTTCCCAGGGTCAGGGCCATTCCAGCCGCGCCGGCGATGAGGTGAGGATCCTTCTCATCCCCCACCGCCCTTCCGCGGGGGTAGATCCAGAGCACCGTCACCAGGCCAGCCTGATGGGCCTGGAAGACCAGCCGGGCGGCCTGGGAGAGCATCTCCCCCTCGTCATCGCTTCCCAGGTAGATGGTATAGCCCACTCCCAGAATGTTCAGTCTGCTGCTCTCCATAAATTCAACCACCTGAGGAATATCCATCCACTGAGGGCTGAAGGGATCGGCCTGCTTGGTCTTTATAAGGTTGGTCTTGGAATTCAACTTGACCAGATATGGGACGGAAGGATAGTCCATGCCATAGCGGGCGATCAGGCCCAGCTGGGTGGCAAAGACGCCGATATTGGAACTGGCCGCTATCCGGAAGAGGTGTTCTGGATCGTTATCATCGGGATCGATCCCCTCTCCGAAGAAGTCATCGTTTAAGTGTTCAGCCTTCTGGTCGCCGGCAAATAGCATCATCCTCCCCCTCCCTCTGGTGATCCTCAGATAGTTGTCCAGATACCTGTTCCTGCTCTTCGCCGGAACATCCAGAGGGATCTTGATATTCTCATTCTCAATCATCTTCTTACCTCAATCGCTGGAGGAGAGATCGGTCAGCTCGACCTGAGGGATCAGCCTCTCAAAATCCTCCTTCTGGCACAGCGCCGTTCCCTGATGGAGTGTGGTGGCTGTGCCAGCAGCAGCGGCATAGATAAGGCACTCAGGCAGATCTTTTCCCCGCACCAAGCCGAAGACGAAACCGGCCACAGACGAGTCGCCTGCTCCCACGGTGCTCTCCACCTTCACCGCTGGTGGAACCGCCAGATAGGTTCTTCTGCCGGAGACCAGGAGTATGCCCCTCGCCCCCATCGAGACCAGTACGATCTCCACCCCCCTCTGATTGATCTCCCGCGAGGCGGCGATGATCTCATCTATATTCACCAGCTCCCGTCCCACCAGTTCGGAGAGTTCATGGATATTGGGCTTGATGATATTGGGACGGGCACAGATCCCCTGGCGGAGCGCCTCGCCATCCACGTCCAGCACCACTCTCACCTGGCACTTCTTTACCAGGTTTATGATCTTGCGATAGATCTCCGGGCTGATGCCTCTGGGCAGGCTTCCTCCGATGGTTACCATCTCGCTGCAGGGAAGCCTCTCCAGCTGCTCTATGAACTGCATGAGCTCATCCGGTCTTATCTCTGGGCCGCGGGCATTGAAGACATACTGCTTTCCAGTATCCTTTTCATGAATGACTATATTGGTGCGGGTCTCTCCGGAAACGCGCACGAAATCGGTCTCAATTCCCTCATTGAGCAATCTACCTTCCAGCTCCCGGCCGGCAAAGCCTCCCACAAAACCCAGGGCGACGTTTTCCTGTCCCAGGTTCTTAAGCACCTTGGAGACATCAACGCTCTTTCCTCCTGCGAAGCTCTTCTCCTCGATTATGCGGTTTGATGAATCGTCGCGCATCTTCTGAATCCATAAGGTGCGGTCTAATGCCGGGTTGAGGGTGATTGTGTAGATCATAAATTCCATTTATCCAGGGGATCTAATTACTCTTTTGCCCGGACATCACCCCGTTTGCAGCTGATGTGCAGATCGTAGCCATGCAAATCAGCCCATTTATTGCTTGATGTCAGAAATCAGGAAAATATAAATATTTCACAGAGGATCAATTAATTATGAAAATATCATTCGTGCAGCCCAATGGCAGGACAGCGTTTTCCATCTGTCCAGAACCTCCTCTGGGGCTGGCCTATCTAGCATCATCGTTATTAGATTATAACAAAAATTTAGATATAGAAATAATTGATGGCTTTATCCTTAGCTATGATGATTACGTTAAAAAATTGTCTGAATTAAAAGCAGATGTCATTGGGGTGACTTCAACCACATCCCTGCTTGGTGAGGCGTTTAAAATTCCCGGAATGGTTAAAGATAAAGATGCCATTTTTATAATCGGTGGCCCGGGTGTGATGAGCATTCCCAGCATCAGGCTCCATGAATGCGGCTATTCAATAATATGCTATGGTGAGGGCGAAAGGACCATCGTGGAACTGATCCGGGCTATGGAGAAGGGTCTACCTCTGAAAGAGATCAAAGGTATCTCGTTTATTTCAAAAGGAGAAGTGATTAGGACGGCTCCCAGGGAGCTGATTGAAAATCTTGATGACATTCCTTTCCCTGCAAGACATCTGCTCGATATGCGTACCTATACTGACGCATGGAAAAAGAATATGGGGGTGGGTTTTTCCCCCATTATCAGCTCCCGAGGTTGTCAGTTCTCCTGCAGATTTTGCAGCAAATCCATATTCGGAAATAGAATCCGATTTAGATCTTCGCAAAATATCATTGAGGAGATGAGAGAGCTTTACGATGAATACGATGTTGAACAGGTCTTTTTCGAGGACGATCTCTTCACACAGAATAGAAAGAGGGTGCTTGATTTCTGCGATGCCATGGAAAGAGAGCTTCCCGGGAAGAAGTGGGGAGCCATGGCCAGGGTGGATACAGTTGATCACGAGACGTTATCCAGGATGAAGCAGTCTGGTTGCATTGAGCTTGCCTTTGGGGTGGAGAGCGGAAGCCAGGCTATCCTGGAACTCCTAAAAAAGGGGATTACAGTTGAGCAGATAAAAAGAACATTTAAGCTGGCCAATGAAATTGGAATAGTAGCTGGAATGTTCTTGATCGTGGGAATTCCTGGAGAGACCGATAATGATATGGATCTTACCAAGAATTTAATTGCGGAATGCAGACCAAAATGGATAAATATATTTTTATTAACTCCTCTTCCTGGAACGGAGATACATGAAATGACAAAGCATCTTATAAGAGAGGATGTTGATTTTTGCGATTTCAATGATTCATTTGGCGGAGCATACAAAAAAGAGGTTTTCGAGGTGGACCCAATGGAAAGGATGAAGGATATCATGAACTTCTATTTAGAAAAGTTCAAGGGAGAGATCGATCCTAGATTCAGCATATACGATGGGTCTTTGATGAAAGACTAATTTTTATTAAAAAAAATTTTTTATAATATATTCGCTATAACCGCTGCAGTGTCCCTCTTCGCAGCTATTCTCTTCAGCGTCAGCCCGCTGATATTGTGCATCCTCTGTCTTATACCTCCTCCATCCAATCATGTCTCAGGAGGTTTCTATCGGCGATTGCTTCAGACGGAAACAAATATATACGTTGATAATCGTATGAACCTTGTGCAAAGGTCATTTTCTATATCCTCCTATTTCGATGACTTTTGCCCCC
>JGI11944J13513_1001496_pt1 | contig 18564 bp, 16 predicted proteins | sample TerdegcoTASludge_FD_13513 | JGI IMG/M metagenome (IMG submission 13513) | reverse complement strand
TCTTCAAAATTAATCCAAATTTAAAATGGAGGTAAAAAATGTCTAATGTTGAAAAATCGGATAGGAAAAAACAGAATCTTTACAGATGGGTTAGATGGCTACTTCTTTTATCTGTTTTTATTTTATCAACAACCTTGGCTCAACTTCACCAATACTATAAAGTCGCAAAGGTTCAAGGGGTTGATGCTTTCTGTCCTTTTGGAGCTTTGGAATCAATCTTTTCATTTCTTGGCTATGGATTTATTCTTAAAAGGCTGGCTCTTACAAATTTTATAATAATATTAGCTGTTCTAGTTTTAGTCATTTTATTTAGGCGAGCTTTTTGTGGNCAGATNTGTACCTTAGGTGCAATACAGGAATTTTTTGGCAATATTGGCAAGAAGATATTCAAAAATAGATTTAAAGTGCCAGCCAAACTAGATAAACCATTAAGATATCTTAAATATATTATATTTGTAATAATTATTATATGGCAATCGATAGTGACATATAAATTTATACAAGTAGGTGTTCCAAATGAGATTCAACTTGTCATAAGACCTTATGATCCATGGGCTACATTTAATCATCTTTTGTCCGCTGAACTTTTTACAGATTTTTTAATAGGTTTTTTGGTTTTGATTTTTACTGTAATGATAGGTTCATTTTTATTTGAAAGATTTTTTTGTAAATATCTTTGCCCTATGGGAGCTTTTTTAGGGTTGATTAACAAAATAGGTCTATTCAAAGTTACCAGAAATACAAAAACATGTATTTTGTGTAAGGCTTGTAATAAGGCATGTCCAGTTAATATTGATGTAATGTCTGTTGAAAAAGTAAATTCAAGTGAATGCATAAATTGTAATGAATGTGTGAATGTATGTCCAGTTAAAGATACTCTTTACATAGAAGGACCTAAAAAGAAAAGAATTTCACCTTTCGCATTAACATTAGTAACTGCTCTTATATTCATTGTAATCATTGGGCTTACAACTGCTACTGGTCAATTTCAATGGACTCAACCAACACTGAAATCTCAAGTGATGACAACAGGTGGTTTTGATCCTGCTTTGATAAAAGGAAGTAGTACATTTAAAGAGATTTCAGAGGCAAGTGGAGTCCCAAAAGAAGTTATCTTAGAAAAATTTAAAATATCTGAAGAAGATTTTAACCTTGCAATAAAAGATGTAAAAGATAAGTATGGATTTGAAACTGAAGATGTAAGAATTTTTATAAAGGAGTACTTAGAAAAAAATAAGAAGTAAATGATTTAACAAATATGTTGTAAATTTTACATGAAACTTTTTTTTCATATGAAATATAAATTTTTCGATAAGGATATTTAATATTTATATTGCTAATACTCATATCATTAATTTTTAATGCTAGATATTTTGAAGAATAATGCTAATTAATCATTCTTCATTTTAATTAAAGTAGGATAATGCTATGAATTTAAAAGTCAGAACAATAGAAGTTTAAAAGACTAATAAATAGTAAAAGTAGGATAATGTTATGAATTTAAAAATTGATAAATGTTTTGATGATAAAAAAGCTATAACTATAACAATCCCAGGGGGAAAGGATATTTCTATTAGAGAAATATTTTTAGATTATACAGGGACTCTTTCCAAGGATGGGAAATTAATAGAAGGTGTCGCCCAAAGATTATTTTTACTTTCTCAAAAAGTGAAAGTATCTATTTATACCGCCGATACATTTGGAAGTGCCAAAAAAGAACTTGAAAATCTTCCAGTTGAAATAAATATAATAAAAAATGGAGATGATAAGGAAAAAGCACTGAAGAAAAAAAGTTATAAATATATCGCTGCAATAGGTAATGGCATAAATGATGTCAAGATGTTAAAATTAGCTAAATTTAGCGTTGCAATAATAGGTCCAGAAGGAGCAGCCGCAAAACTACTAAGATATTCAGATATAGTTGTTAGCAATATTATAGATGCATTAGATTTATTTTTAAATACAAAAAGAATCACTGCAACATTAAGAAAATAAAGTATACTTTTAAAAATGATACTTATACGATACGACTATTATTAAAATAAATTTAAGGGAATAATATAAATTTATTCTGATTTGTTTTTCTTCCTTTTAGAGTATTTTGCATATCATTTCATATATCATTTGTAATGATGAAAATTTTAATTTTCTTGAAAAGTCAATATTTTACTTTAATAATCTTTCTAATACCTTTTTGTTTTCTTCATTATTATATTTCATCCCTTCGCTTTTATACATATATTCTAATTTTTCTCTATAGTTTTCTGTTATTTTGTATCTTACCATCTTCATAGTTGAATTTATCATGTGATTTGCCTCTGAAAAAGGCTCTTCCACTATCATAAAGGTGGATGGCTGCCATTTTTTAGGAAATTTATCCTTAAATGAAGAATCATTTGAGTACTTTTGAAAATCATTATAAATTATATCAAGAATTTTGTTTGGTTCGTTTATTTCTCTTTGTTTTAAGAAAGATTTGAGTTTATCGACATTCAAGGTTATAAGGCTTGTTGTAAATTTTTTATGATCATTATAAATCATTACCTGATATATAAATTCAGAGGAGTTTACTATGGCTTCCTCTATCTCTTCAGGGGAATATTTTTCTCCATCTTCAGAAATTAAAAGTGCTTTTTCTCTTCCAACGACAATTAAAAAGCCATCTTCATCGAAGTAACCAAGATCTCCGGTATATAACCATCCATCTTTTATTGTTTTTTCTGTTTCCTCTTTATTTTTGTAATAACCTTTCATTACATTTTCACCTTTGATAACTATCTGACCTCTTTGGCCAACTTTTGCTTCTTTGCCGTCTTCTAGTATTATTTTACATTGAACAGAAGGGGCTATTATTCCAGAGGAGCCAAGTTTATGTGTATTTGGGGTGTTTGAAGAAATAACTGGTGCAGCTTCTGTTAGGCCATATCCTTGATAAACAGGTACACCTATAGTATAAAAAAATTGTTGTTGTTTAACATCTAGTAAAGCTCCACCGCCAACAAAAAACTGTATATCTTTCCCAAAGATCTTTCTTATTTTCTTAAATATAAGAGTATCTGCAAATTTGTAGGGAATATAGTTTATTATTCTTGTCAAGATAGATGGTCTATTATATGCATTCCCATTATATTTGATCCCACAGGATAAACCTAACTTGAAAATAAAATTGATAATTTTCCCTTTCCCTTCGATTCCATCAATTATCTTTTTCATAAAATTCCCAGAGAGGGCAGGAACAGTTAATAAAAAGTTTGGATTGGATTCTAAAATATTTATAGGAATGTTTTTCAATGCACCTGCTGTTCCATCTCGATAGTCGACAAAGTAAAGCTGTATTCCTCTAAGAAGTCCAGCATAAATTGCAACAGTATGTGCAAAAGAGTGATCTATTGGAAGTATTACTAATGTCTTAAAATCATCTGGAACTTTAAAGAGTTCAATACTATCATGGCAGTTTGACCAGTAATTTAAATGGGTAAGCATTATTCCTTTTGGGTTTCCAGTTGTTCCAGAAGTGTAGCAGATATTTGCAACAGAATTTTCTTCTACTTTTTCTTTTAAATTTTCAATTTTACTTCTGTTTTTTTCAAAATTATCTTTACCGCTTTTTATAAAATCAAAATAGGAAATAAAATGTGATTCGAAAGGTATTTTGTATTGTATAAAAAGATTTTGAGCAAATTCAATATCATCATCAAAAAATAGTATCTTTATATTTTTGTTTTCAAATTGATCAAAAACCTTAAGTACCTTTTCTAAAGTGATTTTTGAAACCGCAATAATTTTTGAGTCGGAGTGATTTATTCTAAAAGGTATTTCCTCAGAAAGTAGCTTAATGGAAAGTGGTACAGATATTGCCCCTATAAGGATAGTCCCAAGTTCAAGCAAAATCCATCTTGTTTTTGCCTCGGAAATGATGGCAACTTTATCTTCACTTTTGATTCCAAGTCCAATCAAACTACTTGCTACATAATGGGATTCTTCGAATGTTTTTTCAAAGGTTGTAGGATTCCATCCAGAACTATCTTTATCAAAAAGATAACCTTTTGAACCATATCTTTCTTTCGAAAGATTTAGCATTTGAATTATAGTTCTTTTCATAGAATTTCCCTTGTTTTCAATAAATCACTGATAGTGTAAAGGAATTTAAGTATTTGTCAAAAATGATGTTTTTATAAAAACAAATGTGAAAAATAAAAATAGATAATCTAACCAAATAAAGCTATCATTACCCCAGCGGCTATGGCAGAACCGATTACTCCAGCGACATTTGGTCCCATTGCATGCATCAAAAGGAAGTTTGAAGGATCTTCTTCAAGACCTAGTTTGTTTGAAACCCTTGCAGCCATTGGAACTGCAGAAACTCCAGCAGAACCAATCAAAGGATTTATCTTCTTTTTTGAGAAAATATTTATAAATTTTGCGAAAAGAACTCCACCAGCAGTTCCCAATATGAAAGCAATAAGTCCTATTGCAAGAATCCCCAGTGATCTTCCCTGTAAAAACTTATGAGCTGACATCTGCATTCCAACTCCAAGTCCTAAAAATATTGTAACAATATTGAGAAGTTCATTTTGCATAGTCCTAGAAAGTCTTTCAACTATTCCGACTTCTTTTAAGAAATTTCCAAATGTTAATGCACCTAAAAGAGGAGTCGCGGATGGTATAAATAGAATGCATAGAAGAAGGATTATAAGGGGGAAGATAATTTTTTCTACTTTACTTACCTCCCTTATATTCTCCATTTTTATCAATCTTTCGCTTTTTGTCGTAAGAAGTCTCATTATAGGTGGTTGTATAAGAGGTACCAATGCCATATATGAGTAAGCGGCTACTGCAATAGAACCGAGAAGATTAGGGGCAAGCTTTGATGCAACATAAATAGATGTAGGACCATCTGCTCCACCAATTATTGATATTGCACATGCATCTTTTAAGGAAAAGGAAATCCCTGGAATTAGATTCAGGCTTATAGCACCAAGTAAAGAACCGAAAATTCCAAATTGTGCTGCTGCTCCTAAAAGAGCTAGTTTTGGATTCGCAATAAGAGGTCCAAAATCGGTTAAAGCACCGATACCCATAAAAATGATTAGAGGAAAAAGCTCATTTTTAATCCCAGCGTTAAAAATTATATATAAGAAGCCATGAGGCGGTTCTCCTATCCCTGCTATTGGTGTATTTACAAGTATAGTTCCAAAAGCTATGGGTAGAAGTAGAAGAGGTTCAAAATTTTTTACTGCTCCTAAATAAATTAAAACAAGACCTATTATTATCATTATAAATTTTTGCCAACCAGTAACATTATATATTTCAAAATTATTATCATCAATCTGCTCAGTTATCTGCTTTTTTTCAAAGATAAATGAATAGATACCAGTTACTGAAAAAAGTCTATTAAATGAACTCATGAAGTTTTTTGAATTGATTTCCATTTTATCGTTATTATAACTATTGGATAAGTTTATGTTATTTTGAGAACTCTGAGCATTAGCATTAAAGATAAAACCAAGCGTTGCGACAAATAAAAAGCAATATAAAAGCAACTTAAAATTCTTTTTATTTTTATATCCAATTGGTTTGTTATCATTATGAGTAGAAAATAAATTAAAAATTTTTATGTTCTTTTTCATTTTGATTTTCTTTTTACTATCTTATTTTTGTTGGAAAATTCAATAAATATAAGCTATTGGATATGACGCTTCAAGTTTATCTGAAGGTTTTACACAATATTCTATTTTACCACTAAATGGAGATTTAATTTCAAGTTCCATCTTCATAGATTCTATAATTGCTATGGTATCTCCCTTTTTTACATGATCTTCATTATTAAAAATCAGTCTTAAAAGGACACCTGCAACAGGGCAAGTTATAATCTTTTTTTCTTTTTCTATCTTATCTTCTTTTTTCTGTTTTTCTTTCTCCTCAACCTTATTTATATTTTTTTCAGTATTTATATTTTTTTCAATTTTTTCATCTTTTAAGTTTAATGTTTTAGCTTTTTCTATTTCATCTATATATATTTCATTTTCCCCAAGTATTGCAACCTTGTAATCATTTCCATTTACATTAATTGTATAACTTTTGACTTTTTTTCTTGATATCTGTTCTTTATTTTCTTCTTCGTTCTCAATCTTTTTGGTTGGCTCGATTTTAATTGGACCATTTTTCCTAGTTTCGAAAAAGTGAAGTGCGACTTGAGGAAACATTGCATATGTAAGTAAATCTTCAATAGAAAAGTTTGAAGCAAGTTTTTCCTTAAGTTGATCATGTAGAATATCTAGTTCAGGCGATAGAAGATCGGCTGGTCTTTGTTGAATCGTGGCTTCCATATTCATTGTAGAAAGAGCTCTCATAAGCAGTACTTTGTCTGGTTGGGCTGGAGTCTTACCATATTTACCAACCAATAAGTTCTTTGATTCGTTTGTAAGTTTTTCATACCTTCCAAAGATGACATTTAAGACAGCTTGAGTTCCAACTATTTGAGAAGTAGGGGTAACCAGTGGTGGATATCCGAAATCTTTTTGAACTACCTGGATTTCATCAAGGACTTTATCTAGTTTATCAAGTGCGTTTTGCTCTTTAAGTTGGTTTTCGAGGTTAGAAAGCATTCCACCTGGAATTTGGGCTAAAAGTATTCTAGTATCTACCCCAGTAAAGTGGGATTCATAATCTGCATATTTTTTCCTTATTTCCTTAAAATATAAAGAAATTTCGGTTAATAATTTAGTATCTAATCCAGTATCATATTCGGTATTTTTCAATATTTCAACTATTGTTTCTGTTGGAGAATGACTAGTTCCCATAGATAAAGAGGAAATAGCTGTATCAACGATGTCTGCCCCTGCTTCTATAGCTTTTATTAGAGAAGTTATAGCCATACCTGTCGTAGTATGTGAATGGATTGCAATAGGGATCTTAACCTTCTTTTTTATCTCACTGACTAATTGATAGGCGTCATAAGGTTTTAAAAGTCCAGACATATCTTTAATTGCAATTGAATCTACACCCATTTTTTCTAAATCTACAGCCATTTTGACAAAACTATCTATAGTATGAACTGGTGTTATAGTATAACATATAGACCCTTGAGCATGTTTACCAGCCTTTTTTACAGCATAAATAGAACGTTCCATATTTCTAATATCATTTAAGGCATCAAATATTCTAAAAATATCTATTCCATTTGACGCAGAGACCTCTACAAACTTATCTACCACATCATCGGCGTAATGTCTGTATCCCAATAAATTTTGACCTCGAAGTAGCATTTGAAGTTTTGTGTTAGGAAGTGCTTTCCTTAAATCCCGTAATCTTTTCCATGGATCTTCATTCAAGAAACGAATGCATGCGTCAAATGTTGCTCCACCCCAGACTTCAAGTGAATGATAGCCAACTTTATCTAACTTTTCACATATAGGAATCATATCAGAAGTCAACATTCTAGTGGCAAGAAGAGATTGATGGGCGTCCCTTAGTACAAGATCTGTAATCCCAATCTTTTTTGGCATTTTCACTCCATTATTTATAATTATTAATTTTTTGATTATTCTTGATTTTTCGTAATCATTCTATTTGCTTTCAACAATATTTAAATCTATAGAATCATTTTCATATAGTTTAACTGCTGTAAAAATGGCTGAAATGACCTTCTCATCAAGACTTGTCTTATCATAAATTTCTTTTTCTCCTCTATTTCCCATTTCTATACTTGTTTTTTTATCACTTAGTTCTTCTTTTAGTTCTATTTCTTTACTTGATTTTCCTATCTTTTCTAGTGATTCTGTACTTTTTCTTTTTTTATTTATGATAATATGAGTTAGGTTTATAAAAAATATCATGATTTCAATAAATATAAATACTATTATCATTCCCAAAATCATTATAATAAAAGATTGTTTAATTAGATCTAATATATTGTTCATATCAATTTCCCTTATTTTTTGTTAAGTCATTTTATTAATATTTTAATTTGGTCATGTTATTTTATTATTTTATTATTTTATTTTATTTCTTTTATTTGTAATATTTGTCATTTTTATTTTCTAATTAATAGTCTTTGTTAGTTTATTGATCTACAACAACGGATACATCTCCACTTAAAATTTTCATCTTTTTATTTTCTGTTTCAACTATCAAAAATCCTTGATTATCAATATCTAGAACCTTGCCTTTTATCAAAACACCATCAAAATCTTTTGAAGTATTGGAAATAACAACATGTTTTCCAATTATATTACAATAATCGAGCCATTTATTCTTTATTTTTGCAACTTCGACTTCATTTAATTTTTGTTTATTATTTTGATTTTGATCAAGAATATTAATATCTCTTCCCATTGCCTTAATAATATACTTTTCATTTGAAATATTATGATTTTCGTATGAAAATAGCGAAAAAAAGTTATTTGAAAGTTCTTCAATAAACAAATTTGTAAACTCTTTTAAATTTATCTTTTCCTTTTTTTCTAATGATAAAGAAGTCGCTTTTTTATTAATATTTAAAATCTCTTTTTCTTCAGCATTGATGTTTATTCCTATACCCCCAACAATTTTAAAATTATCTTTATTTATAAAGTCAGTTTCAGTAAGAATACCCGCAAGTTTTTTATCATTAATATAGATATCGTTAGGCCATTTAATCCAACTATTTATATCATATTTTTTATTGAGAAGATCAATCAGGCTTATCGATAAAATCATATTCATAAGAAAGTAATTATTTATTAAATTCTTATAGGAATGATCATTACTTTCAGATTTTAATAAGAAAGAAAGAGCAAGTGCTTTATCTTTGAAAGTTATCCATTTCCTATTAAATCTTCCTCTTCCTTTTGTTTGATTGTAAGTATATATTAAAGTCTTATCATCATATTCATTGTTTAATAATTCATTATTTGTAGAATCGAGAGAATCAAAATATTTAATTCTTGAAAAAAAACAATTATTCATAACTTTTAAATTTTTGTTTTTTTGTTTAGTCAAAATTACAAAAAATATTTAATTAAAAATTTTAAATTTTGCAACTTTTTTCTTAATAAAATTAGAAATATTTTGGAAAAAAAATTATTTATTCGGAGCGGCCAAAAAAATGAGATGTGAATATCAATGATTAATTAGGAATAATAAATAATATGAGTCAAAAAGTTGATATGGAAAGCTAATATAGTAAAAAATAACATAAAAGGAGAATAAATAATAAAAGAAGAGTAAATATAAAATTATTTGATATTATAAATATAAATAATATAATAGTCATTAGGAGGAAGTTATGAAAATAAGTGAAATTCTTGATAAAAAGGGTAGGGATATTTATTCTATTGAAGAAAACAGATCAATATTAGATTTTGTCATGAATCTTACAGAAAAAAGGATAGGTTGTCTTCTTGTAAGAAATTCTGATAATGAAATTACTGGTATTGCTACCGAAAGAGATTTGGTTAAGGCTTACAGTAAATATAAAAACCAAATAACTTCTATGAATGTAAAAGAAATCATGACTCCTCTTTCCCAGATAATAACAATTAAAGAAGATGAAGATGTTCAAAATGCCATGTCAATAATGACAAGTAAAAAAATACGACATCTTCCAACTATCAACGATAAAAATAAAGTGTCTGGAATGTTATCAATAGGAGATCTAGTAAATGCTCTTTTAACCGTTAAAGATACTCAAATAATGATGCTACAAGATTATATTAATGGTAAATATCCTGGGTAACTTTTTCAAATTGACAAGATAAGATAATTTCTGAAAAAATTCTTCAAAGAGCAAAAAAAGATCCTATTGTGAAGATTTATTCAATAAATCTTCACAATAGGGTCAAATAATAAATAAAACTAAAGTTAAACTAAAAAAATAAACTAAAAATAAAATAAGATTGAAATAAAAAATAATAATAATAATAAAATATTATAAAAAAATAAAAATTAAATAAAATATAAATAAAAATTAAATAAAATATAAATAAAAATTAAATAAAAATAAATTAAAGACTAAAATAATAATAAAAATTTAAGTGTTAAATTTGATATTAGTTTCAAATTTCAATTATTTGAGCCTTTTTTAATCAAAAGATAGGCTGATCTTATCATAGTTATAGCTATTAAGGCAATAACTATATAAGATATCATTATTATTTCATTATAAACAGGAGTAGATGCACTTCTTTTGATTATAATACCTAAATATGCCCATATTATTACAGCAGAATAAGCAATGGCATTATGTCTCAAAAGCATTAAAATTCCGAGTATTCCACCAATTATTATCATTATAATAGTCCAAATCTGTTGTGAAACACCAAAACCATTCCAGCCATAATGAACAAGTAAAGCAGTGATATTGGCAATAGAAGCCACAGAAATCCAGCCAAAATAAACTTCAATAGGGATCTTAAAAGCAAGGCTTAACTTGTTTTCCTTCTCAAGTTTTTTCTGCAAAATGAAGATAGCAAGAAGAGAAATAAGAAATAGTAACATTACAACTACAGAAAAACTGATTTTCATATAATGCCAAGCAAAAATCCAGCAAATATTTAATATAGAAGTGAATGCAAATAAAAGGTTGATACTTTTAAATTTCTCATATAAGTCAATATTCTTAAAGGCTTTAATGATGTTATAGATTACAAAGACCGCTAAAAGAATATAAATCAAGCCCCATATTGAGAATGTAAATCCAGCAGGAACAAACAGGTTAGGATACATATCTGATAAAACACCGGTATTTTTCCCATTTAGTGGAAGATAGTTTGCAAGAAAGTTAACTATCAATACACCTATAAACAAAATCAAATTAAAAAAAGATAAAAAAATCGCACTACTTTTTTTCATCGTTTTCGCTCCTTAGTTATTTTTAATAATATAGTTACAAAAAGCGAAAATGACAAATAATATTAAATTAGATTATTGATTTTATTTTCTAATATTTGTTTTTATGTGGAGTTTTGAATTATAATATTTTGTTCTTAGCCTTGATCTTATCTTTTTTACTTTATGAATATTTGTCTATTCTTAATTTGGAGTTTATAATGAAACTGATTTTTATTTCTGTCTTAGTTTGTTTAAATTTTCTTTAGCTTCAGGAATATCTTTAATAAAATCAGACAACATCTGACAAGGGTATTCGGAACAAAAGGCACAGCTTTCTATATTTTTAGATATTGCGCATTTTCTTATATTGCACATTGAATCGCAATAATAAACATGAATTTTGCCTTTTGAACATCCTTCACAGTTGATATCTTCTTTTTTGAAATTGTACTTAAACATTTCAGACCACTGTTTTGCGGTCTCTTCTCTTAGTTTATCATCATTGGTTTTGAAAGCAATGTAAGCGGGACATTTTTCGCAATCAATACCACAAAAAGCAATAAGATTATTCATTTTTCCACCTTTTTTATTAAGATATAAAATTGTTGAAGATAAAAATACTTTTGTCAAGTAAATACTTTCTGTATTTTTCACTAAATTAATCAGAGATTTTTCTTATTTTTGGATGAATAGAAAAAAACCTTAACATTATCATCTATTTTATCTATTATTATTAATTTTATCCTTCTTTTCTAAACCTTTCCAGAATATCGAAAAGAATGGATTTACTTTATTTTTTGAAGCCAAATAAATTTTATCAAGCCAAATTTTATGATTTTCGATGGATTGCAAAAAAGCTTCTTTTGAGAATAAGTTAAAATCCTTAAATGTTGTATTTTGAGAGTATAATTTATTATCCTTTTCAATAAGTAGAAGTTCTTGCTTTTTTATTTCGGGGTATATTTCCTTTTTAAAATAATCCCATTTAAAAATAGCTTGTCGATGCAATTTTTCATGAACCCACCAGTAGCAATTATCATCAAATTTTTCACTTTCAGAAGAAGGGAAATAACTAAAATCAATTTCTTCTCCTTCTTTTAAGTAAAATGGAATAAAAAGGCTTGTACATGGAGCTGAACTACCAGTCGCCCAGATGGTAGGTAAATCTTTTCTTAAATGTGCTACAAAAGAAGATACAGATTGACTTGGCCTTGTCGGGAGAAGTGAGGCATGCATGCATATTGAACTCATATCTGTTTTTGAAGGGTCTATTTCCAAATTACTATGGTCTTTTAAAATTTCCATCATGATTTCGGGGTTTATCGAACCTTTATATTTATTTAATAAGTACATCGATCTATTTTGTCTAGTCTTACATCTTGAAAAATATGTATAAAACGAGTCCGAAAAAGCCTTTTTAAAATTGAAATTTTCTCCTTTTCTAAGATAACCTTTTTTTCTAGCATAATCTTCAATCCCTTTTGAGGAAAAGTCATAATCTTCTTCTATTGTTAAGCCATTTGAAATGCTTCTTACACCATCAACTTTAATGGCAACCCAATGTTTATTTGCAGTTTCTAAGACATAAGCATCAATAGGATCAGCAAATATAAATGAATTATGATAAAAAAGAGAGTGTTTATATCCCCCATCTCCTCCCTGACCATATTTTTCTATTAGTTCTGTTGTAAGCATTAACGCCTCATAAGCATTTTTGCATCTTTCAAGGCATAATCTAATGAGATCCATCCCTAAAAGACCTCTTTTTTCAACTGGTTCTTTTGTAAACACCGCTTCATTACCTATAGCAAGACCATGTTCATTTGCCCCCATTTCACAACCCCACATCCAAAATGGCCTAGATATGAGGATTCTGTTAGTTTGTTTTACTTGAGGGATAGTTATATATGTACATTTACACTCTTCATTTTCATTGTAAGATCTTTGAGGATAATAAGATAATATTTGAACTTCATTTGCCTCTCTATCACTATTTTTTGCTAAGATAACAGTTCCATCAACTGTAGCTTTACCAGTTGCGACTAATGTATCACACATCTTTTTCTCCTTCTTTATTTTATCATAGCTTTCTTGCAAGAATAGAAAAAGTAAAAGGAAGTTCAGGTAAATCTATTTCTTTCAATTTTTCTCTATCGAATATCCATAGACCATCTTCCCTTCTTTTCATAAATTGAAAGTGATCATAACAGCAAAAAGGATGTTCATTAAAAAACTCTATCTTTAATCCAGCATTTATTAAATTATTTATAATATCACTTATTGAATGACTCCATTCATATGATATACATTCAATTTTAGCATCTCTATCAGCATAAGTCCCTTTACTTATAAAATTTTGAGGCTTATCACTATGAAAATAATCAAATTTTACTTTTAATTCTCTAGTATTTTGTTCATTTTCAAAAACCATTATAAATGGATGAAGTTCAACTATATAAAACAATCCCCCTTTCTTAAGGTAATAAGATATTATATTTGCCCATTTTCTCAAATCATGCAACCAACAAAGTACCCCATAAGATGTAAAAACAATATCGAAACTCTCTTTTTCATTCAAAATTTCAGGAAGATCATAAATATCACTACATATAAACTTAGATAAAATGCCGGTTTCTTCACTTAATTTTTTAGCATATTCTATAGATTTATTTGAGAAGTCAACACCAGTTACATCAACTCCAAGCTTCGCCCATGAAAGACTATCTAATCCAAAATGACACTGTAAATGAAGCATCCTTTTCCCTTTTATTTCATCTACGGCATTTTTTAATTCATTTAATTCGATAGGAAGCAAACTTAATTTTCCTTTTTTGAATTCATCAACATTATAAAAGTCAGATTCTATATGATATCCTGTCTTGTTTTCCCATAAATACTTATTTGAAAGAGAATACTTTTGATTTTTAAGAAAAACCAAATTTTCAAAGGCTTTTTTATGCAAATCTTTTCCATCATTGTAAAATTCATTAAGTATTTTACATGGGAAATTGTTGCATTCAATACAACTATGTAAATGTTTGGAAATAGCGCATGATCTTGTAGGGCAATTTTCTAAAAGTTTTTCTTCGAGAATACAACCATGGCAATTCATATTTTCCATGAAATTTCTACAATCATTGCAAATGATACCACAATATCCATAAATTTTATCTTTCATTAATTCTTTCCAGTTTTAATCTCTTTTATTTTCAATAATTATTGTGAAAAATCCATCCCATTAAATTTGCTCATAGCTATTTCAATATTTGAAGATTCAATTAACGAGATTGCTTCAGATATGGCAGAGAAAGTTTTAGAATAAAAGATATCGAGTTCTTTTTTATTAAAATCTGATAGAACATAATCAGCCAAATCTTCACTTCGTGGTTCACCGACTCCTATTCTTATCCTTGGATAATTCTGTGAGTTTAAATATTGCTCGATGCTTTTTAGTCCATTATGACCACCACTTGAACCATTTGCTCTAATCCTTATTTTCCCAAAGGGAAGTGCAATATCATCGACTATAACAATGCATCTTTCAATATCAATCTTAAAATATGAAAGCACATATGAAACCGCAATCCCTGAAAGGTTCATATATGTTTGAGGCTTTACAAAAATGTGAGGTGAATCATTATAAATTACCTTAGCATATTGATAAGTTGCTGCTTTATGAAACAAGAAGTTGTTTTTATTTGCTAGCCAATCGAGGTATAAAAAACCAGCATTATGTTTGTTTTTTTCATATTTTTTACCTGGATTGCCAAGCCCTACAATGCAATACATCTTTTCTCCACAATTTTTAACAAATTTGTAATCATCTATCAAAAATTTACTATTAAATATTAAAAGAGCAAGAAGGATATGTTATGGCAAAAATTAAAAAAAGGATTTTAATTATCTTGATGTTATCTAGGTAAATGGAGGGTGTGTTGGCTGATATTAAAATGGTGCCTTTTGTTTCTGTGATTATTCCAAATTTTAACAGATTGGAATGTTTTCAAAAGGCATTTTCTAGCGTTTTGAAGCAAACTTATACAAATTTTGAATTAATAATTATTGATGATGGTTCAANGAAAAGTATTAGGGAGGAAAACAAGAAGTTCATAGAGAAGGTAAAGGAAGAGCATATAAAAAAGATTAAAACTATTGAAAATTTAAATAATGCTTTACCCTTTGAAGATAGGATTATCTATCTTCAAAATGATAAGAATTATGGAGTTTCTTATTCAAGAAATAGAGGGATAAAGCAGGCAAAAGGGAAATATATCGCTTTACTTGATAGTGATGACGAGTGGTTAGCTCAAAAACTTGAAACTCAAGTCAAATTCATGTTGACAAGTGGTTTTAGGGTAGTTCACACCGAGGAGTTATGGGTTAGAAGGGGGGTAAGGGTAAATCCCATGAAGAAACATAAAAAGGAAGGAGGGGATATATTCTTACGCTCCCTCGAATTATGCTTGATGTCACCATCTTCAATTATGTTAGAAAAAACAATATTTGAAGATTATGGATATTTCGATGAATCATTGCCAGTTTGCGAAGATTACGATTTATGGCTCAGGATTACATGTAGAGAAAAAGTAGGATTTATTGAAAAGCCTTTAATAATAAAGTATGGAGGACATCAGGATCAGTTAAGTAGAAAATATGAAGCTATGGATAAGTGGAGAGTCATATCACTTATTAAACTATTAAATAGTGGATGTTTGGACTTTGATCGAGAAATTGCTGTAAAAAAAATGATTCAAAAAAAATCTTCTATCTTGTATAATGGAGCTATTAAAAGGGGAAGATTTAATGATGCAGAAATTTATAAAAGGTGGATGATAAATTATGGAGAATGACAAATTTTATAAAATTTTAAAATTTTGACAAACTAACAAAATATGCTAAAGATAACCGACTAAGTAGTCGGGCTTATGAGCAGGTTTNACCTGCGCAGGCTCTTTCGCCATCCCAAGCCCCCAAAATCTTTAATGGGGGATCGTATGTTATCAATCATTTTTATAATAATTTTTATTTTAGCAAACGCAATCTTCATATTTTCAAAAAGAGCAAAAAATTTAGCTGAATTTACACTTGAAAATCGTAGCCTCGGGACTTTTAAGCTTTTTGGCACTTTCTTAGCGACAAATCTATCTGCCTTCACAATATTTGGAGTATCAGGAAGTGCTTATAGGATTGGATGGGCATTTTTTCCTGTTATGGCTTTTGGGACTGGATTTATGGCTTTTTCATTCATTTTATTTGGTTTACCTTTAAGAAAACTATCGTTAACTAATAATTGGATAACTCCTTCGGATTTTATTTCTTCAAGATTCAATAGTATTATTTTAGGAAAAATAGTAAGCCTTCTTCTTTTAATATTTACTTTGCCATATATAGCAGTTCAGATTGGTTCATTGGGTTCTTTGCTTAGCTCGATTGTAAATCTTCCGAAATGGATATGTTCCCTTGTTTTCACCGCCATAATTGCTGGATACATCTTAAAAGGTGGTTTGAAATCCGTTGTAAAAACAGATATTTTTCAACTTTTTGTCCTTTATACCTTTGCTATTGTTGCAATATTTCTAGTATTTTCAATATTTAAAAATGAAGAAGCTGTAAAAAACATCTTTTCAAAAGTTTCAGAAATGGCAGATCCGATTTTCCCGCATTTGACCCAAAGATTTTATAGTGCAAAATCAGATAAAGTACTTATAAAATCGATGATTTTATATCCTTTAGCTTGTTTGATAATCTTTTTTTCAATGACTTTTTTAGGGATTATTGGTACTGCAGTTTTCCCAAATCTTCCATTAAATAAGACAGATACTATTTTCACGATGCTTTTACATAAAGTAAGCGGTATTTATGCACCTATATTTTCTTTAGCAGCAATAGCAGCAATCATGTCAACACTTGATAGCCAGATTCTGACATGTTCTTCAATGGTAGCAAATGATTTTTTAATAAAAAATAAGCTTTTTAATAATACCGCTACACAACAGAAAACCTCTGACTTAAAAAATCTAGAAGATCTTAAAAATGAAAAATCTCTTAAAATAACAAAGTTATTAATAATACTAATTTCAATATTATCTTATATAATTTCCCTTTTACCAATTTCATCTATACTTTCATTTCTAACAAACTCAGCCTTCAATGGATATGCTTCACTTTTTATAATCTACATTTGTGCATTATATTTTCCAAGGATAGAAAAAAGTTCTTCTATTTTAACCATCCTTATTGGTTTTACATTGATTATATTTCAAAATCTTAAAATAATAAATTTTCATCTTCCTTTTATCTTCATAATACTTGGATTTGAAGCTTTTATGTTAATAATAAGTAATTTGATTATTAAATTTTTAAGACAAATAAAAGCGAAAATACCTCAAATGAAATATGGACAAGTAAATTTGGTAAATGAAAATGAAAAAATAATAAATCCGTACTTAACTTTGAAAAATATTATTCCAGTTATTATCATTTTCTTATTAGGTTTAAATATTATCTTTTATTTTCTTCCATTAAATTTATTTTTGGGATTACCTTTATGGGTGTGGTATCAGATAATAGTGACAATCTTATTAAGTGCGGTATTTTACTTATTATTTGAAAGGATGGAGATAGATATTGAAAATAGAACTAAATAATTTACAAAATTAAAAGTTGCATTATGATAAAAACAGAAATATGAGTTTACCAAATATTTTAATCTATGCTTTACTTGCAATATTAAATTTATCTTTAACGATAATTATAGTCTCAACCATATATTTCACTTTTTTGCTTATACCTATAAAGAAATTTTCAACAAATTTTACCATTGAAGATGGGTTAAAAAAGTCTGAGTTTTCACAAAATGAATTAAATGAAGATAAGGTTGAATTTTCTTTTACAAGTAGATTTGGGTATATCTTAAAAGGGCAAATCTTCGTTCGAGATTTACAAAAAGTTGTTTTTTTCAATCATGGCGTCACTTGGACTTTATATGGGATGTATAAATATATGATCCCATTTTTAAGTAAAGATTATACCTGCATTTTGTTTGATAGTAAAGGGCATGGAGAAAGTAGTGGTAGTTTCCCAACCTATGGGTATTATGAAAAATATGATCTTTATGATTGTTATAATAGTATAATCGAGTTTTTACGAGAAAGATTTTTGGGAAATGATATTTCTCAAGATACAATTTCTTATAAACCTATTGTCGGTCTATTTGGAGAATCGATGGGTGCTGCGATTACATTACAAAGCCTAAATCTTTTTCGTCACGGCGAGATATCCTTTTGTATTTTAGATAGTCCATTTTCCGATTTAGAAAAGCTATGCAAGTTTCAGCTTGAAAAATCCTTAAAAATAAAGATTTTAGCAAAAATTGTATTTAATTTTTCAAGACTATTGGTCTATCTTTTGGCAAGATTCGATATTAGCAAGATAAAACCTATCGAAATTGATCCAAAAGTTAATGTCCCAATACTTCTTTTTCATGGAGAGCAAGACAATTTGATCCCCAACTTTATGTCAAATCAGATTTATGAGAAAAGAAAAAGCAAAACCTTGACAGAATTATATATTATAAAAGATTCAGATCACACTAAAGGATTTATGCTAGATAAAAATTTTTATATTGAAAAGATCTTTAGTTTTATTGAAAAAGCCATTGGTAAACCCTAAAATTATTTTTCATTAATCTTAATTTTTTTCATAGATTTTATAAAATATTTTGTTATATATTATGTCTTATATTATTTCGCA
>JGI11944J13513_1001489_pt1 | contig 18649 bp, 21 predicted proteins | sample TerdegcoTASludge_FD_13513 | JGI IMG/M metagenome (IMG submission 13513) | reverse complement strand
TGACTCTGTACTGAAACGTGATTCGCTAACTGAACCACAGAGACACAGAGGCACAGAGGAGATATTTTATGCCCGATCTCACCCACACAATTTAGCGAAGAGCCGATTTTTTTTGGCAGGGGCAGAGGAGATCGCATCGGATCGCCTCGCCATTAGCTCATCTAGGAGCAATGCCTATCGCTATTGGTTTCACAGAAGGGATAACAATCCTTTTAGCATCATAAATCGATATCCATGAGCATAATATGTCTAATTTAAGGATGCTGAATTCGTCTTTAAAGTCAAATCGCCAACAAATAAGCTATTCGCTTTATAAACATAAAAACTCACATATTATAAAAACAGGTTGAAATACTTCACATAATTTCTCAAATATTTTCTTTGTTTAGCACTGATACATAAATATTTCATGATTTCAGTTTCTGATCTCAGTATATCTAATTAAGGATTACTATGATTACCATTATCTATAAATATTTTAAGAGCATTGCTAAGTGGCATGAAGCTGAGGGTAGTGAGTTCTAAAAAGGAGATCAATGATCTCAACAGAAACGAGCAGATAGTTCATTTGGCTTTTAGAGCCTCTAATATGGACGTGATGAGCTTGGTCCAGTCGTGTCCGCGTCTGCGAGCGGTGCAGATCCCGCCATCATATCATGAGACTATGTCCAAGGCCGCCCAGCAGTTCCTGGAAATTCAGGGCGTCCAGCTCTTGAAGGGTGATGTATGGGGCCACCGCAAGGATATCGACGAGTACTACACAGTGGGCGATAAGATTGTGCGCAGGATATCGGCCCTCATTGCCGAGGGCAATACCATAGATGAAACTGTGAAAAGGCTCCAGAGGGAGACCAAGCTCTCCGAGGACTTGATCCGTTATATATTGAAGGAGCAGGTAATTGCGTAAGATATGTACAAAAGGTCACACCTGCCCTCAGACCTTTTCACATCTTGTCCGTACCAGCCAGCTTTGCACCACTACGATTTTATGGAATGAATTGAACAGCAACATACATGGATCTCATTGCCCGCGTGCAGGGATTCATGGCCACGAAGCAGGAAAAGCTCTCCGAGGAGCTGGCTAGGAAGTATGGAGTTGCAGAAGATGAGTTGTCCGACATAGTAGACTCCTTTTTGAGGGATACCTATGGTCCGGCAATTGAACTGGCGAAAGCCATAGAAAGCAAAGAGTGTCCAGTGCTGCTTTTCATAGGCAGGAAGGATTGCACCATCTGCCAGAGAAGCCTTCCTGCCCTAGAGCGCTTTCTTCAAGGTCACAAGGAATTCGAGCTGGTGAAACTGGATTATTCCGATGCTCAAGGCCTTCTCTACCATATGATCCAGCAGCAGGACAGGGGGATGCTCCCTATGATCGCGATGATCTTTCGGGGCAGCATTCGCATGATCTTCACGGGTGAAGGCATACATGAAGAGATTTATGAAAAATATTCCAATGAACTGCGATCAGAATGCAGCCAAAATATATATGTTCACTGAGATTACAGGGGTCCTGCGAGGGAGATTATGGCCATAATAGTGCTCAACTTCAAAACATATCGTGAATCGACTGGCATTGAAGCTCTGCGGCTGGCGGAGATCTGCGAAGATATTTCCAGAGAGTACTCTGTGCAGATGGTAGTGGTGCCCCAGGTGGCTGATATTCATGCCATTTCGAGCACAGTGAAGATACCAGTCTATGCCCAGCACGTGGACGGCGTTGGATTCGGCGGATTCACGGGTCATGTGACAGCAGCATCCCTGAAAGCAGCCGGAGCTGCAGGTTCGCTGATCAATCATTCTGAGCGGCGGCTCAAGCTGGCAGAGATCGAGGCATCCATCACTGCCTGTCGCTCTTTCGGCTTGAAGACCATAGTGTGCACCAACAATGTGGCCACGACGCGGTCAGCTGCCGCATTGGAGCCAGATTTCGTAGCTGTGGAACCGCCTGAACTGATAGGCAGTGGAATTCCTGTCTCCAAGGCCAATCCTGAAGTTATCCGTGGGTCTGTGGCTGCCGTGAAGGACATTGCCCCAAAGGTTGCGGTGCTTTGCGGTGCAGGAATCGCTCATGGCGAAGATTTAAGGTCTGCCATCGAGCTGGGCTCCGAGGGTGTTCTGCTCGCGTCAGGGATAATCAAGGCCGCAGATCAGCGAAAAGCGCTGGAGGATCTGGTCTCCGGAGTTCTAAAATGATAGCTGTGCACGTTCGCGTCTCAGGGAAGGTGCAGGGCGTATTTTATCGCGCTTTCACCAAAGATATGGCCAAGGAGCTTGGCGTCAAAGGCTGGGTACGAAACATTCCTGGCGGCGGGGTAGAGGCTGTGCTGGAAGGTGAGCGGCAGAAGGTGGGCGAACTTCTCAGGCACATGAAGAGCGGACCTGCCGGTTCCATGGTCTTGGGGATGGAGTTCTCCGAGCTAGAGTGCAAAAATTATGAGGATTTCACAATAGAATACTAGGATGTGATCTCTTGCTTACAGTCAATAGATACAAATGCTGCTACTGCGGAGCTTGTGTTGGCGTCTGCCCGACCTGTGCCCTGGAGCTTGTGGAGACCTTCATAGAGGTCTCGGCTGATTGCAAGGAGTGCGGCATCTGCACCAAGATATGCCCTGTGGGAGCCCTGGAGGTCAAGGCATGAGTATGAAGTGCGACGTAGTGGTTGTGGGCGCTGGACCTGGCGGATCGATGGCTGCAAAAGCCGCCGCTCAGGCGGGACTTCGCGTAGCCCTCCTGGAGAAGCGCCAGGAGGTCGGCGATCCCGTGCGCTGCGCTGAGGGCGTGGGCAAGAGGGTCTTAAGCCAGATGGTAAAGCCCGAGCCGGAATGGATCGCTGCGGAGGTAAAGGGCGCCAGGATCTACGCTCCAGATGGAACAAGCATAGTCATGTCCGAGGATAAGGGCGGGGCCGAGGTGGGCTATGTCTTGGAGAGGAAGGTCTTCGACCGCGGGCTCGCCATGGAGGCTGCTCGTGCCGGGGCGCACGTCATGGTAAAGACCAGGGCTATTGGCCTTCTCAAGAAGGACGGAGCGCCCTGTGGCGTCTCTGCCATGCGCATCGGCGAGCCACTGGAGATAGAGGCACCGATAGTCATAGGCGCCGACGGAGTTGAGTCCAAGGTGGGGCGCTGGGCTGGAATAGATACCACACTGAAGCTGAAGGACATAGAGACCTGTGCTCAATTTCTGGTCACTGACACGCGTGTGGACGATCAATACTGCGAGTTTTTTTTAGGAAATAGCATCGCTCCTGGGGGATATGTCTGGTCCTTTCCTAAAGGCGAGAAGCTGGCCAATGTGGGCCTGGGAATCCTGGGCTCCAGATCCAAGCCAGGTGAGGCAACGAGGCTGCTTGGAGAGTTCATGAGATCGCATTTTCCAAATGGAAAGGTGCTGGAGATGGTTGTGGGAGGAGATCCATGCGCTGGGCCCATAGAATCCGCTACAGCGGACGGTGTTATGCTGGTGGGCGATGCTGCACGCCAAACAGATCCTTTGACCGGCGGAGGCATACTGACTGCCATGCAAGCAGGGATGATCGCAGGCGAGGTTGCTGCGAAAGCAATATCGTCAGGAGATGTTAGCAGAGAAGGGCTCAAAGAATATGAGGATCGCTGGCGCTCTGATATCGGCAAGGGCCTCGCCCGAAGCTATGAGTTCAAGGAGTTCTTCGTGAAGCTTACGGACGAAGACTTGAACCAGCTCATCGGCTCCTTGAAGAGGGAGGACATCGCCAAGATGGACCTGCGCGGCATGCTGCGCGTGCTCTTCCGGCTGAATCCAAGGCTTTTGTGGGAGCTGAGACATTTGGTGGTCTAAATTCTTTGTCTCATTTTATCTCACCGGGAAGAGTCCACTGTCTTTCAGGGAGGGGTAGTTGCCTCCAATACGCCCGAGCCGTCTGCCCTCTTGGGCAGTCTATCCGGATCGAAGTTTACTATTATTCTTTCTTTATTTGCATCTAAGAAGACCACCCCCATGTGAAAGATGTAGCGCAATGTCCTGCGCCCATCGGGAATGCTCAACTTGTGCTCGCGGCGCAGCAGTATGGCGCTGGCAGACTGAAGCGCGGGGCCGCTCTGCAAGAACAATAGGCCAGGCAGGTTGAGCCGATGGTGGTCAGTGGCCGGATACCTCTCGCCCATCAGTTCTCCCAGCTCTTCGCGACTGATCTCCACTACCTTATCGCCGCTCTTCACGCTGATCATATTCTCATCAGCATGCACCTCATCTATGTGAGAATGAAGAGCAGAGAGTATGTAGCTGTCACTGCGCCCTTTATTTTGCATTGGCAGCAGCATCTCCAGCTTCTTCATGAAAGGCTTGAGAAGTGGGCTGGTGCCAGCAAAGAGAGCACCTGGTAGGTTGTGAACCTCGGTCCTTGTCAGCTCATTGAGATCCGTCTCATGGATCTCGATTGTAATCATAATGATCCATTGGCTTTCGGGAGATATAACTCTGTTGCGACCCAATACTCCTTAAATTATTCTCAAATTCCCCTTCGGGCCCGTCTCATGGATATGGGCTGATAAATTATCATTATCACTATGCCATATTTACTGAGCCTTAGGAGACAGTGATAAATATAAATTTGTTTAAAAGCCACAAATTGATTAAATAATCATCAAAACGTAAAAGTATGCGATCTATAAACTTATTATCTAAAGTATTAGTCTAATTTAGTAAATTTAATTGACATTGCCTTTCAAAACAAATTATTTATATCATCAAGTAATTGTGAGCAGAAAAATATGGTGTTGATTATGAGAGAGTCCACCGTAAAGATCCTGGACGACAAGGATATGGAATTTGTCGAAACGCTTAGATCCCTCGGTGTGCCGCGTAATGTTGCAACCTTGATTACCTTTCTGGCAAATGTGGATGCTGCCTCATCACGCGAGATCGAGATGGGCTCTGACCTGAGACAGCCGGAAGTTAGCATTGCCATGCGCACCCTTCGCGACAATAATTGGATTGAGGAGAAAGAGGTCAAGCGCGAGGGCAAAGGGAGGCCGATGAAGGTCTACTCGCTGCGGGCGAGCATAGATCAGATCATAAAGCACTTCGAGGAGGAGAAGCTGAATGAATCTGCTCAGGCCATGGAGAGCATCCAGAGGCTCAAGCAGCTCATATCAACCTGAAAAACTAGAAGAATCAAGCAGCCTTAATTAGTATCATGCTGGAGGGGAGCGGGGCTCAATTCAGACTCTGACGTTCACTCCCCGCTCTTTCAGGTACCTTTTCACATCTGCAATATTCCATTCGCCGAAGTGGAAGATGCTTGCCGCCAGTGCTGCAGAGGCGTCAGTCCTCTGGAAGACCTCCAGCATGTGATCGGGGCTGGCACAGCCCCCAGAAGCTATCACAGGTATTCTGACGCTCTTTGCAACTGCATCGGTGAGTGGAATGTCAAAGCCGTCATAGGTGCCGTCGCGGTCCATGCTGGTGAGCAGGATCTCGCCTGCACCCAAAGAGACTGCTCTCCTGGCCCAAGAGATAGCGTCAACCCCAGTGAACTCGCGACCTCCATAAAATGAGCATTCAAACCAGCAGGGGCCTTCGGGCGTTTGCACTATCTCGCGACCATCCTCTAGATTATAACGCCGTTTGGCATCTACGGCCAGTACTACTGCCTGGTTTCCATACTTATCAGATATCTCTGTTATGAGCTCCGGGCGCTTGAGGGCAGAGGTATTCACAGTGATCTTGTCGGCCCCAGCGTTGAATACCTCTCTTGCCTCTTTGACGCTCTTTATTCCACCGCCAACTGCCAGTGGCACGAAGACCGACTCGGAGGTCTTCTTGATCACGCTGGTCATCGTCTCGCGCCGCTCGTGTGATGCAGTGATGTCCAAGAAGACGATCTCATCTGCTCCGTCCTCGTAGTATCTCCGAGCAAGTTCCCATGGAATGCCAGCGTATCGGATTTGTTTGAACTCAACTCCTTTGACTACTCGACCGCCTGGAACGCCAAGATCGCAGTCCAGACATGGAATGATCCGCCTGGCTAACATCGTGTGAACCTCACAAAGTTCTCCAATATTCTAAGGCCTTTGGCTCCTGACTTCTCGGGATGGAACTGTGTTGCAAACAGGTTATCCTTGGCCACAGCAGCAGTGACCTCAACTCCGTGCTCTGTGGTGGCTGCGATCACCGAGGGATCTTTTGGCCTGCCATAGTAAGAATGCACGAAATAGAACATGTCGCCGTCGAAGATCCCATTTAACATCTCAACTGGGCGTTTGATGGTGAGGCTGTTCCAGCCCATCTGTGGTATCATCACGCCTTCGGGCAGGCGTACAACCTTTCCCTCGATCCAGCCAAGGCCTCTGGCCTTGGGGCTCTCTTCGCTCTCCTCAAAGAGCACCTGCATGCCAACGCAAATGCCCAGCATCGGCACCCCTTCATCGAAGGCCTGAAGAAGAGCGCCTTCGAACCGCGAGAGCTGGTCCATGCAGCTGCCAAAAGCACCCACGCCGGGAATCACAATTCCTTCAGCTTCTTTCAGGCCGTCAGGATCGCGAACGATTTTCGGATCAGCACCAACCCTGTTCATGGCATTGTAGATGCTGAACAGGTTGCCCATGCCATAGTTGACTATCGCAATCATCTTCTACCTCATTCTTCCTCTGCTGCCTCTATCTAACCCTTCCGCTTTACACCCAGTTCCGACCGGAAAAGCCTTTCCTTCACGATTTCATAAAAGTTATGATCTTTTATGAAAACGTATTTATAGGCGTGAATAGGAAGGCACCTGGTGCCCAGACCAAAAAGATCGATGATCCAGCAATTAAGCTGGGCGAACAGGACGCCGGGTCTGCGATAATATTATAAAAGGGTGGAGATTAATGAACTTGAGAAGGCCAAATGCAAGTGCTGCTACTGGAACTTTCAATCGCTCGCGAAGCGTAGTCCCCATGTCGGGATTATGCGCTGACTGCCTAGATGGATGCCGAGGAGGTTGCGAGACTTGGCTGGCTTCCTTCAGGGGCCGGGAAGTGCTTTATCCAGGACCCTTCGGGGAGATCACTGCAGGAGCGGACAAGGATTATCCCATTGACTATTCGCATCTCAGCATTCAGGGGTATGCTGTCGGGGCAGTGGGCCTGCCAGAGGGAGTCGAGGTTGGCCCGGATACAGCGCTATTCCCCGATGTCGACACTATGACTGAGTACGGCTGGTCCAAGAAGGTCAAGATGCAATTGCCGATCTTCACAGGCGCACTCGGCTCTACTGAGATCGCCAGGAAGAATTGGGAGCATTTCGCTATCGGTGCGGCCATAACAGGCATAACTCTGGTCTGCGGCGAGAACGTCTGCGGAATTGACCCAGGCCTTGAGAGGGATGGCAAGGGACTGGTCGCCAAGTCTCCTGAGATGGACCGCAGGATCAACACCTACAAGAGGTTTTACGATGGCTTCGGAGAGATCCTCGTGCAGATGAATGTGGAGGACACACGCCTCGGCGTTGCTGAGTACGTCTCCTCCAAGCACAACCTGGAGACCATCGAGCTGAAGTGGGGCCAGGGTGCTAAATGCATCGGCGGCGAGATCAAGGTAAAGACCCTGGAGCGTGCTCTGGAGCTCAAGAAACGTGGATACGTTGTTTCTCCTGATCCAACGCTGCCCGAGATTCAGGCGGCATTTAAGTGTGGCGCCATCAAGGAGTTCGAGCGGCACTCCCGCTTGGGTTTCGTCACCTATGACGGGTTCATGGCAGAGATCGACAGGCTCAGAGACTTGGGATTCAAGCGCATCACCCTCAAGACAGGCGCATATTCCATGGTGGAGCTGGCCATGGCACTGCGCTATGGCTCAGAGGCCAAGCTTGATCTGCTCACAATCGATGGCGCGCCAGGTGGCACAGGCATGAGCCCATGGCCGATGATGAACGAGTGGGGCATACCGACGTTCTACCTGCAGGCACTCGCAGTTGAGTTCGCCAATCGGCTGGCAGGCAGGGGCATGCGTGTCCCCGACCTGGCCATGGCAGGTGGCTTCTCCACAGAGGATGGCGTCTTCAAGGCTCTGGCCATGGGCAGCCCCTACTTCAAGGCGGTCTGCATGGGCCGGGCCCTCATGATCCCTGGCATGGTCGGCAAGAACATCCAGGACTGGCTGGCCAAGGGAGATCTGCCCAAGAACGTCTCCAAGTTCGGCAGCAAGCCTGAGGAGATCTTCGTTGCGTACGAGGAGCTCAAGGCCAAATACGGCAACGACTTCAAGGATATACCCCTCGGAGCCGTAGCCCTCTATACCTATGGTCAGAAGTTCAAGACTGGGCTGCAGCAGCTGATGGCTGGCAGCAGAAACTTCCGCCTGTCCACAATATCACGCGACGACCTCATGGCCCTCACCGAGGAGGCGTCCCTCGTCTCAGGCATCCCATATGTGATGGAGGCCCGCCGCGAGGAAGCAGAGAGCATTTTGGATGCGGTAAAGCCCTAAACTGTCATTGGGCCCGAGAAGGCCTGGGCCCAAGACCTAAATTTTTTTTGCAAGCTCTGCTTGCATATCAAATTAGTAATACTCAAACCAAAATGTTTATCAATTGAGACATAATTTTCTTGGTTTGATTGACAAACATTTTTGGGATGATGTCATGAGCATCATGTCTGGAGAGTTGGGATGATAACGGAATCTGCCACAAGAAAGATCGAGCTTCGGGAGGAGTACGAGAGGTTTGTGGGCAGGAAAGTCCTCTTTCTCGCAATTCTCATCGCAACAATAGTAATTCTGGCGGGAGTCGCAGCCACTCTGGGCTCGGCCAATATCAGCGTCCTGGACGTGTACACCGCCATTTTGGCCAAGTTCCTCCCAAAACAGTTCCAAACCACCTGGTTTGCAGATACGATCGTCTGGGGCTTGCGGCTTCATCGCATCACCATGGCCGTCGTGGCCGGCACTGGCCTTGCCATTGCAGGAGCAGTCATGCAAGGCATCCTGAAGAACCCGCTGGCCAGCCCGTTTACCTTGGGAATCTCTTCCGCGGCCAGCTTCGGAGCTGCTCTGGCAATAGTTCTCGGCGCGGGCTTTGTTGGCGGCGAGTGGCTCATCATCGGCAATGCATTCGTATTCACCTTGCTTGCATCTTTGTCGGTCTACGGCCTTGCAAAATACAAAGGAATATCTCCTGAGACCATGATCCTGGCGGGCATCGCCATCATGTATCTCTTCTCAGCCATGACTTCATTCTTGCAGTATCTTGGCAGGTCGGAGCAGGTACAGGAGGTCGTGTTCTGGATGATGGGCTCTTTAGGTCGCTCCTCCTGGGATAAGGTCTGGATCGTATCCGCAGTCATCGTCCTCTGCTTCCCGTACCTTTTCCTCAAATCCTGGGACATCAACGCCCTCGGTGCCGGGGATGAGACTGCCACAAGCCTTGGCGTGAACGTTGAGCGGGTCAGGATCGTCAGCATGATGCTCGTCTCGCTCATCACTGCGAGCGTGATCTGCTTTACGGGCACTATCGGGTTCATCGGCCTTGTCTCTCCACACATCGCACGCATGGTGATTGGGGGAGATCACAGATTCCTGCTTCCTGCATCAGCTCTGATGGGAGCTCTGCTGCTCCTTGGGGCTGACACTGTGGCACGCACTATTCTGGCTCCTGTGATTCTGCCCGTGGGCATAATGACTGCATTCTTGGGAGTGCCTTTCTTCGTCTACCTGTTCCTGAAGAGGAAAAAGGAGTTCTGGTGAGGGCGAGTCGCTGAATCATGAGACAAATGATTTATACCAAGGACATAACTTTAGTTACACCCGCAAGGGTGTAGTGAATACCATGGATAGAGAAAGACGTGGCGGCTTCAACCGAGGCCCAAGAGAAATGCATGATGCAGTGTGTGCCGACTGTGGCAAGCAGACCCAGGTTCCCTTTGTGCCTGACCCAAACAGGCCAGTCTACTGTCAGGAGTGCTACCAGAAGCATAGACCTCCTAGAAAGAGCTATTAGCGCAGGTTTTGGGTCAACGATCCCGATTTTGCAGCGATTTGGCAGAAGGCGTAGAGGCGCAGGTGGCCTGTGCAGCCTTCTCCTGCTGAATCATGTAATACAGAACCAAAAGAACGCAGATATTTCCCGCCAGACCCAGGAATGCGAGAAACTGGGCCTTGTAGAATAAGAAGACCTGCACCAAGAATATCTGCACCAAAACAGCATCCTTGAAGAGCATGTAGCCCATCAGACGGTTTCTGCGCATCTTCATGATCGCTGCGATCACGATGGATGCTGCCAGTGTAGCAGAGGCCAGGCCGATTAGATCTGAGGGTGCCAGCAGTGGAAAGACGTTGTGCAGATCTGCTCTCCACCATAGCTTTACATAGAGCAGAAAGGAGTCCAGTGCCAGGGTGAAAAAGGATTGCAACAGAAAGAAGGAGATCACCGCCTTCACAAACCAGCTCTTCCGAACCTGTTTTCTGTAAAACCTCCTGCATTTCGTCTTGAGCTGAGTGTAGATGTCCGGCTTAGGAGTTGGCACAGAGTCGGTGGCGTAGAGCAGTTCTCGCAATGCCAGGGTCACTGGATCTGCAGGTGAGCACTCTTTCAAAAGATCCAACGCTCTCCTCCTTTCGCGGTGATCCAGGTCTTCCAAGACAACCTCTTTTGCAATCTCCATGGCGTTGATGAGCCTCTCCTGCTCAGAGAGCTTTGGCCTGTGCATGAAGACCTGTATGCCCAGGTACAGCAAGATGAATGTAATGTATATAAGCGCAGCAGTGGGGCGGTAAAAATAGTTATTGTCCCTGGTGATGAACTTGCCAAGCTCATCGATGAAAGCCCCGAAGCCAAAGCCTCCCATGACCGCAGCAACGTAATATGCTGCCTTGTTCACGTATCCTAGAGCGATGACCAGGGCGAGCATCATGAGGATTCCACCCAGGAGCACATGCGCAATGTGCAGGTTTCCTGGGCTGAGATGAGGATAGCCTGTCAGAGCCAGAAAGAAGCGAATGCCCAAGACCGAAGCCACTGCAGTAACGAAGAAAACCTCCAGCAGTCTCTGACCTTCCAGGCTACGGACGAAATGTCGACAAAACAACCTCATCGGCTTTATGCCTCTTCAACAGGATAGTAATACTCGCCCTGCTCCTTTTGCATCCTGTCCAGCCTAGAATCCGGCTTATTTACCCTCGGCCTGTGGGTATCCTCATCGCGCCGAAATGTAATGCCGATGCCATTGAGGAAGGCGTTCATGCCCTCGCGCATCTCCAGAGGGGCATGGGCGATGCCCCAGCTTCCAGGAATGCCCTCGAAGACCATCAGCCTCTCAGACAACAGATCGATGAGATAGATATCATGATCCACGACCAGAACAGTTTTCTGTGTCGACTCGGCAAAGCGCCTCATGACCTTAGCTGCCAGCATCCTCTGCTCTACATCTAAATGGGCACTGGGCTCGTCCAGTAGATATAAATCCGCCTCACGGCTCAAACAGGCGGTAATGGCCACACGCTGTAGCTCGCCGCCCGAAAGCTCAGTCAGGGCCTGATCCATCAGAGCCTCCAGTCCCATGGGCCGCAAGATCTCTGTCTGGTAGTAACTGCTGTCGAACTCGCGTGTCACGCTGCGCAGCAACCCTTGCACAGTCACATCCAAATCCGCTTTGAGGTACTGGGGTTTGTATGAGATCTTGAGCTGATTTTCAAAGCTCCCCGATGTTGGCTTCTCCACGCCCGCCAGGATCTTGATGTAGGTGCTCTTTCCAATTCCATTCGGCCCGAGAATTCCAACCACCTCTCCTCGACGAATTGTGCCGGGATCGGCCTGGAGCCGGAAGGTGGAATACTGCACGCTGAAGGCCTCATATGCAATGAGCGGTGGGATCTCCTTTTCTACGCGAGGCGCATGCACCTCGAAGGCAATCGCAGAGTCGCGGAACCTCACATTCTCCTCAGGCAGATTGCCGCGCAGATACTGGTTGATGCCCACGCGCACGCCTTTGGGCCGGGTTATGACACCATATGCCCCAGGCACACCGTAAATGAGATGAACATTATCTGCGAGCAGATCGAGCAATGCCAGATCGTGCTCCACCACCATGACTGCCTTTTCCCTGGAAAGCTCTTGCAATATTCGCGCCACATTTATGCGCTGGTAGATATCCAGATATGGGCTGATCTCATCGAAGAAATAGAAGTCAGCATCTCGTGCAGCCGCAGCCGCAATGGCCACGCGTTGCAGCTCGCCACCGCTGAGGCTTGATATCTCCCGGCCCATCAGCTTCGATATGCCCAGCCGGTCGACCAGATCTTGCAGGGCACCGCGCTCATCAGTTTTGTCCAGAAGGCCGCCTACAACGCCTGAGTAACTCTTAGGAATGCGGTCCACGTATTGAGGTTTGTACGATGTCTTGACACCTTTCTCTGCCACCCGTCTCAGGTAATCGCCAAGAGCTGAGCCTGCATAGCGCCGCAATACTTCCTCCCAGGTGGCATTCTTTCCCAGGTTCGGCCTCAAGATGCCAGAGAGGATGGACACTGCTGTGCTCTTTCCGATCCCGTTGGGCCCCAAGAGGCCTGTGACCCTGCCGTTCACGGGGACTGGCAGACCATAGAGCGCAAAGCCATTCTGGCCGTATCTGTGAATCGGGTCCTCCATCTCCTCAGGAAGATTGGTGATGGTGATCGCCCCAAAGGGACATTTCCGAACGCATATGCCGCATCCCACGCAGAGGTTCTCTGTTATCACAGGCTTGTCATCAACAAAGACTATGGTCTCATCGCCTGTGCGCACTGGCGGGCAGAAGTATTCGCACTCCTTGGAACACTTCTTGGGCTGGCAGCGATCGCGATTGATGATGGCAATCCTCATTGCAAAACCTCAGTTTAGAAGAAGCGTCCAGGTGACCAGCCAAAGGTCGACGACCATGAACTCCACATAGAACCAATCCTTGGTCTGGAAAGCTGCTGCGTCTATCTTGAAGAAGGAATAGGTATACTTCTGGATTAGGAATGTGACGAATATCACTGACAGCATCACTGAATGCCAGGGAAGGGGGCTGATTGTCGCGGCGCCATGATAGCATGCAAAGCCCGCTAGGACTCCCAAGGCGGCGGGATAGACTGTCTTTTTTATTCCATCGATGCGGTCCTGTCTGCGCTCGGCTGCGCTCTTGGGCCTGGCTTTTTTTGCGACACGAGGCTCATGGCTTCCCTGGGCCACTGCCAAAGAACCCTGGCCTTCCTTATTGCCAGCCTTCTTTCCTTTCTTGGCCATCCAATTTCTGGATTGCATTATATGATAATAGCGTTTTGGTCCGGGAAAAGTCCAAGTACTATAACTTTCAAGAGCCTCTGCATGTGTATGTCGTAGCAGATGCTTCGGTCTTCATCTGGGGTAAAAAGCCTGCGGGGGAGCTGATCACTGTGCCAGCAGTAGTGGCTGAGCTCAAGGATCTGCGATCCAAATCAATGCTTCACATATTTGAGGCACGGGTGGAGAGCCCCACGCGCCAGGCACTAAAAGCGGTGAAAAACGCTGCAGCAAAGACGGGTGATCTCAGAGCTCTGTCTTTTGCAGACCTGGAGGTCCTGGCCAAAGCGCTGGAGTATAAGGCAGTTCTCGCTACAGACGACTACGCTTTGCAAAATGTTGCGCTTCACCTCGGCCTGAAGATCGAGCCCATAGGGCAGCCAAGGATAAAAAGGAAGCTGAAGCACGTCCAGAGGTGCCAGGGCTGCGGCAAGAGCTTCGAGGGAGAAGCATGTCCTGATTGCGGAACTCCTGCCCGGAAGAGAAAGAGGTGCATAAAATGAAGAACATTGAGACTTTGATGAAGAAGGCAAGTGAACTGAAGGCTGAAGGGCTGGTGGAGGGCCAGATCTCAGAAGAGCTGAACATCTCCAGCGAGACTGTAACCTGGCTTCTCACCCATGCCGAGAAGGCAAGCACAGCCCCAGGCCCAAAAGACATCTCCGTGGACTGGTCGATAATCGGCAAGAGCGCTTTTCGACTGAGTCATATATCTCAGGCTCTCTCCGATGTCATTTATGAGACAATGGACGTCAATGATCGCGGCGTGGACGTCGTCGTAGGCATCGCTTTGAGCGGCCTTCCTCTGGCGAGCATGGTGGCCAACGACCTAGCAGCAGACCTGGCCGTTTACACGCCCAGCAAGCAGATGCTAGCTTTGGAGAGCAAAAAGGTGCGTGGCAACTTGAGCTCTAACTTCTCGGATGTCAAGGATAAGGATTGCATCATCATCGACGATGTGATAACATCAGGCCGGACGCTGGAGGAGACCGTCGAGTATCTGGACGAGCACGGAGCCAATATCAATGCCATCGCAGTTCTGATCGACAAAAAGGGCACGGACGAGATCGCAGGAGTGCCTGTGGTATCTCTGCTCAAGGTAATAAGAGTAAACTGAATTCTTTGGACGAGGCCTGATGCAGGAGGGCCTCTCAGCCTCATTTTCCTAGAAAGCCTTTTAGCATTCCTGTTCCAATAGCGCCGGTCAACATGTTCTCCGAAGATGAATATCGATTGGACTTCTTCGTTGATGAGGGATTCCAGCGCAAGAAGTGCGAGAAATGCGGCAAATTCTTCTGGACCAGGGACGGGGCCAGGAGGACCTGTGGCGATCCGCCCTGCGATCCTTACACATTCATAGGCGCGCCCGTCTTTTCCAGAGAGCACGGCCTAGACGAGATGCGCGAGCATTACCTGAACTATTTCGAGGCCCGCGGACATGCGCGCATTGCCCGCTATCCAGTCGTTGCCCGCTGGAGGGACGACATTTACCTGACAATTGCCTCCATCGCAGACTTCCAGCCCTTCGTGACATCCGGCCAGGTCCCTCCGCCAGCGAACCCACTTACAATCAGCCAGCCCTGCATTCGTCTGGATGACCTGGATTCTGTGGGCCGCTCAGGCCGCCATCTCACCACATTCGAGATGATGGCCCATCATGTCTTCAACACCCGCGAGCGCGAGATCTACTGGAAGGACAGGACTGTTCAGCTCTGCGATGAGCTCCTGCGGGGCCTCGGGATGGACCCCACAGCTGTGACCTACAAGGAGAACCCTTGGGCAGGCGGTGGGAACGCCGGACCAAGCGTCGAATGCCTGGTGGCAGGACTTGAGCTGGCGACGCTCGTCTTCATGGACCTGAAAGCCACGCCTGGCGGATCGATCAAGATCAAGGGTGAGGGCTATGAGAAGATGGACAACTACATCGTGGACACGGGCTACGGCTTGGAGCGGTTCGTCTGGGCCTCAAAGGGCTCTCCAACGATCTACGATGCCATCTTCCCAGACCTTGTCCGGAAGGTCGCAGACCTGGCAGGAGTCGAGCACAACCTCAAGGACCCCGAGTACGCAGAGATCTTCGCCCAGAACGCCCGGCTGGCGGGGATGGTGGACCTGGACGAGTACTCAATGAAGGACCTGCGATCGAAGATCGCCGGCACTATCGGAATCGCTCCTGAGAGGCTGGAGGCTGCGATTGAGCCAATGGAGCGCGTCTACGCTGTGGTGGATCACACGCGCTGCCTGGCGTTTATGCTCGGAGACGGCATAATCCCCTCCAATGTCAAGGCAGGATACCTGGCGCGCCTGGTGATTCGCAGGACTCTGCGGCTCATGAAGGATCTGAAGCTCGGGCTGCCGCTGGCAGATCTTGTGGAGATGCAGATATCGCGACTGGATTATCCCGACTGGAAGGAGAGGTTCGTCACCATCAAAGAGATCCTTGACCAGGAGGAGCAGAAGTACGCCGAGACCCTGGAGAAGGGAAGGCGCCTGGTGAAGAGGACTGCAGAGCATTTCAGGAAGCTAAATCAGGCCATTCCATTAAGGGAGATGATCTCGCTCTATGACACGCACGGCATCCCGCCGGAGATCGCCCGCGAGTCAGCTGAAGGGCTGGGAGCGACGGTCGAGCTGCCGGACAACTTCTACTCACTGGTGGCCAAGACACATATAAAAGCAGAGCAAGAGGAAGCGCCCAAGCTTGTAGTACCTGGCAAGACTGAGCTTATGTTTTACGAGCATCCCTTCGACCAGACCTTCGAGGCCCGCGTTATGGACGTGTTGGACGGCGACTTGGTCATGCTGGACAGGACGCTTCTCTACCCTGAAGGCGGAGGCCAGCCTGCGGATCACGGAACTTTGGAGAAGGGCGGGCAGGTATTCAACGTCGTGGACGTGCAGAAGGTCGGAGACGTGGTGCTGCACAAGCTTGAGAAGCAGGGCGGCCTGCAGAAGGGCGATTATGTCAAGGGCAAGGTGGACATGCGCCGCCGCCTGGCCCACGCACGTCACCACACCGCAACGCACCTGGTGCACGACTCAGCCAAAAGGGTATTGGGAAAGCACATCTGGCAGGCGGGAGCGCAAAAGAGCGAGGACCGGGCGAGGCTGGACATCTCCCACTACAAGCGCATCACTGACGTCGAGCTGAAGGCAATCGAGATGGAGGCCAATCGTCGGGTGATGGAGACTGAGCCTGTGGAGACCAAGTTCCTGCCCCGCACCGAAGCTGAGAAGCTCTTCGGCTTTGAGCTTTACCAAGGCGGTGTGCCCCCCGGAAAGCAGATCCGGGTGGTTAAGGTCGGATCGGACATCGAGGCCTGCGCGGGAACGCACGTTACGAACACAGGCATGATCGGGGCCATCAAAATCCTGCGCACTGAGCGCATCCAGGACGGCGTGGAGAGGATCGAGTTTGCAGCTGGCGAGGCAGCAGTTCGGGCCTGGCAAGAGAGGGACGACCTGCTCGCAGAGGCCTCGGGTGTCCTGCGCGTTCCGGCAGATCAGCTGCCAAAGACCGCCAGCAGGTTCTTCGAGGAGTGGAAGGGCCAGCAGAAGGAGATCGAGCGGCTGAAGGAGGACCTGGCAAAGGCCCGCCTGAAGAGCTTGAGCGCAGAGGCTCAGGAGATCGATGGCATCAAGGTCGTGGTGCAGAAGATGGGCCAGGCAGACATCGACGAGCTGCTAAAAGCAGCGGCGCTGCTGGCAGAGCAGGACTGCGTGGCTTTGCTCGGCTCGGAGACGGGGAAGCTGGTGGCAGCTGTTGGGAGGGCGGGGCTTGCCAAGGGCGTCAAGGCAGGCAATATCATCAAGGCTGCTGCAAAGGCCCTGGGTGGCGGGGGCGGCGGAAAGCCCGAACTGGCGCAGGGCGGGGGGCCGAATGTCGAGAGGCTGGATGAGGCATTACAGGCGGGACGGGAGGCGATGAAAAGTTGATTTATACCCATACTAATTTTTCACTATATAATAGTCTAACTCATATCCTCTTTTATCCATAAATTCTCTTTTTTGGCCCATTCAATAAGGATTTCTTTATAATCATCTTTTATTTTATAGAGATGATCTCTTTCCGCATTACTCCAAGATTTATCTATGATGTCCTGAGGACTCCTAAAAACCTACTGGTAACAACAGTATGGAAAAGTTTATATACTAATAATACTATTATATATCATGGATTCTTTTACTGCCCGGCGCTACTGTTGGGGATATCATGAAAGAGTATCCCGGGTCTGCAGAAAGATGATATCTACGCCTGTCTTCTCTTTGCCTCCAAGTCCCTCGCAGATGCCTCTTTTGTCCCGCTGAAGGCTGAGGCCAGTTGGTGAGCTTTCTGTAGGCGTGTGAATTGGATCTTCTATCGTTCATCGGACATGATATAACATTCTCAGAGAACCTTTTAATAATCTAAAATCAACTATAGCTTGATGGAATCCCTCGAAGAGATCATGGCAAAGCTGCCTCCCGAGCACCAGCAGGAGGTACGGGACTTCGCCTTGTTCCTGGTAGAGAAAAAAGCTAGGCCGAAGAAAAGGAAGCTTCGTCTGGATTGGGCCGGGGGCCTCAAGGAGTTCCGCGATCAGTACACCTCTCTGGAGCTTCAGAAGGAGTCGCTTGATTGGTGGAGAGATTGATGTACCTGGTGGATACCAACATATGGCTGGAGCTTCTTCTAGAACAGCAGAGGGCAGGCGATGTGCGCCGGTTCCTGGAATCGGTTGACGCTGACCAGCTTTCTATGACTGAGTTCGCCCTCAATTCAATAGGGCTGATAACCACTCGGTTGAGAAAGCAAGACGTTTTCGAGGCATTTGTCTCAGACATCCTGGAGAATTCTGCAGTCAGGCGCATTTGCCTTTCTGCCTTTGATCTTAGAAGAGCTCTTTCCATCATGAATAGATATCATCTGGACTTTGACGATGCTTACCAATACGTTGCTGCAGAACGAAATGGCTTAATGCTCGTAAGCTTCGATGCTGACTTTGACAAGACAGATATAAAAAGAAAGGTTCCTGCTGATCTATTGGATAGCGGTCTCATTTAGTTGCAGCCTGCGCATCTTCGGCAATAAAGAAGACAGAGATTTGCGATTAAAGATCACCCTTGGCAAAGGCCAGATCCTCCTCTAATTCCTCGATCGTATAATGCCTCTCGATCTTTCGCTTGCCCAATTCATCGAGAAATTCGCGTTTGGAGATTCCAGCCAGCCTGCGAGCCTTGCCCATAGTGAGGATGCCTCTCCCATAGAGCGCCAGTGCAAGCTCCATCTTCAACACGCGCTCCTGATCGCTCTTTGGTATTTTCATGGAGTTTAGGACGTCGTCGGGAATGGCTATCGCAGTCATAATAATGCTTCAATTCAATATCTCTAAGCTTACTAATTAATTTTTTGTTT
>JGI11944J13513_1001487_pt1 | contig 18666 bp, 17 predicted proteins | sample TerdegcoTASludge_FD_13513 | JGI IMG/M metagenome (IMG submission 13513) | reverse complement strand
TCGAACGGCAGCTGGAACTCCGGCTCTATGCGCAAGGACCAGTTGAAGGAGTAGGCATCCCCCACCGACTTGCGGTATTCGCGGATCTTCGGCATCGCCTCCTTCATCACCCGCGCAACTTCCGGGGCATCCCCGACAATGATGCGGTAGAGGCTGGTGGCCGGCTCACCCAGGGTAGCCTTGACGAAGTCGTCGATGGCGCGGAAGTAGTCGGCGCTCTCTTTCGGCCCGGTCAGTATGATGGGCATGGGCTGCCGCTCGTTGGCCGGGTGCATCATGATGCCGAGCAGATAGAGCAACTCCTCGGCGGTGCCGACCCCGCCCGGGAAGATGATGATGCCGTGGCCTAGACGCACGAAAGCCTCCAGCCGCTTCTCGATGTCCGGCAGTATCACCAGCTCGTTGACTATGGGGTTCGGCGGTTCGGCGGCGATGATGGAGGGCTCGGTGAGACCTATGTAGCGGCCGTTGCGCACCCGCTGCTTGGCGTGGCCGACGGCGGCCCCCTTCATGGGGCCTTCCATGGCACCCGGGCCGCAGCCGGTGCAGATGTTGAGCTCCCGCAGACCCAGCTCGCTGCCCACGGCGCGGGTGTACTGGTACTCCACCTCGTTGATGGAGTGACCGCCCCAGCAGACCACCAGGTTGGGATCGGCGCCGGGCAGGATCGCCTTGGCGTTGCGCAGTATGGCAAACACCACATTGGAGATGTGGGTGGAGCTGGTCAGGTTGACCAGGCGATTGGACTCCAGCTGGGTCGAGACATAGAGGATGTCGCGCAGCACGGAGAACAGGTGCTCCTGGATGCCGCGGATGATCTCGCCATCGACGAAGGCGTGCTCGGGGGCATTGAACAGCTCGAGTTTGACCCCGCGCTCGCGCCGGATCACATGAATATCGAAGGACTTGAAGCGCTCCAGTATCTCTTTGGAGCTGTCTGTGTGGCTGCCGGAGTTGAGCACCGCCAGCGAGCAGTTGCGAAACAGTTGATAGATATCGCTGGAGGCGGTCTGTTTGAGGCGATCCACCTCAAGTTGGGACAGCAGGTCCATGCTGCCCACGGGATTGATGTGTGTAATCATAATTTCCCCTTTCACTCGCTTGTTATCGTTGTGCTTTCCCTGGGGAGAAAACGGGATGCCATGGCATCCCTCGATTTCGATAGTAGAGGCAAGGGGTGGGGCAGGGGAATAGGGGGCGGTGCGTTTGCCTGTTTTTTAGCCGCAGTTCAACCCGGGTTCAGGCCAGATTGACCTGATCCCGGCCCAGATTCTTGGAGCTGTAGAGTGCCTTGTCGGCGCGCTCGAATGCGTCCGTGGTGTGGTCCCCTTCGCGAAACAGGGTGGCGCCGATGGAGATGGTGATCTCGACCCTGGCGTCTCTGAACCGGAACGGAATGCTCTTGACCGTCTGGCGCAGGTTCTCCAGGGGTTTCTGGTACTTGTCCGGATTGATGTTCGGCAGCAGCACCACGAACTCCTCCCCACCAAAGCGGGCGATGAAGTCGGTGTCACGCAAGGCGTTCTGCAAGGCCTTGGCGACCACCTTCAATGCCTTGTCCCCGGCCATGTGGCCGTAGTTGTCATTGATGTTCTTGAAGTGGTCTATGTCTATGATCGCCAGGCACAGCGGGGTGCCATAGCGCAGCCAGCGTTTGTACTCGAGCTCGAGCCGCTCGTCGAGGGCCGCCCGGTTGTGCACCTGGGTCAGGCTGTCGAGGAACAGCTTGTGCTTCTGGATGGTGAGCCGCTTCTTGTACTCGGCCGTCTCCTCCTTCATCAGTCGCAGCTTGGCTTCCATGTTGGAGAGGTGGGTGAGCAGGTGACGCTCGCGGCTGGCCATGGCCTCCCGCTCCTGCTGCAGGCGGCGTATGGTGTCCAGATGGCTGGAGATGGCTCCCTTGAGGGACAGCGGGGAATTGTGGGTCGCCATGGTGTGATCGATGGCGGCGAGTTCCCGCTCCAGCGCCTGGCCGCTGAGGTGGGTGGCATTTTGCAGCGCCCGCCCCTCGTCCAGGGACTCGGTAAAGTTGAAATGTACCGCGGAGAGGCTCTCGTTGAGGGAGCTGAGGAAGGCCTGGGAGGATTTACGCTCCTCCCGCGTCCCCTCAATGATGAGCTCGATGATCTGCAGGCAGATCTCCGCCAGCAGGGGTGGCGTGATCCCCCCCAGCAGCTGGCGGCGGATGTCCGCCAGGCTCTCCCCCACGGCGCCGGCAAAGTCGAGCTCTGTGATGAGCCGCTGCAGCTCATCGGAGATCTGGGCGTGGGCCTTGATATCGAAAGAATCGGTGGGCGCCGGGTTGGAGAGCTCGGTGGCCACCTCGGGGGCGAGCAGTGGCTGGCGTGGCAGCAGCTGGATCTTGATGGCCTGCTGGTAGAACTCCAGCAAGCGGATCACCTTCTTCTGGTGATCGCCTATGCCATAGCCCTCGGGGCTCGCGAGAAACTCCTTGAGGGAGCGACGGGTATCTTCCGGAAAGCCCTTCAATGACTTGAGCTGCTTGCTGCCGAGTTCGATGGCGGCCCGGGTCAGACTGATGGACTCCTCCATGGCGTGGCCATGTTGCTGCAACAGCTTCTCGATGACGGCGAGATCGGCGTCGAGCGAGGAGAGGGGAGGGTTGCCATCGAGCTTCTGCTTGAGCTTGGCGAGCCGGCTGTCCAGTTCACGATCGTGACCACGGCAGGCCTGCATCAGCTTGCCGATAAACTGGATGCTGCGGGTGCGTTCGGCATCGGAGAACGTGGCCATGCCATCGAGCTCCTGCTGTTTTTGCTGAAGGGATTCCCTGAGTCTTGCCAGTTGTCCTGTTACGGCAGCGATATCATTCATTGTGCAGGTCGCCCTGTTGTCATTATCGTTTTTGTGTCGTCCAGCAACAGTAAGCCAATGAAAGACCCCGTTGAGTACCTTTTTGTTATGGGTTATCCGGCACTTTCGTCCGTGAAAGCAAAAGCCAATTAACCCATTGCTTTTCATGAGAAGAATTTACTTTTACCAGTCCCTTGTCAATTGCCATCAAGCAGCATTGCCACACATCGCCATTAAAAAATGCGGCCTGTTGGCAATCGATGGCCGCCAGCTCCAGCCAGACGCTCTGCTGGTATTTGTCACTGAGTTGCATGGCCCCCGAGAGCGCCAGATAACAGAGGTCGAACAGGCCGTGATGATCGAGGGCCATGGCCGCCTTGGGCAGGAAGGGATGGCTGACGATGCCGAGGCTGATGTGCCTGTCCAGCGGGTATTCGCAGGGGAAGGCGGCCAGGGTCTCCAGCAGCTCCTGCGCCAGCTGGTGCAGCTGGGCCACGTGACGCTGAGGCACCACGTAGAGCAGGTGTCCCTCGCGCAGGTCGTAGATGCGGCCATCCTGGGGGGTCAGCTGATTGACGTAGCGGCCGAAGGCCTGCTCGATCTCGCGGCTGACCTGATATCCATGCTGCTCCAGGCTGTTGACCAGGAAGGGCACCCGGAACAGCAGGTAGTGGAGCTTGTCGTCAAACTCGCTGGTGGGGCGCTCGCTCAGGTACCAGCGATCGGATTTTTGCTGGCGTTTGGCCATCTCGCGAGGCCAGCGGCTCATCAGTCGCTGCCAGTTGGCAAGGCCGCTGCGCGGCTCGATGAGCAGGGCTTCGCCCAGTTGTCTGGCATTGAGGCGGGCGACCCGCAGCTTGAGCCAGAGGGTGAAGAAGAGGTAGATGAATAGGACCAGCAGCAGGCCAGTGCTGACGCTGGTCCAGAGATAGCGCTCCTGCTGATGCTGGCTCTGGTCGAGGCGCTGCTCCAGCTCCTTGACCTGCTGGACCCGCTCCACCTGGGCGTAGTTGTCGCGGACCGCCTCCTGCTCCAGATCGAGCTGCTGCTGGCGGACCAGCTCGCTGCGCTGGTGATAATTCTTGTAGCTCTCGAGGGCCTGCTGGAGGTAGCCCTTCTGCTCGTAGGCGATGGCGAGCAACCGGAAGATTTCAAACTGGCGGCGGATGTCGCCAATCCGGTTGGCCAGGGTCAGGGCATTCTCCAGCTGCAGGATGGCGATGCCCGCCTCCTGCTGCTTGAGGTGCAGCTCTCCCAGCAGCAACAGGGTATCGATCAGCGACTCCTTGTCGTCCCCAAGCTCGTGGGACTGGCGCGCCGCATTGAGGTAGTTGCGGGCCAGGGTCAGGTTGCCGGTCTGCAGATAGGTCTTGCCTATCTCGAACTTGAGGTGGGCGATGCGGGTGCGGTTGTTGTTCTCGCCCAGCAGATCCAGGGCGTTGAAGAAGTAGACCAGCGCCATGTTCATCTCCCCCTGATCCCGGTTGAGCCGGGCGAGCACTATCAGGGCGTCGCTCAGCAGTGAGGGGTTACCGAGGGCATGGAAGTAGTTGGCCGCCTCGTTGGCATACTGGAGCGCTTTTTGCGGCTCCTGCTCCGCCTGATAGAGGCTGATCATCTGGTTCGACAGCAGGCCGAGGAAGAGGGGATCCTGCAGATTCTTGGCCTGCTGCTGGGCGTCGATATACTCCCCGAGGGCGAGCTGGGGCTGTCCGAGCGCCTGATAAAGATCCCCTCCCACGGCGCTGACCCAGGCCCTGGCCAGGGGGTTCTTGGCCTGTTCCGCCCATTGGCGCGCCTCTGTCAGCTGGCGCTTGGCCAGATCGAACTGCCGCCCCTCCATGCTGGCATTGACGTGCAGCAGGCGGCTGTAGACCTGCAGCTGACTCTCTTTGAGGCCGGGGTTGGTCAGCAGCTTGTCCAGCTGTTCGAGCGCCATAGTGCTGGCGCCAGGGGCATGCTCCTGCATCTCCCGGCTGCGGATCTTGAGGTAGAGACCATGGGCCTGCAGCTCGAACTGCTGCTCCTTCTCGGCCATGGCGATGCCCTTGTCGAAGGAGTCCTGGGCCGGCTGGCTCTGTCCCAGCTGTTGCAGGCACTCGCCCTGAAGCAGATAGGCACCGGTGGTCTGGGTCGCAGTGCCATAGCTCAGGATCGGCTCCCGATAGCCGTATTCCTGACGGTTGCTGATGATTTGCTTGGGGTTATTGGCCGTGCGTTCGAGGAAGGAGGTGGCAATCTGGACACATCTGGCGGGATCGGTCAGCACCAGGGTCTGTGCCTGCTGCAGATCGATAGACAACTGCTCCTTGGCCAGATCCAGATCCGGAGCCGACAGGGAGGACATCATCATTGCCAGAAAAAACAGTTGATTCATTGGATTAAGAACGGCACCGAGGTGCAGGCATGTTATCCAAGCCCACCCCCGCCCGTCCAGAGTTCATTGATGACATGGGTGATGGGCCTGATCCCTCGGGTTGTGGCGCCGGGCTTACTGGCGGATGAGGCGCAGGTTGGCGGGCACCGGCTCCCAGTCGCTGCGGAAGGGGTTGATGTCCAGGCCCCCGCGGCGGGTGTAGCGGGCATAGACGGTCAGCTGCTGCGGGGCGCAGAAGTGCTTGAGATCGATGAAGATGCGCTCTATGCACTGCTCGTGGAACTCGTTGTGCTGGCGGAAGGAGATGAGATAGCGCAGCAGCTTCTCCCGATTGAGGCGCGGGCCGCGGTAGTGGATCACCAGGGATCCCCAGTCCGGCTGGCTGGTGACCAGGCAGTTGGACTTGAGCAGATGGCTGTGCAGTGTCTCTTCCACAATTTCCGCCTCTGCGGCTCCTTGCAGCAGGGTCTGGTCAAACTCGTAGCTGTCGATCTCGATGTCCTGCTCGTCGATGCATTCACCCGGCAGCAGCGCTATCTGGTGGGGGGCCTGATCGAGAGGGAAGAGGGTGACGCTCACCTCCGCCCCGGCACAGGCGCTCAGGTCTTTGGCCAGCAGTGCCTGTACCGCCGCCAGGGAGTCGCAGCGGGTCTGGTTGAAGGAGTTGAGGTAGAGCTTGAACGACTTGGATTCGATGAGGTTCGGGCTGGTGGCGGGCACGGCCACTTCGCCGAGCGCGACCACGGGCTTGCCCTTGGCGTTGAGCCAGGAGAGTTCGTACAGGGTCCAGACGTCGCAGCCCTGGAAGGGCAGCGTTTCGCCAAGGCCGAGATCGTCGCGGTTCAGACTGCGTGGCACGGGTTGCAGCAGGGACGGGGTGTACTGGCTGATGTAGGCAGACTGCTGCCCCAGGCTCAGGCCCTGCAACGCGCTGGCGCCTGCGTATCTCTCTTGTTTGCTCATGCTTGTTTGCTCACGCTTGTCTGATAAAGGGTTTGATGGTGCAATGCCCGGATTTTTCGGTCAGGTTCTTGCGGCGATCAGAGGCCGCTATTGTGGGGAATATCGATGTCGGATCAAGTCCTGTCTGCCCTGGAGCAGTTCTTTTTACGCTGGCAGCGCGATGGCGAGGCGAGGCGAGGGCTGCCTCTGTGTGAGTGGGAGGCCGACTGGCGCTCCCCTTGCGAGCTGGATGAGCCCAGGGAGGGGCGGGTAGCCTGGCGTCCGCACCGGCGCCCTGTGCCCGCCGACTTTGCGGCCATGGCCGATGCCCTGGAGCTGACTCTGCACCCGAGCGCCCTTGCCCTGTTTGGCCACTGGTTCAGCCGCCCGCTCCCCTGCTCCTACAAGGGGCTGCGCATCGAACTCATACTGCCGTGGAACGAGGCCGATCTGGATCTGCTCAAGGAGAACCTCATCGGCCACCTGCTGATGCTGCGCAAGTTGAAGCGCCCCCCTTCGCTCTTCATCGCCACCACCCGCAACGAGATGACGCTGGTGTCGCTCGATAACGAGGGCGGTCAGGTGTGGCTGGAGTGGCTGGACTCCGGTCGCCGTCTGGCGCTGGCCTCCTCGCTGCCCGTTTTTCTCGCGCGGCTGGAGACCTTGCCGCAGTAGGCGGGCCCGTTTTCCCTCGCCCTGTATGAACAAGAAGGGCCTTGCCATCTGGCAAGGCCCTTCTTTCATGGGGGGAACGGTGCAGGAGTTAGTCCTTGAAGTCCCAGGAGAGGTTGGAGACCAGCCGGCAGGGATCGCACTTGAAGTCGAAGATCTCGTGCAATGGGGCTGCCAGTGCCCAGTCGCCGCCACAGCCTGGGCAGGGGCGTGCCAACTCCGCCGCCTTGCTCAGGCCGCCGACCCTATAGAGGTAGTAGTAAGTCGGGATCCCGCAGAGCCCCTCCAGTCGTCTGGCCAGATCGCTGCCCCGGCGCTGCAGGCGGCTGCCCACCTCGCTGATTTCGTGCAGCACAGCGTGCTCGGCGATGGAGCCATTCATCTGCAACTGATCGCAGGCCTCCCAATCCTCCTGCCACTTGATGATCTGCTTGTGGTCGCCGTTGGCGATGGCAGGCAGACGGTAGAGCGGAATGGGGGCGAAATGATCGCCGCAGCGCAGGGGGGAGCAAGTGTGCACAAAGCTGGTGTAGAGCAGCATCCAGCTCGGCCGCTCGCCCTCCTGGCCGCAAGGATCCGTGCTGTCGGAGAGCAGATCCATGCCGAGCAGATGGGGCTTGGGGGCCAGCAGCCCCGCCTGGTGCAGGCCCTGTTCGGCCAGCGCAACCTGCTCGCTCTGGTTGTCCGGGTGCAGGCTGTCCTGCTCCGGGCAGACCACCCGGCTGACGAAGCAACCATCCTGCATGCTGGTGGGAAACTCCCGTCCCAGGATCTGCCCCTGGTAGCGCAGCATGTCGAGGTAGTTGACGATGGCTGGCTCGGCTTCGCCAAGCGACGTGTCACGGTAGCATTCAAAGTTGAGTTCGAGGATATACATGGGGAGGCATCAATCCGGCTGCTGTTTGAGCAGCAGGGCGGTCAGGCGATCGACCTTCTGCTCGAGACGGTTGAGCTGCTCGCTCAGCTGTTGCAAATCGATGGCCTGGGCCGGGGCGGCAGCGGCGGGTGCGCTGGCCGGGGCTGGGTCTGCCGACTGGGGCTGTTGCTTCCATTGGCTCAACACCTTGAGCAACTCCGCCATGGGCACGGGGTGACTGAGGCGGGCCTTGACCATGGCGGTGGAGGGGGTGATCCCCCTGGCGCTCAGTTCGTTGGCTATCTGGATGATCTCTTGGGCTGACATCTTGGCTCCTGCGCTGCTGTCTTGCTGCTTGCGGATGGTGGCACAGAGCTTAATCAAAGCCTGCCCATCAGGAAAGCGGCGCCAAGGGGGTAGGCTCAGTTTGTTGAGGTGGGGGAAGCCAGGGCGGTTGAGATGTGATTGATGGCACAAAGCTCAAACCCCGGCCCTCGGGAAAGCGGGGGAGGCGGGCCGCTCAGTTTGCCTGGCGCAGCATCACGTCCAGTTGATCGATGGCTTCGGACCAGTCGGAGTCGTTCCAAAGTGCGTCGCGCAGGAACACGGCCTGGGAGGGGCTCCAGAAGCTGGCCTCTGGCAACAGAGTCTGGTTGTCCAGATGGTGCTCTCGGATGAAGCGATGCAGGCTTATCTCGTCATTGGCCAGGCCCAGCTGGGCGAAGAGGGCAGGCATGTCATGGGTCAGCAATTCCATCTCGTGTCTCCTTGAAGGGCGATTGTCGAGAATTATAGCCAGCCGCCACGGCCTTGCCCTTATGGGCTAGGAGGGGAGGCGATGGGGCGGCAGCTCGACCCCGGCGACATGCAAGCCCTGCATGCAGAGCTGACCCTGGTAATGACTCTCCCCGTCGCTTGAAAACTCGAACTGGTAATAGGTCAGCAGGCGCAGGGGCTTGTGCCCCAGGGCGCGATGGGTGCGAGCCAGCGACAGCAGTTGCAGATCGTGATGCTGGCAGTAGCGCCGCATATATTGCCAGGCCAGCTCCGCCTGGCGGCGCTGTTGCCAGAAGGCCCAGCCGATGGCTCCCAGCAGCAAGATTCCAAGCATTTCTCCCATCAGCGGGTTCCTTCTGTGATGTATGGCCTGGGCCGTGCTTCCCAGAGGAAAGCACGGCCGCACCTAGAGTGGTTATACCGAGGCGAACAGCCGGCCTATGGCCTGGCCGAGGGCCTCGCTGCGCTCGGGGTCACGCAGTCTTGCCAGCATATCATTGCGCAGGGCGGGCAGTGTCACCAGCTCGGCAAAGACCTGATTGAAGAACTGGGTGGGCTGCAGGGCGAGCTGCTCCAGAAACAGTCCGAGCAGTTCGGGGTTTTTCAGATCGGGCCAGAGACGGCCTGCGATGGCGAGCAGCAGGGCCGGGCTCGGCCGGGTGTGCAGCAGGGTCAGCAGCTTGTTGCTGCGCAAGGCATTGCCTGAGCAGGAGGCCAGTGCCCGGCACAGGTAGGCCAGGGTCTCGGCACTGGGGGCCGCGCACTCCTGCTCCTTGCCGATGCGCTCGAGCAGGGCACCTTGCAGCGCCGGGGGCAGGGGGGCGTTTTCCAGGCTCTGGCACAGGGCGTAGAGCGGCTCCTGAGGCAGCCTTGGCAGCGCCTTACACACCAGGGCCAGATTGCGTTCATCCTGCAGCCGCTCCGCCAGATCGGCGAAGCCTTGCAGCCCCAGGGCCTGCCACCCCTCTTCCCCCGGTGCCGCCAGGTAGTGGCAGAGGGCCTCGTAGTAGGCGGAAGGTGCCTGCTCCAGCTGACGGGCCAGCTTGGCATGCAGGCTGGCCATCTTGGCCTCGGCCGGCCGGAAGGTGTAGGGGTTGTCGGCCAGTCGCTGCGCCTTCTCCTCGTCCAGATCGCCGGTGAGCTTGTAGCCCAGGGTCTCGACCACCTGATCCATGAAGTGCTTGGGGCCGCTGGCGATGAGCAGGCCATGCTCGTCGAGGGCAAACTTGAGGAACCAGAGGTAGTGCCTGGATTCGGCTGGCTGGAAGAAGTGCACGCCGAGCCAGGCATGCTGTTGCAGTGGCCAGGGGTAGGGCTCCTGCTGCTGTTCGATGCGAACGAAGAGATCGCTCGCCAGCGGGCGCACCTGGCGGCCCATGTCGAACAGCTGGAACTGGGTCTCGGCCTGGGTCAGGAATTCGGTCAGGGTATTGATGGCAGACATGAAGGCATCCGGCTAAATGTGATGCGGGCGATTATAAGGAGGCTGCATCAGATAGCCAGTGGTGCAGGTGCGGGCCATGAAAGTGATGGCAGCATGGCAGCTACCCCGGGGGCGGTGTATAGTAACGCCCCTTTTTGGCACGCGTGTTTAAAGAAGACGGGATCCCTGCCCTCTGGCAGCGGGATGATCGTCGAGACGAGGAAGAGGACGAGATGAATCAATATTTGCTGGTCGCCGGTCTGCTGGGTGAACTCACCGCCGAGTTGCAACGCCTCGAACGCTGGCAAGCCGAACATCCGGGGGCCGAGGCGCTGGCGAGCGAGCTGCCGTTTTGCGTCGATACCCTGAGCTTCGATCAATGGTTGCAGTTCGTGCTGATACCGCGCATGGAGCAACTGGTGCTGCTGCAGGCGCCGCTGCCCACCAGCGTATCCCTCTATCCCATGGCGAGCGAAGCCTACAAGGACGAGCTGGCCGAGGTGGCCGGGCTGCTGCGCCTCATCGGTCGTTTCGATCTGCTGCTGACCGGAAAAGTGGTGGAGCAATGATCAATCCCCTGCCTGCCCTGGCCGCGGCGCGCTTCATTGGTGATACCCGGGTGGCGGCATGAAACTGACCCTGCTCTACCAGGATGAGTGGCTGGTGGCGGTCAACAAGCCGTCGGGCCTGCTGGTGCATCGCAGCTGGCTCGACAAGGCCGAGACCCGTTTCGCCATGCAGATGACCCGGGATCTTATCGGGGGGCGTCATGTCTACCCCGTGCACCGGCTCGACAGGCCCACCTCAGGGGTGTTGCTGTTTGCCCTCGATCCCGCCGTGGCCCGGACCCTGACCGAGGCGTTTGCCGCCCGTCGGGTACACAAGGAGTACCTGGCGCTGGTGCGGGGCTGGGCCCCCGAGCAGGGGCTGATCGACTATCCCCTCAAGGAGCAGCTGGACAAGATAGCCGATGCCATGAGCAGCCCCGATCGCCCCGCCCAGGAGGCGGTGACGACGTTCCGTTGTCTGCATCAGGTCGAGCTGCCCCACGCCGTCTCCAAGAAGCATCCTACCAGCCGCTACAGTCTGGTTCGGCTCTTCCCTAAGACGGGCCGCAAGCATCAGCTGCGTCGTCATCTGGATCACCTGTTCCATCCCATAGTCGGTGACACCACCCATGGTGATGGTCGGCATAATCGCTTCTTTCGCGAGCACTATGGTTGCGAGCGGCTGCTGCTGGTCGCCCACCGCTTGAGCTTCGAGCACCCGGTGCTCAAGGTGCCGATGCGGATCCAGGCGCCACTCGGCCCGGAAGTGCTGGGCTTGTTCGCCAGGCTGGGGTGGCCCGCCAGCGAGAGCGACTACGGCGCCTGATACCCGTCATCATTTGTGGCCTCTGACCGGGCTGTGGCATGCTGTAGGCCACGCCTGTCAGAGGAACCACTTATGGCTCAACGAGATACCCCGCCAGCAACCCCGCGCACCCAGACTCAGAACTCTGTGCCAGAGTCGGGCCCTCTCCTTCGTTCGAGGAGTCGCTGATGGCCGACATCGATATCCTGGTCGGCACCGTCTATGGCTCGGCCATGCTGGTGGCCGAGACACTGCGGGATCACCTGCAAGCCCAGGGGCATGTCTGCCAGCTCTTCGACGAAGCCGAGCTGACTGACATAGACCCATCCCGCTTCTTGCTGATCGTCAGTGCCACCACGGGGCAGGGGGATATTCCTCCCAATCTGCAACCCTTCGCCACTGCCCTGGCCGATCGCGCTCCTTATATGAAGGGATGGCGTTATGCCCTCATCGCCATGGGGGACAGCAGCTATGAACACTTCTGCGGGGCCGGACGCAGGCTCGATGAACTGCTGCAGGAGCTGGCCGCCGACGCCCTGGTACCGCACCTTGAGATAGACGCGACACTGGAGGATGAGCCTGAGGTCGCGGCGCTGGCCTGGTTGAAAAGCTGGGAAAATAGACTCTAGCCGGATTGCCTTCGTATTTTAAATTTCTCCCCCGTGAGCGTGCTGACGGGGGAGTGTTATATTGGGACTCACTTAACCTTCCTTGAAATATATCCCGCACTTTATCCGGTTATTTTCCCCTGCCAGATCGGATTCCTCAGACCCATATTCATCAGAACTGCGACACATCAGAAAATTAAAAGTTCCGCACTGAAAGCGATTTCAATCATGTTTTCGTCACGGCGCGACTGATTACTCACTTAATCTTCATCGCAAATTAATAGTTGAAAGCGCTTTCTTTGGTGTTATTTTTCTTTGTGGTGGTGGTTGTTGGTGTTTTATTGCTTGTTTTTGCTTTTTTTATCTTGATGTGCGTCCTCTGGGGTGGGGGCGCGCGATTTGTCACCGTTTTGTGAATCAGCTCATGTTTGTCGCGAAATTGGCTACATATAATCGACCCCGGTTATCGCTGAAACGTTTTTCAGTGATAAGAACTTGAATATCAGGATCACACTCCCAGCGGGAATAAGGAAAATGAAAATGAAAGCAAAGTGGCTCCCGATTGCAGCAGCAGTAACCGCTGCCCTGGCTTCTCAAGCCGCCTTCGCCGTTGATTTCCACGGCTACTTCCGTTCAGGTGTTGGTGTTTCCGGTGACGGGGACATGGTTAAATACAACGTCAACAAGGTTGGCCGTCTGGGTAACGAAAATGATACCTACGGCGAAGTGCAACTGGGTCAGGAAGTCTTCAACAAAGATGGCAAGACTTTCTATGTAGATTCCATGTTTGCCATGGCATCCAACGGTTCCAATGACTGGGAAGGCACCGGTACCGTCTGTAACTTCGATGCCAAACAGTGCAACGGCGACTCCGATTTCGCACTGCGTCAGTTCAACGTACAAGCCAAGGGCCTGCTGGGCTTTGCACCGGAAGCCACCCTCTGGGCCGGTAAGCGTTACTACCAACGTCACGACATCCACATCTCTGACTTCTACTACTGGAACATCTCCGGTGCCGGCGCCGGTATCGAAGGCATCCAGGCTGGTCCTGGCAAGGTCTCCTTCGCCTGGGTTCGCAACGACCGCAGCGCGGCCGATGTGTTCGGTCAGTACACCCAGACCGGTGTAGATGCCAACGGTGATCCGACTTATCAGAAGAACGAAGATCTGAACGTCAACACTCTGGACCTGCGTTATGCCGGTATCCCGCTGTGGCAAGACGGCTCTCTGGAACTGGGCGTTGACTATGCCATCGTCAACGAGACCGAAGCCCAGAAAGATCTGAAAAACGACAACATGAAAGACGGCGTCATGCTGACTGCCGAACTGACCCAGGGCATCTTTGGCGGCTTCAACAAGACTGTGCTGCAGTACGGTACCGAAGGCTACTCCAAGACCATGGCCTACTACGGTGACGGCTCCTGGTACGGTGCCGAAGCCAAGGGCGGTGCCGATGGCTACCGTATCATCAACTGGGGCGTCATCCCGATGGGTAACTCCTGGGAAATGGGTCACCAGCTGGTCTACGGTGTAGGCAACGAGATGTGGAGTGGTCACGACGAGACTCAAACCTTCTCCGCCGTTGTCCGTCCTATGTACAAGTGGGATGACTTCAACAAGACCATCTTTGAAGGCGGTATCTTCAAGGACAAGACCAGCTACACCAGTGGTGGCAGCGACAAGGATGGCGGTTACAAGCTGACCCTGGCGCAGGCCTGGTCTGCCGGTTCCAGCTTCTGGGCCCGTCCGGAAATCCGTGTGTTCGCTTCCTATCTGGCTGATACCGAAGCCGATGGCTCCGGTAGCAAGAACAGCTTCGAAAGTGGCACCTCCGATGACACCTGGCAAGTTGGCGTCCAGGCAGAAGCCTGGTGGTAAGCAATATCTTCAGTTAAGTTAGTCACTGCCCCCTGATGGGGGCAGTTTTGTTTAGCAGGATTTGGCAACCGGGTTATGGAGATAAGAAGAATGAAACTGGTAAAGATGTCTATCGCGGCCGTGGTTACCGCGCTGTTGGCCGGTTGTTCCGGTAGCATGGTAGTGCCCGTGCAAGAGCACGCCTCCATCCTGAGCAATGCCGACCAAGCCAAGCAGGCGCTCGCTCAGACGACGAGCTGCTGCAAGGCATTCAACGAATTCAATTATGTCTCCCTGCCGGAGGGGGACACGCTGCTGACCCTGGATGGCAAGCAACCCAGCTATCAATTTGACGAGGGGATGAGCTATTTTGCCGCCTATCGTCTGCCGGCCAATACCGGCAATCTGGCCATCACCCTGGCCTCCCAGGTGAGCAAGACGGTACTCGTGCCCAAGGTGATCATGCTGGATGCCCAGTTCAAGGTAACCCGCGTGCTGGGTGAATCTGTCTTCACGTATCAGCCAGCCCACCTGCTCGACAATGACAGGATCGAAGGCAAGGTGTTCGTGGACCGCAGCATGCCGGGCAATCCCGCGACCGAAACCTACATGGTGATCTATGCCCCGGCCGACGAACTGTCCGGCAGCACCACCATATTGCATCCCGCCAAGGCGTTTGCCCGTGCCAATGGCACTGTCGAGCCGGATATCAAGGATCCCGTCATCCCACATTCCCCCTGGGGCCTTCTGCAACTCGAGGTCGTCGACATGGCCAAGGGGCAGGGCCTGGAAGCCGTGTTCAAGCCCGAGTATTCGGACAAGGTCGCGATGAGTCAGGCCAAGCCGGCCACGACGGCGGCGACTACTGCCGCTGTTGCCGCGGCCCCCAGCACACCGGCCCCCGCCATGCTGAGCGAGACCGAGACCTTCTACAACAGCCAGATCGAGAAAGCGGTCAAGGCCGGGGACATCGACAAGGCTATGCAGCTCGTGAGTGAAGCCGAGCGGGCCGGTTCAACCAAGGCGAAATCCGTCTTTATTGATGCGGTGAAGCGTTCACAAAAAAAACTGAATGACTGAATATATGTAGACTAATATTTATTTCAGGCCTCCCTTGTTGGAGGCCTTTTTAATCGGTAGACTGGATAATATAAAACATCAATGCGTTACATTGAGTTACAATAAGTTTCCTTTGGTATTGTATAGTTTCTCTGTGATTTATTTTGAAGTGATTCTTTTCTTTTTGCCGCGTGACTATAACAATACGAAATAATATTCAAGATTCCCTCCCTTCCCCTTATTTAATTATCTTGTGATCTCTCCTCCAAATTTATTATTCCCTTGGGTGTGGTACAGGCATTTTAAAAGCTGCTGGGTTATATTCTGTTGGTCAAAATAAGCAACCCGGGAAACGCATCCAGTACAACGTCAGATGAAGAAGGTCGTCATCTATAGCTGCACTGAGTCGTTGACGGAAAAAAATCCATTCAGGAGCGCACACATGTTAAAAAATGCTTTCTCTAATCTGCAAAAGGTCGGTAAGGCGCTGATGCTGCCCGTATCGGTCTTGCCCGTTGCAGGTATTCTGCTGGGGGTGGGCGCTGCTCACTTCAGCTGGTTGCCGGAAATTGTCTCCCAGCTGATGGAGCAGGCCGGTGGTTCAGTGTTTGGCCAGATGGCCCTGCTGTTCGCCGTCGGCGTGGCACTTGGCTTTACCAATAACGACGGTGTATCCGGTCTGTCTGCCATCGTCGGCTACGGCATCATGGTCGCGACCCTGAAGGTCATGGCACCTGTGATGGGCGTCGAGAGCATAGATACCGGTGTGCTGGGGGGTATCCTCGCCGGTGGTGTCGCTGCCTGGGCGTTCAACCGTTTCTACAAGATCCAGCTGCCCGAGTACCTTGGCTTCTTCGCCGGTAAGCGTGCCGTGCCCATCATCACCGGCTTCGTCTCCATCGGCCTGGGTGTTGTGCTCTCCTTCATCTGGCCGCCGATCGGTGGTGCCATCGGTGCCTTCTCCGACTGGGCTGCCAACCAGAACCCGGTACTGGCCTTCGGTATCTACGGCGTGGTCGAGCGCTCCCTGATCCCGTTCGGTCTGCACCACATCTGGAACGTCCCCTTCTTCTATCAGGCGGGTACCTGTGTCAACGCCGCTGGCGAAACCGTACACGGCATCATGACCTGCTTCCTGACTGCTGATGACGCTTCCCGCGCTGCCGGTAACGGCTTCGGTCAACTGGCCGGTGGTTACCTGTTCAAGATGTTCGGTCTGCCTGCCGCTGCGTTTGCCATCGCTCACGCTGCCAAGCCGGAAAACCGCGCCAAGATTGTTGGTATCATGGCCTCCGCTGCCCTGACCTCCTTCCTGACCGGTATCACCGAGCCTATCGAATTCTCCTTCCTGTTCGTGGCACCGGTACTGTATGCCATTCACGCCCTGCTGGCCGGTCTGGCTTACGTCCTGACCAACTCCCTGGGTGTCGTTCACGGTCACACCTTCTCCAACGGCTTCATCGACTTCGTGGTGCAATCACCCCGTGCCGACAACATGCTGCTGCTGGTCGGTCTGGGTCTGGTCTACGCCGTCATCTACTACGTGGTCTTCACCGTGGTGATCCGTGCCATGAACCTGAAAACCCCGGGTCGCGAAGACGAAGCTGCCGAAGAGACAGTTGGTCAAAGCAAAGACGAGATGTCTGCTGCCCTGGTGTCTGCCTTCGGTGGTAAAGAGAACATCGCCTCCCTGGATGCCTGCATCACCCGTCTGCGTGTCGGCGTGAAGGATGTGGCCAAGGTTGACCAGGCTGGTCTGAAGAAGCTGGGCGCCGCCGGTGTGGTGGTTGCTGGCTCCGGTGTGCAGGCCATCTTCGGTACCAAGTCCGACAACCTGAAAACCGACATGGACATCTGGATGAAGAGCAACTAACTCTTGTTGCCTGAATATCAGAGTTCTTGAAAAGGGAGGCGCAAGCCTCCCTTTTTGCTGGGCGCGTGTCAGCCCGCAGGGCGGGGCCGAGCAGATCCGGGGGGAGGGCGTTGGTGGCTTCCCTGTGGACCGGCATTAAAAAAGGCGCCTGATGGCGCCTTGTGCTGGGGGGGGGAAACTGCCTAGAGTTTTTCCAGGTCCCGCTCGATTTCGCTTATCTTGTTCTGCACCACTTTTTCCAGATGACGCAGGTCGCGCAGGATTTTCTGCTTGATATCCTGATCGATCTCGACGTGTACGCCCTGGGTCAGGTTATCCAGCTCATCCACCACGTACTTGAGGTTGGCGTTGATCTCGGTGACATCCTTGTATTCATGGGTGCCCGAGTCTATCAGCATGGTCTTGCGCTGACGGGGATACTTGAATTTGACGCTCTTGGCGAAGAACTCTCCCTTCTGCTTCTTGAAATAGATCTTGAGGATGTCGTGGTTGGCTTCCTGGCGCAGGGTATAGCTGTCCACTGAGGTGGGCTCCTGGATCCCCAGGCTCTTCAGATTCTCGTACATCGGGCTTCCTCGGTTTGAAACGATCCTGACCCATCTATCTTAACCGAGTCACAGTGGCTTGCCTGTGACAGGAGCGCCAAAATCAAAAGGGGCCCAAAAGGCCCCTTTTACCATGATGGCTGGTCGATCACTCGTCGATAGAACGCAGCAGGGCGTTGATGCCGACCTTGGCACGGGTCTTGGCATCCACCTTCTTGACGATGACGGCGGCATACAGGCTGTACTTGCCGCACCTGGAGGGCAGGGAGCCGGAGACCACCACTGAACCGGCCGGCACGCGACCATAGTGGATCTCGCCGGTTTCGCGGTCATAGATGCGGGTGGACTGACCGATAAAGACGCCCATGGAGATGACGGAACCTTCCTCGACGATCACCCCTTCAACCACTTCTGAACGGGCACCGATGAAGCAGTTGTCCTCGATGATGGTTGGGTTGGCCTGCAGCGGCTCCAGTACGCCGCCGATGCCGACGCCGCCGGAGAGGTGCACGTTCTTGCCGATCTGAGCGCAGGAGCCCACTGTGGCCCAGGTATCGACCATGGTGCCTTCATCGACGAAGGCGCCGATGTTGACATAGGAGGGCATCAGCACAGTATTGGGGGCGATGAAGGAGCCCTTGCGAGCGGTGGCCGGCGGCACCACGCGCACGCCCGCCGCCTTGAACTGCTCGGCGGTGTAGTCGGAGAACTTGAGGGGAACCTTGTCGTAGTACTGGGCGTCGTCGCCCTTGATGATGCCGTTGTCATTGATGCGGAAGTAGAGCAGCACGGCCTTCTTCAGCCACTGGTGGACGACCCACTCACCGGCAATCTTCTCGGCGACCCGGGCCTTGCCGGAGTCCAGCAGATCGATGGCCTCCAGGATGGCGGCCTTGGTGGCGGCATCGACGGAGCCGGGGGTGATGGAATCACGGCGCTCGAAGGCCGCTTCGATGGTCTGTTGCAACTGGGTCATGACAGGTTTCCTTTATAAAATTCTGTTTGTTGTATCACACTTTTCCAATCGTTTTTAAGGGCTCTGGCCGATTTCTTCAAAAGAAAGCCGATTTATTGTACTTGAGTGGCCCAACCACTTGTTCTGATTGATAAATCAAAACAATAGACGGCGTCTTGTGAAGCCTTTCCCGGGTCTTATCGCCCCTCCTCGTCCCCCTGCTCCTGCGGGTTGAGCTGATTGACCAGTCGCTCCTCCAGCGCCTGCTGTTCGGCCTGGTTCAGCGGCTCGCCTTCGAGGGTGGTGAGGCTGAAGAAGTCTTCTACCCGCTCGCCTATGGTGGTGATCTTGGCGGCATGTAATTCGATGCCGCACTGCTGGAAGACAGCACCGATGCGGGCCAGCAGGCCCGGGGTATCCAAGGCGGTCAACTCCAGCAGGGTGTGGCGGCTCTCCCCCTTCGTGGGTGAAGTGCGGGGCAGGAAGACCACCCGGGTCGGCACGCTGAATTGGCGGTGGCGCCGTGACAGGGGTTTGTTGCGCAGCACCAGCTTG
>JGI11944J13513_1001465_pt1 | contig 18874 bp, 18 predicted proteins | sample TerdegcoTASludge_FD_13513 | JGI IMG/M metagenome (IMG submission 13513) | reverse complement strand
AAGGAAGAAATAATTATCTCTTCAGTCGGCGACAAACGGAACGATTATAATTTCCATATCTTACTAAGATTGATCTCTACTTAATTAATTAAGTATTAATGGCTCTTGGAAATTTTTTGTAACATGATGTATTATATATGCATTGATACGATGGAGGTAGTATCATGGCAGTCGAACGGGATGGAAACTATTCTGTAGTTGTGATGCGCGATTTCGGAAAGGCCTGGAAACGGCGCACAGCCAGAGTAATGCTCAAGAAACCTTCTGTCACCGAAGAGGAACTGAAGAATATCACACTTCAACTATGGGAAGAAAACGGTCAAGATGTGGACGAGATGATAACCGTTTTCTTTCTACCCGGAATGAATACCGATTCGGTAGCTTACAGTTTCGGTTCATGTATGAAGGACGGCATACCCAAAATCAGCTACAGGTAACCGCGCCGAATCACCTTTCGAAGGGCTATAATCAATTTCAAGAAACTGATCGGCCATTTTTAACCGCGAAATGCTTGAAGCGGTTTTTGCTCTTTTAATCTATATCGTTCTTATAAAGGAGTTTCTTCTCTTTAAATTCCTCGTACCTGGCCAGGATATAAAGGAAATCCGATAGTCTGTTGATGTACTTTCTGACTGGATCTGGGACCTTTTCAAGTCTGGAGAGCGCTATTATCCTTCTCTCGGCTCTCCTGGCTATCGTTCTGCATATGTCCAGCTTCGCAGAGGCGACCGTGCTCCCTGGAATCACGAATCCTTTGAGGCCAACGATCTCCTCGAAGCGATGGACGCCTTTCGTAAGCTTTTCAACATCCTCTTCGCTCACAGGCTCGATGTATTGAACGTCCTTGGATGCCAGCTGACCTCCGACTCTGAAAAGGAACCTCTGCACAGAAAGTATGAGCTGGCTCACCTCTTCACTGGTATAGTGTTTTGCCTCTCCAAGAAATGAATTCAGCTCATCGACAGTACCGTAGGCCTCCACTCTCAGACTGTCCTTATCCACGCGTTCACCACTCCAGAGACTCGTCTGACCCCCGTCGCCCGTCATGGTAGATATACTCATCGTTATCATCTCCCTTCCAGAAAATTATACCCAAATTCCCGATATGAAGATGATCGTTTCAAAACACTCCATACATATGAAGATACAGATCGGTCTTCTACTTCCATTCATTTTCGCCTCATCGCGTTGCCAGTTTTCTCAACTTTTCGATCGTTCTAAATGTCTCATTTGAACCGCTCTGGAGGAACAGATCGATTCAGGATACAATTGACCGATGGCGGCATGATAAAATCATACATTGTGGGGCTATAAAAAGGGACGGTTGGCCATGAGCAGTTCCAATAGTCTTAGCAGGAGTGAAAGTGTGACTTTTCGAAAGAAAACCGGAAGAATCTTGACAATGATCATGATCGTTCTGGTCGTTTCATCTGTCGGAATTTCTCTGTGTTTTATAACTGCTGAAAGCGCCAGGAAAAGCCTTAGCGACAAATTGCTGAACGAGGCCAAGCTTCTAGAAGCTGCGTTGAACAAAGCTCACCTTGAATCTCTACACGGCACTATCGACGATCTTGCCAATCCCGCCTATCTGAGGTTGAAGCAACAGCTGATTCAGGTCAAAAAGATTTTTCCTCAGTACCGTTTCATCTACCTCATGGGAATAAGAACGGATGGAGAAGTTTTCTTTTTTGTGGATTCGGAGCTTCCGGGATCACCCGATGAATCTCTACCGGGAGACCCGTATTGGGAGGCCACGGAAAACGATCGAAATGTCTTTTGGCAGAAAAGATCGACAATCGTTTCACCAATTAAAGACAGTTGGGGGACGTGGGCAAACGCGATGATTCCAGTTTTTGATAGACTCTCCGACAAGGTCATCGCAGCGCTTGGTATAGATATGGATATAAAGAATTGGAACGGCATTATAATGGAAAAGACTCTCCCTATGGTAATTCTCTCTGTACTGCTCCTGCTTCTTTCAGTAATCGGTCTTTTACTTATGTGGTGGAAGAAGGCTCTTCCCCAGGAGAGGCGTAAGGGTCGTTTCGCCAGATACCTTGACGCTATAACTGTTTTTTTCATCTCTCTGACAATAACCTTTATGGCCGCTTTTTCAGTGAACGAAAGCCAGAAAAGCTCGAGAAATGAAACCTTCGAAAGCCTGGCGATAAGCAAGGCGACTTTTGTCTTGCAGGCGCTTCGCGATATGCGCGCCTACGAGCTCGAGAGCCTCTCGTTGCTTTTCGAGTCCAGCGAAAGTGTTGAGCGCTATGAGTTCGAAACCTTCGTGCATCCCATCATTTCTAGGGGTGATATGACCATCTGGGGCTGGGTACCGGCTATCACTTCCGCTGAAAGATATGAATTCGAGTCGAAAGTCTCCACGGAGCTCTCTGGCAGTTTCGAGATCTGGGAAACGGACGGCCAAGGAAAGCATGTCAGAGCCGGTGAGAGGGATCTTTACTATCCGATTCTTTATCTGGAACCGCTAGAAGATAAACGAGAATTGTTGGGATTCGATTTAGGTTCGAACGCTATAACAAAGGCGGTTATCGAAGAGGCGGTTGAAACCGGTTACATGACGGCTTCCGATCCTACGACTCCGTTTGAGAGTACGAGCGAGGTAAAGGGAGTCTTGATTCTGAATCCCTCCTACAAAGGAATTTCTGACGCTTTTCATGGGTTCACGCTGGCTTTTTTCCGGCCCGAAGTTTTCATGAAATTGATAGAGTCGATCTCTATGAACGATGGAATGACCGTGGTGGGTATCTACTTGCTCGATGATGAAGGCAGACCGGTTTTTCTCGCATCGACGGTCAGTGAACACGATGAAATATACAACTCGGTGAGCGAGTTGCGTCACTATCACTCGGATGAAATGAACGTTGTTATGCCGATCTTTGAGTTCGGGAAGGTCTTTATGATCGTTGTACATCCAAGCTTCGATTACGAAAGGTTATATCCTCTTCAGCAAGGTTGGATGACACTGGCTATCGGAGCGATTATCTCGCTGTTTCTGACAGTGGTGGTCGGTTCGCTCAACAACCGCAGTTATCGTCTCCAAAGAGAGGTCCAGCAGAGGACGGAAGACCTGCAAACTAGTTTGGATAAACTCACCCGGACCATGGAAGGTTCGGTCAGAGCGCTGGCCTCGGCGGTGGACCTTCGCGATCCTTACACGTCTGGCCACCAGCGACGCGTGACAGCACTGGCCGTGGCCATAGCCGAAAGAATGAACCTAAACAGCGAAACGATCAACGGATTACGTCTGGCGGCGTCGGTTCACGATGTGGGGAAGATCCAGGTGCCGGCTGAAATATTGAGCTCTCCCAGAAGACTTAGTGCCCTCGAATATGAAATGATAAAGATGCACCCCGGCGCCGGGCATGCTCTATTCGAAGGCATCGAGTTTCCCTGGCCAGTCGCCGAGATCATATACCAGCATCACGAGAGGCTCGACGGCAGCGGTTATCCACGTGGTCTATCCGGTGATGAGATCATTTTGGAGGCCAGAATTATAGCGGTTGCCGATGTGGTAGAGGCTATGACATCCCACAGGCCTTATCGACCCGCTCAGGGATTGGAAGAAGCTCTCAAGGAAATAAAGAAAAATTCAGGAAAGCTGTACGACCCGGCGGTGGTCTCGGCACTCATAGAGCTCATCGAAGAGGGATACACCTTCTAGAGGGCAACGGGTTCTCCAAAACCTTAATCCTTTCGCAATACCAGTCGCCTTAGATCCTTATAGGAGCAGTTGTTGGCTCCGCTCTTACGAAGGACGGGTACATGCTATTGGACGAACACAAGAATGTGGAGAATACTTTACCCCGGCTGGCAGGAAAAGGTCTTCACCAGTCTCGCAGTGCATTACAGGTCGATCTCAACGAGAGAGTGGAAACGCATTCGATTGGAATGAAACGCTCTTCCACATAGCCCTTACGGTCGCCAGCGGAGCCGACCTGCTCATTCTCGACGAGCCCACTCAGAATCTCGACCCGCTGATCAGACAAGAGGTGATGGGTGAGTTGAGAGACTACGTTCTCCAGCGGAACAAAACTATGATAATATCCTCGCACGAAATCTACGATCTTGAAGAAATCGCCGGTTCCTTCGCGGTAGTCCTGGAGGGAAAGGTGCTGTATTCAGACAGTATAGAGACAAGGAGACTCACCGATAATTCCCAAAGGGCAGGCCATACCGGCAGGCGAGATAATAGGAGTCTCTGGCTACGAAACGCTTGTCAGAAGCGATGAAGAGGCCGGTAGACTCCCGAATTTCAAAGAGATAGTATTGGGTTAACTGCAAAGCAAAAAGGCCTTCGCGCCTTTCGAGAGGGGGTTTCAACCTAAATTTAAAATCTGAACCGGAACATCACAGAGAGAATCATCGGACTCGTGGCATGCAACAGCGATAGCATTGCCCCGTTGTCGTTTTGTACGTTGGACTTTTGATCCTCAGAAGATCGACAGTACTCTGGTCAGTAACCAGAAAACGCCGAAGACCACGAAGCCCAACGCGGCCAGTCCGAAGATAACTGTGAGAGCGAAAAAGGCGAGCTTTATCGCCAGACCCAGAAACACGAGCCCCAGGAATATCACGATAATCGTCAGTAGCATTTTGAACACTCCTTTCAATTTTTCATTTGCCCGAAAGATCGAATCCCGATTCGAGGATCCTGATGCAGGTCTTCACGACCGCGGGATCGTACAGTTTGCCAGAGTTCATCTCTATCTCTCGTATAGCTTCCTCAAGCCCGCGCGATGCACGATAAGGCCTGTGTGAACTCATAGCTTCGATAACATCGGCCACCGCTATTATACGGGCTTCCAGGAGTATTTCATCACCTTTAAGACCGTTAGGATAACCTGATCCATTAATCTTTTCGTGGTGTTGAAGGACTATCTCTGAGATGGGACCTCCGAGGTGAACCTCGCTCAGAATCTCTCTGCCCAGCAGAGGATGATTCTTTATGAGCGACCATTCGAGTTCGTTCAGCTTTCCTGGTTTGGAAAGTATCTCGGCAGGTATCGATACCTTCCCAATATCGTGCAACATTCCGGCCGTCTTTACCCATTGGACCCTCTTTTTGTCCAGCCGCATCTTTTCGGCTATTTCGCCGGCAAGCCTGCTAACGTTCGACTGGTGACCTGCCGTGTATGGATCGCGAGCTTCCACTATTTTGCTTATAAGTAGCACCGTATCTTTCAGGGAACGTTCTAGTTCTACCATGGTTTCTCTGACTTTGTTCTCGGCGTTGACTCTATCGGTTATGTCGTTTACGATGCAGTTTAGCAGTATCTTTTCATCGATCTCGACCGGGCCGACGAAGATTTCCAGGTCGCGTACTTCGCCACCTGTGAGGAGATGCCTAGTTGTGAAACGTCTCGAACGGCCGTTCTTAAGATCTCTCATCATTTCAAGATCTCCGAGCCCTATGTGAGAAATGTAATGCTGCTTCATCTCTTCTCTGCCATATCCATAAAAGTTGCACGCTACGGGATTGGAATCGACTATTCTACCGCTATCTGGATCGATGAGAACCATCATGGCACTGCTTGCTTCAAACATGTTGCGGTAACGTATTTCGCTTTTAACGAGCCTGTTCTCTTCGAAGGCCATCGTGAGTATGTCGCCGACGGAAGCGGCGAAAGATATCTCTTCGTATGACCAATTCCTAGGTCTTCCCATGTCGCAATAGAGCGAACCAACGACCTCCCCCTTGATGTTCAGAGGTATGTCAAGTATTCCGTAAACATGAACGTCTATGAGGCTTAGTATGAAAGGATCATCGATATTTTCCCCTAAAACGTTCTCTATAGAAAGAACTCTTCTACCTCTGATATGGTTGAGATACTTTTCGGCCAACTTCTGATCCATAGCCCTTCCGGCGTTGGAGGAGATTTTACCGGTCGATGCTTCATATAGGAGTCTTATATCGAACTCGTTGTTTTCGTTGAGCATATATATGCCGGCCCGATCAACCTTTAGAATTCTGCCAACAGTCTCAACGGCCTTCTCCATGAAAGACTGTATGTCAAAGTTTCCCGACGCAACGGAGTTGGACAATTCGACCAGTTTGCTGTGTGAGATTCTCTGGAACTCCTCCAGCTCTTTCCTTTCAGTTACATCGTAGTTGAGGGTCGCTACGTCTCCGGAGGGGAGCCGGTAGATGTAGTTCTCCAACCAACCTTTCAATACACCATCGTCGTAATAGATTGGATCCAGGGATATGGGTTTGCCGCTTTCCCATACGCTCTCGATGGCCGCCAGCAGAGGAGTTGATGGAATGGCGGGTAAGACTTCCACGATATCCTTTCCCTCGAGCGATTCTCTGTCGAAGTGAAGACCGCTAATTCCCGACTTGATATCCCTTATCTTAAAAGTCTTCCCGCCGTTGTCGCTGTACAGGATAATCATTCCACCGATCATGTTTTCGATGAGGTGTCTGAATTTCTCTTCACTTTCGAGCATGCGTCTTTCTCTCTCTTTTTCGGAGGTTACGTCCCTGAAGTTCATCACGACGCCTGCGATTTCGCCGTTCTCCATAACTATAGGGGATGCCGCATCGGATATGAAGTAGATTTTCCCGTTTCGTGATTTGAGGCAGGTGTGATTTGCGAGTCCGACTTTCTTGCCGGAGCTGAGTACGAGATCTATGGGTATTTCGGCCGGCTCTCCCGTGAGTTCGTTGAAGATATGCATCACCGAGTTCACTTGTTGCCCAAGGATCTTTTGCATTTCCAGACCGAGCATTTCACAGGCCGTATCGTTCACGAAAGTGACTATTCCAAACGCATCCGTCGCCAGAACGGCGTCCCCCACACTCGCGAGAGTAACCCTGAAGAGTTCTTCGCTCTTTTTCAAAGCCTTCGAATTCTCGATTCTTATCGCTATCTTCCCGAGTCTTTCGGCTACGGATGAAATAACCTTATCCTCTTCGCTGAGGAATCGGACATCTCTGTAACCGGAGTAATAGACGCTGATCGATCCAATTTTCTCGGCTCCTCTCTTGAGAGGTTTTTTGATTAATCTTGAGTCTTTGAGCAGGTTTTTAGAGCTGTACACTCCGTCACGATAGACTATCTCGACACCTGTGTGTTCGGTATCAAAAAAGGCCTTCGGCAAGAGTTCGGTCAACCCGGCGCATATTTCTTCCATAGAATCTCCACAATCGTCGATCAATTTCGAAAAAGCGAAGAAGAATTCCAGTTCCTTCTTTCTCTCGCGTAAGTCCAGCTCGACCGTCTCAATGTCCGATATCAACCGTTGAATACCGCCTACTTTCAAGATCTTACCGGACTTGTCTGTTCGGAGAGCTCTCCCCGAAGATAGAACCCATACGTCGCTTCCATCGCTTGCCTTCATTCTGTATATGGCTTCGTACTTTTCCGATCTTCCTTCAAAAAAATCCGTAAGGGATTTGATCGTTCGTTCACGATCGTCCGGGTGAATTAGTTTTTTCCAATTGTCTATGGTCGGTTTTATCTCTTCTGTTAAGTATCCGAGCCGCTTTTGCCATCCCTGGTTGAAGGTAGCTACTCCGTTTGCCAGATCGTACTCCCAGATGAGTTCCTCGAAGTTGCGGTCCGTAAAATCAATTTCCAAATGCTTTCCGGTGTTTTCAATCACTGCTTTCTCCTTCACTAACCCGGTTTCCACCTGCATTCTTGGAAATATACAGCGATCTATCTGCCCTCTTGATCATTCCTTCGAGGGTATCTTCCCGCTGGTAAGAGGTTACCCCGAAGCTGGCACATATATTAAACGTAGTTTCATTATATTCCAAAGTGTTGGAACATAGAGCGTTGCATAATCTTTTCGCTGCTTCTCGCGTCCTAGCGAGGTCCGTCATCGGCAGGATCACCACGAATTCGTCGCCGCCGTATCTGGCAAATATATCGGCCGATCTCAGTTCGGAACCACATATCTTTGTAGCGGCCTTTAAAACAAAATCACCCGCCAGATGACCGTATTTGTCGTTCAGTTTCTTGAAGTTATCTATATCGAACATGATGAGTCCAGTATCGGTGTGATACCTTTGAGCCTTTTTTAGCTCACTCTCTCCCAGCTCGAATAGGCCTCTTCTATTGTATATGCCTGTCAGATAGTCCCTTATCGCCTGTTGCTCGACTTCTTCGTGAAGCCTGGAATTGTTGATCCCGATAGACGCGATATCGGCGAAGGCTTTCAGTGCTTCAAGGTGGAGACAATCGAAGGCATTTTCGCGATCGCTGTCGACGGCTATAATACCGATAGGTTTCTCTTTAATGATTAAGGGCACGCCCATCCACGATTTGATGAAGCGAAAGTCGGGGATGTTGAATTGCGGGTAATCCTTCTGCGCCTGTGTCGAAAGAATCGCTTTGGACCTGTATAACACATCGTATCCGGGACTGCCCTCTTCTATTGTGAAATGCCTTCCGGTGAAGTCCAGCTGATTTGGCCACTTACCACCTACCACCACCAATTCGTTTCCATCAAGAAGCTGTAATGAGGCACTGTAGAAGGGGATGACCTTGCTGAGCTCCTTTACTATAATTTTTATCGTTCTTTCCATTCTGAGACTCTTGGTGATGATCTCCGTGGAGCGGCGCAGCGATTCTGAGATCTTTCTGGACCTTTCGTTTTCGCTGAGATACTTCACTCTGTTGAGCGCGAGTTTCAAGAAATTGCCGACTAAACCGAGGAGACAGCTAATACTGCCATCCAGCTTACCCGATCCGTCGAAGATCACTTCCAGCGTTCCCGTGCTGTCGCTGTCCAGCTCCATAGATATGCAGAGTTTTCTGTAGGCGGCACCATTTTTTAGATATCTTGAAAGAAGATATCCCGGTCCGTCCACTTCTATTGTTTGGTCTTCTATCTGACCTACGCTGGAAGGAATGCCGAAGCTCTCGTCGCTTGAAACATCGATGTTATTATTTATATTCCTTGAAATTGATAGCCGGCATCTGTAAACGCCAGGCTTTCCGGATATTTCTGCGATGATTATCCCAGCCGCCTCCTCCAATGTCTTGGCTTTCAGGGATAGCATGGATATTTCGTTTATCGTCCCAATAACGCTATCGCGTAATATAAGCTGATATTCCGTGTCCTTCAGTAGTTGCAAGTCTTTGGAGTCCTCTGCAGATGTCAGCGAGTGAAAAATGAAGAGGGAAGCAACTGAATGACCAACTATCCTCAGAAATGCAATTTCATCGTCTGACCATATCCTGTTCTCGGAATAATCTTCGCAACAGATCACGCCATAAAAACGGTCCTTCATAACCGGTATCGATACACGCGATCCCGACTGGCTGAAAACAATCTCCCCCTTTTCCAGACGTGAAAGAGTTTCAATGTCTTCTTCAGTATATTCGTGAGTCTTTCTCAAGCTCGAACATATCTCCGATATCGATGGGCTGATCCATTCGACTAAAGGGAAGTCGGTTTTTTTCCCTTTCTCGATGTACCCTGTCCGGTAAAAGTAAAGACAGTCGGCCGATATTGATCTACCGGCGAGCGACAGAATCTCCATGGCCACGTTGATTTCTTCACCTTCCAGAATCGGCAAAGAGCTTATTTTTTCGATACTGGAAATCAATTTGCCTGAATGGATAGACATAAGAAAACCCTCCAGCCTGTAAAACGTACTGGTTATTGTTATTATAATGCAAAACTATGCCGAGTTGCCTGGAAAGTGCTGCTTACACTGTGCACTATAATGAGAAACACCTCTCACTTCGTTCCTTCGAACTGTCATTACGGACCTGGAGATGCTAGAATTATCTATATAAACAAGCATGATTCAAACCGAATAAATGGTACCAATCACGATTATAAGAGGTGGCTGATTTGAAAATCAATCCTTTAAAATTGAGACTTTCAGAGATGAGGGGCTTGCGTGGAGCATTTTCCTTTTACAGGGATCGTATAGAAAGGTTCGATAAAGATCTGAAGGCCTTTCTCCAGGTGCTACAATCCTCGGCGGAGGAGACCGAACGTTCCTTTCCCTTCTCCCTCAAGGACAATATCCTTGCGCTGGGAACCCGAACCACATGTTCCAGCAGGATTTTGGAAAACTACGAATCTCCCTACGATGCGACCGTTACTTGTAAGTTAAAAGAGAGCGGCGGGCATTTACTCGGCAAGACGAATCTTGACGAGTTCGCAATGGGTTCCTCGACTGAGAATTCAGCCTTCTTCACTTCTAGAAACCCCTGGGACCTTTCGAGGATACCCGGAGGAAGCAGCGGTGGGAGTGCGGCGGCCGTTGCTGCGGGTTTAACGCCTTTTGCGCTGGGTAGCGATACGGGTGGTTCTGTGAGGCAACCGGCGTCGATGTGCGGAATTGTTGGTTTCAAACCCACCTATGGTTTAGTATCTAGATACGGTCTCGTAGCCTTCGCCTCCTCACTAGATCAAATCGGTCCAATGACAAGGTGCGTACAGGACGCAGCCGACGTTATGAGTATTATTAGTGGTCACGATGTGAAAGATTCGACGACTGTGAAGAGTTCTCTTTCCTTCAATATAGATCTGAAGGGTGAGGTCAAAGGATTGAAAATGGCCGTTCCAGAGGAGATGCTAGATTACCGCGGTCTCGAAGACGGAGTAAAGGCCTCCTTCATGGATGCGGTAGAAGAGTTGAAAAGGGCTGGCGCCGTGATCGAGAAGATCTCAATTCCTTCAGTCAAGTACGCCGTCGCGACTTACTATCTGATCGCACCGGCCGAGGCCAGTTCTAACCTTTCGAGATTCGACGGGATCAGGTTTGGACCCAGGCACGAGGCCACGAATTATGACGAGCTGGTCAGCAGAAATAGAGACATGGGTTTTGGCAGGGAGGTCAAAAGGAGAATATTGCTAGGAACCTTTACACTCAGCGCTGCTTATTACGATGCTTATTACCGTAAGGCGCTCAGAACAAGGAAATTGATGGCTAACGAGTTGAAGGCCGTGCTTACGGAGTTCGATTTCATATTGAATCCCTCATCTCCAGTTGTCGCACCTGTGATCGGTGAAATAAGTGATCCCCTTTCGTACTATCTAATGGATATATATACGATCCCTGCAAACGTCGCCGGCCTTCCTTCGATATCCGTTCCGATAGCCCCTGTTGACGGTTTACCCACAGGCATGCTTCTTACTGGGAGGCGGTTCAGCGATGTTAAACTTTTGGAGGCGGCCAGCTTTATCGAAGGTTTTTCTCCCGCGTACGAAGATGGTTTGACCAGAATTGCCGAAAGGTGGGTTGAATGATGTATAGAACCGTTATTGGATTAGAGATACATGCGCAACTACAAACAAAGACAAAGGCTTTTTGCAGTTGCCCGGCCGATGTATTCGAACTCGAACCCAACACGGCCATCTGTCCCGTCTGCACCGGCCAACCGGGTGCGCTTCCCGTTCTCAATGAAAATGTGGTTAATTATGCGATCATGGCTGGACTGGCCTTAAATTGCACCCTCAATGAACGGTCGATCTTCGACCGTAAGAATTACTTTTACCCAGACCTTCCCAAGGGCTACCAGATTACCCAGTATTTCTTCCCGATTGCCGAAAACGGTTATCTCGATATAGAAGCCGGGGGTGTCGGAAAAAGAGTGAGGATAAGGCGAATCCACATAGAGGAAGACGCAGGTAAGATGATCCATCAGGGGACCGACTCGATAACCGGCTCTACAGGCAGCTACCTCGATCTCAACAGGTGTGGAGTGCCCCTGATCGAAATAGTCACCGAACCCGACCTCGAGACGCCGGCCCAGGCGAGAGTCTTCGTGGAATTGCTAAGAGATACGTTGAGAGCTCTGGGTATCTGCTCGGGAGACATGGAGAAGGGTGCGTTGAGATGCGATGCCAACATTTCGATGAGAGATGACGCTTCCGGTGTGAGTTCCAACAGAGTGGAGGTCAAAAACATAAATTCCTTCAAGTTCGTCGAGAAGGCCCTGGAATCCGAGCAGGAGAGAATATCGGCCGTACTCGATGCCGGCGGCAATGTGGCCAAAGAGACACGTTCCTGGAATTTCGCTACCAAGGAGACCTTTTCGATGCGCTCTAAAGAGGAAGAGAACGACTACCGTTACTTCCCAGAGCCTGACCTCCCGGTCCTTAAGATAACGCAGGAAAGAGTTGAACAGCTCAGAAAATCTCTGCCGGAACTACCCTGGCAGAAGGTGCGCAGGTTCATGGAACAGTATGGACTGCCCAAATACGACGCCTCTGTCCTTTCTTCCAGCGGAGATGTGGCCTCCTTCTACGAAGAAGTGGCGCTGGTCACCGGAAAGCCCAAAGAAAGTTCAAACTGGATAATGGGCGAAGTAATGAGAATAATGAACGAGAGGGACCTATCGATCGAGAATCTTGGACTGAAACCGGAACACTTCAAGGAGCTTTTCGAGATGATCGATTCCGGCATTATATCCAACAGCGTCGCCAAAGAAATACTCCCCGAGGTGATCGAGAGAAAGCGTTCGCCAGCTTTTATAGTCAAAGAAAAGGGGCTCGAGCAGATAAACGACGACAGTATTATCGAAAAGGCAATTAGAGAAGCCATGAAAAGCAACCCAAAGGCTGTTCAGCAGTTCAGGGAAGGCAAAGAGGGCGTTCTCGGTTACTTCGTTGGCGCGGTTATGAAGGCGACCCGGGGAAAAGCCAACCCCGCGAGGGTAAACGAAATAGCGAGGAGGTTGCTCAAAGATTGAAAAAGACGGTTTGTTTCCTTATTGTGATACTGGTATGCTCAATATCGCTCGCACAGACACAGATACAGTTCACCAACAGGGGATGGAACCTTTCTACGGACATAAAAGCTTACGAGAACTATCACCTGACGCTCGCGCTGGCTTCTGGAATACCGTACGTCGGAATCACATACAAAGATCACTGGGAGGAGTTCTCGAGCGGTTTCTTTAAAATTAAAATTAGAGACGGTGATTTTCGCGGTTCGATCCTCGCCAGCCACGAAGGATTGTACATGGCGGCGCGATACGTCTCCAACACCAACCAGATCCCTGTCTTTTCACATAGTCTTCTGGAACTCGAGCTCTCATCACTTGGGGACAGGAGGTATCTGGTCCGTAACTGGTTCAGACTACCTTTGGGCCAGATAAATGGCGGTCTCAGCACTTTTATATACAGGGTCGACGATTTCGCATTCAACGATATCGGACTCTATCTCTACGCGAAGGAATTCGAAAGAAGCTTCCGCCTTCGAAACGCTGAAACTAACGTAGTAGTGACCGTTGATCTGAAGACGAGCGATTCGTTGGGCGAGATGGGCTACGGTTTTGGAGTGGGAATGAATTACATGAGCTTCGATCTGGGCGCAGCCTTTTCTGGGAATTTTATCGTTCCGGCAGGTGATTTGAAGCTGGTTCTCTCCCCAATGATCATGGTCAGCCTCAGAGGGATAGATGCCCAGTTGCTGATATCTAAACTGGGAAGCGACGACTCGGTGTACGCCGGCATCTCGATCACTAATTTTAAACTCAACGGAGTTTTTATGAGGCTCATATTCTGATGCATGCAGGGGTGTATATCCATCTTCCTTTCTGTGCCAGACGGTGTACCTATTGCGATTTTTGCACGTTTCGACTGGACGAGACCTCCCTGAAAAAGTACCACGTAGTCTTAAAAAAAGAGATAGAACTCTTTTCCGATGGCGCCAAAGTCGATACGCTTTATTTCGGCGGCGGTTCTCCCTCACTTTATCCGCTCGACCTGTTGCAGGAGTTGTTTTTTACTCTCCATTCAAGGTTCAGACTAGAGTTGCGCGAGTGCACGCTTGAAGCCAACCCTTGGGAATTGACGCTTGAAAGACTGGAGAGGTGGAAAAAACTCGGGGTGAACAGACTTTCGATCGGTCTCCAGTCGAGCGATGGAGAGATCCTGAAAAAAGTAAATAGACCGATGCCACCCGATCTGGTTGAAAGACTTGAAAGAGCGGTCGATTTCTTCGATAATGTGAACTTAGATTTCATACTGGGATTGCCCGGAGAGAACCGCATAAATGTAGAAAACAATCTTAAATTGATTGAAAGGCTGAAGCCGGCGCATATTTCGTATTATATGTTCGACAGTGACCATGAGACCGATTTGATGGCATCGGTCAAGAATGGTATCATAGAGTTGCCCGATAAAGATACAGTAGAGAAGCTGCATGATTTTATCGTTCTATCTCTGAAAGAGCTTGGGTTTACCAGATACGAAATATCTTCGTGGTCAAAAGACAGGATTTCGTTACATAATTTGAAATACTGGAAAAACGGAGACTACAAAGGGTTTGGAGTCTCTGCGGGAAGTCACGAAGGTGCGACCAGGAGTTTGAACTTCGACTCTCTTGGTCAATACATCGACTCCATTGCCGCCGGAAAGCGGCCTTTGGCCTATATACGGGAGAATACACAACTTGAAGAGCTCTTTGAAACTCTATTCATGGGATTGAGATTGATCGAAGGATTGACGCTATCTTCGGAGATCTTTCCGGCCGACCTTCTGGAAAGAAGTGTTGAAAGGATCCGATCGGTCATGGGGGAGTTTCTGGTTATTGAAGGGTACAGTATCAAATTGAACGATTACGGACTGGATATGTCGAGACTCGCTTTCGAGAGATTGGTCGGTATAATGGAAGAGATGGGGTCCCTCTTCCCCTGAAAATAGACAGTCGAGAAGTAAAATGTTTAACGTCACCGAAAGGGCTGAATCAATGACTGGTGAAGAACTCGAGAAATTTCTTAACGACTTCAAAACACATGAACCGAAAACACCTTCGGAAAGCTGGGATGCGTATTTCATGAAGCTCGCCTACCAAGTGAGGGAAAGGTCGAGCTGCCATCACAGAAAAGTGGGCGCCCTGATAGTGCGTGAGAACAGGATACTGGCAACGGGTTACAACCAGCCCCCGTCGGGGTTTCCTCACTGTGACGAGACCGAATGTATAAGAGACGCTCTAAAAATACCGTCCGGGCAGAATCAGGAGTTATGCTACGCCGCTCACGCCGAGCAGAATGCCCTCTCGCAGGCGGCACGATTCGGCATAGCCACCAACGGTTCTACCATATACGTTACACATAGGCCCTGCTCGATCTGCGCAAGACTGATAATCAACGCAGGCATAAAGAGAGTGGTCTTCGCGGAAGGATACCCCGATCCGCTCACGGAATTCATGTTCGATAGGACAGGAGTAATAATGATAAATTACTCAATGTGAAAGGGAGGAAATCATGGCTATCTCCAGACTTACGAAGTATTTAAGGCAGGATAGAATGCCCCATGTGTGGTGCCCAGGGTGCGGAAATGGTGTCATAATGAAGGCATTCGTCGATGCGGTGGACAGAGAGTCGCTCGACCCCGATAGAATCGCAGTCGTTTCGGGAATAGGTTGTTCTTCAAGAGTAACCGGTTATCTGAACTTCAATACGATGCATACGCTGCACGGCAGAGCTATTGCCTTTGCTACGGGTGTGAAACTGGCCAGACCTGAATTCAACGTTATCGTCATGGGCGGTGACGGAGATATGATGGCTATAGGCGGAAATCACTTCATACACGCCTGTAGGAGAAATATGGATATAACGACCATAGTATTCAACAACAATATCTACGGAATGACTGGTGGTCAGTACTCTCCAACTACGCCTACGGAGAAGATCGCCTCTACTTCGCCTTATGGGAATGTCGAAAACTCCTTTGACCTTGTAAAAGTTGCAATAGCCGCCGGGGCAACTTATGTAGCCCGCTCAACAGTTTTTCACTACGCGCAGGCAGTTCAGTTCATACGGAACGGATTGAAACACAAGGGAATGGCAGTTATCGAAATAATGACGAACTGCCACACTTATTACGGAAGGTACAACAACCTCTCAAAACCCCAAGATATTCTGAATTATTTCAAGACCAACACGATACAGCTCAGCAAAGCCAAAACCATGAGTCCGGAAGAGATAGGTGATAAAATCGTTGCCGGCGAATTCGTGAACATAGACACTGAAACGTATATAGACAGGTACGAAAAGATGAGAGAGAAAGCGCTCGCTGCCGAGGGAGGTGAAAGAGAATGAAGAAGACATTTTCTCAACCTCATACCGTAAGAATTTCAGGAATAGGAGGCCAGGGTAACGTACTCATGGGCATCATTCTGGCGGAGGCTCTTCTCGATCAGGGAAGTTGGGTAGTACAGACTCAGTCTTTCGGTGCCCAGGTGCGAGGTGGTCTATCCTACTGCGACGTTCTTTTCAGTACCGAACCGATTGACTATCCCAAAGCCCACTCCTTCGAAGTCATATATTCGATGCACCAGATGGCTGTCAACGCGCATGTTCCCCTGCTGCACATGAATGGGATATTGATAATCGACTCTACTCAGGTCAAGTCGATCCCCAAAGAGGGAATGAGGATGACTAGGAAGATCATTTCCAAACCTGTTACCGAACTCACAGAAAGTAAATTCGGAACATCCCTTCCGGCCAACATGGTTGGGCTTGGATTGATTGCAAAGGCTGGAAATTTTGTTACCACTCAGGCTCTAAAGACGGCCATGTCAAAACATATAAAGGCCAAGTACGTCGATATGAATTCCCAGGCTATAGATTTCGGTTATTCGCTTATAGAGAGATCTTACAACCTCAGAAGCGAGAGAATCGACTCTGTGGGCCGGGGATTTGAATGAGGAAGTTTTTCAAAAGTTTGCACCACGCGGCAAATGGCCTGTGTTATTTGCTGAAAGAGAGAAACTTCAGAATACAACTGGTCTTCGGAGCCGCCGTTCTATCGATCGGAGTACTGATCGAACTGGAGAGACAGGATTTCCTGTGGTTGTTGTTCTGCACATTTATGGTTGTAATACTGGAAGCCGTAAACACAGTCATAGAAAAGATCGCGGATATTCTTCACCCGTATTACGATGAACGTGTAAAGGTCCTGAAGGACGTGGCAGCTTCGATAGTCCTCATGGGATCGGCTATGTCGGTACTTATAGGCCTGTCAATTCTGATCAAAGAAATTTTTGACTTGCATTTTGCCGTTGGTATTCTTTTTGGTATAATAATTGTGGTTTTCTTCTTTTCTTTTGGCCTTTTTAGAGTTGGAGGTGGCAAGGAATGAACCGTCGGGTCATTCTAATTTTTCTTTTTGTGTCTTTGCTTTTGGTGACTCGTAGCTTTGCTTATTTTCTCGTCACTTATGTGGTGAGATCGGGCGATTCGATTCACACTATCTCCAGGGAACTCGGAGTGAGTATGTCAACTATAATCGACTTCAACGATCTGAGCGATCCCAACAACATCAAAGCCGGCGACAGGTTGAAATTGCCTCAACCCGACGGTTTAATCTACGAAGTTCAATCGGGAGATACCATAGACGGTATCGCAAAGCTCTTCTTCGCTCCTGTCAAGGAGCTTCTATCGGCGAACAACCTCAGTTCCAGTTCGCTTATAAATCCGGGACAGCGAGTTTTTATTCCTATGTCTCTAATAAACATGTATCAATACGTTCCGCAAAGCACCCCGTATAGATGGCCAGTTTACGGGGTTATTTCTTCCTCTTACGGCTGGCGGACTCACCCGGTGAATGGTGGAGCCTCCTTCCATAGCGGGCTGGACATAGCCGCTCCGCAGGGAACGCCTATATTTGCAGCTTCAAAAGGTGTTGTCATCGCAGCCGGTGTCAACGGAGGATACGGTAACGCCGTGGATATACAGCACGATAACGGTTATGTCACCCGCTACGGGCACATGAGCAAAATATGTGTTTATGTGGGACAAAGAGTGGATGCCGGCTCTCTGATAGGAAGAGTCGGAAGCACGGGAGTGTCAACCGGTCCGCATGTTCACTTCGAGGTAAAGGACCCGAAGATGAATACCCTAGATCCGCTTTCCATGTTGCCCACCCGCGACCTCATGTACGTTATAAGGAGAGAGGACGACGGAACAGCAGCGGGAGGCAAATGAACAGGATAATCGTAAGTGCCTGTCTGGTCGGAATAAACTGTACCTATCGCGGAGATAACAACCTGTCTCTTGAGCTTCTGAAGCTAGTGGACAGGTTTATTTTATTCCCGGTCTGTCCCGAACAGCTGGGTGGGCTCCCCACACCCAGGCCTATGGCTGAGATCACCGTTTCAAACGACTGGACCGCAAGAAAAATAGTTGTCGACCAGTTCGGCCACGACGTAACCGCTCACTTTCACAGGGGTGCCGAAGAGGTTCTGAAGATAGCNAGGCTTTGCGGNGCCGGCATAGCGATCCTGAAATCGAAAAGCCCTTCGTGCGGATGCAGGGGGATCTACGACGGTACCTTCAGCGGTGTGACGATAGACGGAATGGGAATAACCGCGGAGCTTCTCTTGAAGAACGGTATCGAAGTTTATCCGGAATCCGAGATCAATTTCTTGCTTTAGGATCGAAGAGCCCGGTCAGAATCATCTCTTCAGTCTTTCTTTCTAGAACCACCGGCGACTTTACCAAAATCACCCAATTGCCCTTTTGCCACAGAAGTGTCTCATCCTTTCCGCCGAACCTTATTATGCGGGCATAAAAGTACCCGGCTTTCTTGATTCTACCTCTCTCTCTGGTCATTACGGAGCCTTCTATCATGAAAAGACGTTCCCAGGTCTCTTTGGCCTGTGTTACGCTATCGCTTTTCCATACAAAAACCTTGATGACGCTCGAACTCGAATTCAAGTTGAGAAGATACCCACGAACCGAATTATCGTAGTCCGGGTAAGTTACCTGATGAATTACTCCATCTCCATCTTCGTAAGCGATTCCGTTGGCCAATCCCTGGTCGGGATCGAGTAGGAGAGGGGCGGAGCCCCTCGTCCTCTCACAGAACCGTGCGTACGGGCCTCGTACACGGCTCATGGATCGAGTATCGGATACTTCGACAGGGGATG
>JGI11944J13513_1001462_pt1 | contig 18886 bp, 16 predicted proteins | sample TerdegcoTASludge_FD_13513 | JGI IMG/M metagenome (IMG submission 13513) | reverse complement strand
CATAAAATGGAGCGGAAGACGAGATTCGAACTCGCGACCCTCGCCTTGGCAAGGCGATGCTCTACCACTGAGCCACTTCCGCACACTAATTATTATAATCTATGAAAAGCAACTTGTCAATTTGGTGCCACGGGACGGAATCGAACCGCCGACACGCGGATTTTCAGTCCGCTGCTCTACCAACTGAGCTACCGTGGCGTGATAATGGCGGAGCTGACGAGAGTCGAACTCGCGATCTCCTGCGTGACAGGCAGGCATGTTAGGCCACTACACCACAGCTCCAATTCCAATTATGATAATTTAGCGAATCCTTATCATTGACATTGTTTAGTATAGCGAAATTGTTGATTGAAGTCAAATATTTTTTTGTTAACACGTAATCAAATATTGAATATTATAACCCCGTTCTTAACGATTATAAGGCCGGGCGAACGAAATTATTGCTTCCCTGACAAGTTTCGCAGCCAGAAGAGCAGTTTGTTCCGCTATATCATAGACCGGACTTACCTCGACTAAATCAAAGCCAACTACATTTAATTCACCCAACAGGTGAATTGCCTTCAAGATTTCCCTGGATGTACAGCCGCCTGGTTCGGCAGTCCCGGTACCGGGGGCGTAAGCAGGGTCCACCACGTCGATATCCAGTGATACATAAACCGGCCTGCCGTTTAATTGCTGAAGAACCTCCTGCAATGGCGGTATGATTTCATTTATATACATATTCGTATTCTCAGAGGCAAAAGCGAATTCCTCCCTGATACCGGAGCGAATTCCGAACTGGTAAAGATTTTTACCGCCGATAACTTCTATAATCCGCCTCATTACAGTAGCATGAGAATACTCTTCACCGAGATATTCATTTCTCAGATCGGCGTGAGCGTCAAAAACAACCACAGCCACATCAGGGTGTAATTTTACGACTTCCCGCAGCACAGCCAAGGTGATCAGATGTTCACCGCCGAGCACAAGCGGGAATTTACCGTCGAATAATATCTCAGATACTACCCTGCCGATTCGGGACAAACCTTCCTGAATGTTGCCATACGGCAAGGAAACGTCCCCCGCGTCGTAATAACGGTAATCGCCTAAATCTTTGCCCAGATAGATGCTGTACTCTTCTAACCCGTGCGATACCCGGCGAATTTGCTGCGGGCCAAGGCGAGTACCCGGCCGAAAGCTTACCGTAAGATCCATAGGAGCTCCGATAATTATTAATCCGGAATGTTCGTAGCTGTCCGTACATCCGATGAATCCAGTGTATTTTTCAACTAGATCCAGCAATCTTTCTCCTCCTGACTACTTCAGCAATTTTTTTACAAAAGGAGGTAAAATGAAGCAAGTACGATGAATAGCCGGACTGTAAAACTTCGTATCCATATTTTTTATTTTTTTAATATCCACATCAAGCGGATCATATTTCTTGGAGCCCATGGTAAAAGTCCACAATCCGCCGGGGTAACTTGGCACATTGGCCAGGAAAAGGCGGGCCAAGGGAAAAATGCCGGAAACATCTTTAAAAATCCTTTGGACCAGACTACCGTTAAAAAACGGCGATTCAGTTTGAGCGACAAAAATACCGTCTTCATTTAGTGAATTGTAGATGTCACGGTAAAAAGCGGCGCTGAAAAGCCCTTCCGCCGGCCCAACGGGATCTGTGGAATCGATAATGATAATATCATAAGTGTTCTTGTTATTCCTGACGTGCTTGATCCCGTCATCGATCACAACTTCTACCTTAGGATTCTCCAGAGCGCAGCTAATTTCAGGCAGGTATTTTTTTGACGATTCGACCACCGCGCCGTCAATTTCACAGAGGACAACTTTATTTACTGACTGATGTTTGACAACTTCTCTTACCGCCCCTCCGTCGCCGCCGCCGATAATAAGCACTTTTACCGGCCTGGCATGTGTCTCCAGAGCCACATGAACAATCATTTCGTGATAGACAAATTCGTCTTTTATCGTTGTCTGAATGACATCGTCCAATACGAGCATCCGGCCAAATTCAACTGTATCGAGCACAGCCAATTCCTGAAAAGGTGTTTTTTCCTGATGGATGGTGCGCAACACCCGGCAGGAAATAACCATGTCTTTTGTCTGGTACTCTTCAAACCATAAGTCCAAAGTGAGGCACCTCCACATACATTAATAAAATTTAATACCAGAGCGGAACAGCGGCCAAGGCGCAGCCAATCTCTTCCACACGGTGTTCCGTGGCTGCTACTTTGGTGCCGACCAATTCCATTCCTCTGGTTTCAAACGCTTCTTTCAACATGTTTTCAATTTTCATTTCCGCGTCAGCCTTGCTGCACTTGCCGGAAAATTCCATTATAACTCCGAAAGTATCTTTTGAAAAGCCCACGCCAACCGCCGCTGCAATCAATTCACCAGGGACATCGCTGATAATGAATCCGTAAGCCGTGGGAACAAGCGAGCCTGGGGGTATTTCCATATCCGGGCAATACTGTACTCCAGGAGGTAAGATGCTGGATACCCGCATTAAATTTAGGTTGCCAATTCTACCTTTTAACAATGCATTATCAAATGCAGTCAAATTACTTTTCCCTTCCGCACTGCCAGCAGTCACAAAAAATTTCTTAGGGGTTGGCAGCATTTCTCAAACCTCCGTAAATTAATTATTTAGCTATACAACATTTTCCTTGTTTTATTAAGTCATAGTCTGCAAACATACAATATTATATCAAAACTGAAAAAAAAATGAACCGGTTATTTCGTTATCTCCTTAAAAAATTATTGTTTACTACAAACTATAGTATAATATTGTTTTAATGTGGCAGGATAAGGATGTTGGAACAATATTTGCAGGAGGGATCTAATTTGCTGAAAACTGTTGTCGGATTATTTGACTCTAGGGACCAGGCGGAAAAAGCAGTCTCCGCGCTTCGTGGACGTGGTTTTTACGAAGAAATATCGGTGCTGGCCGCTGATAAAAGTAAAACTGGCGACACCGGAGAAAACAAAGGAACTGGCGGTAGCATTGCTTCAGGAGTAAGCACGGGCGGCGTGCTGGGGGGCTTGGCCGGCTTGGCTATGGGCGCGGGCGCCCTGGTTATTCCAGGGATCGGGCCGATTCTTGCAGCCGGTCCTATTGCCGGCCTGCTGTCGGGCGCAGCCACAGGAGGCATAGCAGGCGGTCTGATTGACTGGGGTGTTCCGTCTGAACGCGGCAGATATTATGAAGGCAAAGTGAAGGAAGGTAAAATCCTGGCTTCCGTCCGCACAGATGAAAAGAAAATTGAAGACGCTGCCGGAATCATGCGTAAAAACGGAGCAAAGGATGTAGAAACTCACTAAACTAACCGGAACAACTTTCGTGGGACGTGAAACTAAGGCGCTAACAGCTTAAATGTATCCTGCCTGACACGTCCCATTTCATTTTTTATAACTCGCATTTAAAAACTTATAATAGATATCCCGGTAAATTATTGCGTCTTCCGCCTGCCGTTCATCTGATTCACAAATTATTGTGGGCGATAAATTTCTCTCTACCAATAACTCGGCAAGCGGTGTAAAATCCGGCCCGCAGTTATTGTCCATGGTGGTGAGATGCCTCTTTTCACCACCAGCGGTAAATTCAACCGGGCTGAAATGAATATGAAGATTTTGCAGATAAAAGAGTCCAAGTCTTTTCTCTATAGTATCCAGCAACTCGGCAAAAGAAGCTTTATCTGTTAATCCACCCCCGGTTACCGCGTGAATATGCCCGAAGTCAACGGCGGGCCTAAGCTGTTCACCCAGCTCACACAACTCCAAAACCTCGTCCAGCGAACCAAGCTGGTTTTTTTTACCCATTGTCTCCGGAGCAAGAATAATACCGGAAAGCCCCTCTTTTTTCACCTCCGCCAAAATCTCTTTTAGGAACTTCTTTGCCCTGGCCAGTATTTCTTTACGGTTACCACCACTCGCCGCTCCAGGGTGAAATACAACCGTTTTAGCGCTCATCGCCCGCGCGACTTTCAATGTTTTTATGAGGTGATTCTTTGTTTTAACCTGCATTTCGGGGTCTATTGCGCTTAAATTAATGTAATATGGAGCGTGAATACTTAATTGTATTCCATGCTCCGCAGCCAGTTTCCCCAGGTGGGCCGCCATTTCTTCCCCAATATGCACCCCCCTGCCGCACTGGTATTCAAAAGCGTTTAAACCACGTTTATCCAGCCATTCCGGCATTTCGAGGGAAGATTTATGCTTCTCGGCATAAAAAGAAGCAGAAGCCCCCGCCGGTCCAAAGCGAACGTTCATTTTACCAACTCCTTGTATGATATGGCCAACGGTATAATTTCCAGTTGNTCATATTTATTTTTCAGGTAATTGNCCTTTGGGATATACCCTNGGACAATCACGGTAGAACCGATGGCGGGGCAAGTTCATCAACTCCTGCTATTTTAAGTGCTTGTTAAGANTGCTCCCCNNAGCCTTTACTTAATAATAGTTTAATTATACCTCTATTGGTTAGAAAAATATTATAATTTTCATAATCTATAATGGAGGTTTTTTACATATTATACAGAATTTATTATTCAATAAAATTATCGAGGTGGTATTTTGCTGAAACATGGTTCGCGCAAACTGGTATTAATACCAATATTCCTTATTATTATAATTACAGCTTTGCATTTGTGCCTTACTGACAATATGCTGTTTTACGGATTATTTTTTAAAAAAACAGGCACCCTTTTATACGCCAGAGGCGGGGACTCTGTTACACTTGATCCGGCCATCTCCCAAGACGAGGAGTCCAATAAAGTGATTTCCAATATTTTTGAGGGCCTTGTCCGTTTCAAACCTGGCACAACCGAAATAGAACCCTGCCTGGCTGAAACCTGGCAAGTATCCGCGGACGGACGGGAATGGTTTTTTTACCTGAGAAAAAACGTTAAGTTTCACGATGGAACACCTTTCAATGCTGAGGCTGTGCAATTCAGCGTGGAAAGACAGATGTTACCCAACCGCACAGAGGACATGGCTTACGCCCCCTTCGTCTTCGGTATGGTTGAGAGTGTAAAAGCCATTAATTCTTATACGGTTAAGTTTTCTCTTAAGTATCCTTACGCGCCTTTTTTAAACAATCTGGCCATGCCGGCAGCGGCGCCTATAGTAAGCCCCGCCGCCGTTTCAGCTTTAGGAGATAATTTTAGCGCCAACCCCGTTGGCACGGGACCGTTCAAATTCGGAAGCTGGGAAAAAGGAGAAAAACTAATTTTAAACGCAAACCTTGAATACTGGGGGAAGCAGCCTCAATACGACCGATTGGTATTCACGGTCGTCAAAAACAGCAGGTTAAGGTCACTGTCATTAAAAATGCGCCTGGCTGATATAATTGATGGAATCACTCCTTCAGATGCCCGGCTTTTAGAGCAAAGCGGCTATTCAATAATTAAAAAAACAGGTCTGGATCTAAGCTACCTCGGATTTTTCACTGATAAGAAACCTTTTGACAACCCTGAAATCAGGCGGGCGATAAGTATGTCCATCGACAGGGAACAAATAATAACAAGATTATTCCATTCGGGTGCACACGTGGCAAACGGTCCGTTGCCTCCCGGTGTCCTGGGTTACGACCCGGGTACCCGTCCCCCCCCGTACGACCCTGACGGCGCCAGGGAATTGCTCGCCCGCAACGGATTGGCGGAAGATACTAAAATAACAATTATTACTTACACAAACACCAGAGTATATAATCCCGCCGGGGGGGAAAAACTGGCTGCGGCTATCCGGTCGGACTTAGCGCTGGCAGGCATTGACGTGGAAATAAAAGCTTATCCCTGGCAGCAGTATAAAGAGGCATTATTCAATGCAGAAGGCGACGCTTTTCTTTATGGCTGGATCAGCGATAATGGAGACCCAGACAACTTCCTATACACTTTATTATCATCATCGCAGATTGAAAGTGGTCTGAATACCTCTCATTACCGCAATAATGAAGTTGACCAGCTATTAATAAAAGCCCAGCAAGATAATGATCGCCTGTCACGGGAGGAACTATACCGCAAAGCTGTGAAAACTATTGTTCAAGACGCGCCATGGGTCTTTCTTAACAACAGCGTCAGCCTGGCAGCAACATCACCAAGTATAGAAGGGTTTTTCCTGTCCACCGAAAACAATTCATTAGCCACTGTAACAAAGAGAAAGTAAATAGACTATAAATAAGTTTACTCGGGTTGAAGCAGCCACAGCCATTAGGGCGATTTTGCCAGACCATTATCTTCCAGTAATAACCTGCTGCATAAAGTAGAATAATATTACAAAAGGCACATTAAGCCTAAATCTAGCAAGGGGGAAAAACAATGGATCAAATTTATCAGCTTCACAAACAGATTCAAGATTTGCGGCAGGAAGTCAACAGCATCAGTCAAGTCGCAGGGCAGCTACAGCGCTCGGAAGCCAACCACGCGGCGCAGCTTCAGCAAATGAGTCAAAGTGAAAACGCCGCGACACAACANCTGCAGGCTATTCAGCAACTCTGCAGCCGTTTAAGCCAGGACGTTAATGTAATCAGCAGNATAGCTCAGCAAATNCCGCAAATGGCCGGCATGCAAACCGGCCAGTTCAGCGCCGGTATTTACCCGGGCCAAATTAGCACAGGGCAGTTCGGCAGCTATAACCCCTCTATCAGCACCAGTCAATACGGCCAGCCTGCTTTTGGAACCTTTGGCTCCCAGTTCGGCGGTAACAAATCAGATGAATACGCGCGCAATCAACAAATCAGCCCAATGGCGGCTAACCGTTACGGACTAGGATTCAGCAGCAACGATTTCGCCACCAACCAGCAAATCAGCAACATGGCGAATCAGGGAATGCTGGGTTCGCAAGGGAACTTGGGAATGAGCGCATCCGGCGCCAACACATACAGCGGCACTACCTGGGGTACTGGATTATCACAAGGCGGCTTCTCCGGCACCGGCGCGGGCAACTACGTCTTTGCACCCGCACATCCCGTTTCTTATCAAAACACACCAAGCCAGTATGGAGTGAGCGGATTTGCCGGAAGCCAGTATATACCCACCTCCGGTTCAAGTCAGCTCAGCACTTCCGGACAGATGGGCACCGGCCTAGCGAATCAATCCTTAATGGGAATGAGCAGCCATAACATCGGCCAGTTCAGCAATTTCTAATAAAAATACTATTAAGGCAAACGGGGGGGCATCCCCCCTTATTTTTTTGGAAACAGCACGAAAAGACAAATTACACCCTTAACACTAATTACCAATTAAGTTATAATTACCTAAACAAATGCTGATAACAAGGAGGAGTCGGCTTGGCAAAAGTATTAAGGGAAGGTGCCTCATACAGCCAACGCGATATAGTAGAATTGCTGGGAGAATTTTCAGCATTTAAAGACAGGGTGGAAAAGAGATTTAAAGAACTGTCCCACGAGCTTGAAGGCAAAGCCAACGAACATGATCTTTGGGTCAGCCTTTACCTCATCTCCACAGACTACGCTGAAGAGATCGCCGGGAGAAAGCATAAGCAGCAAGAGGCAGTCCAAAAAATTTCGTAGTCATGAGCCCCGCGTTAAATCCGCGGGGCAAATATTTTACCATCCCCGGAATAAAGCAGCCGGGCTAGGAAGGATCAACTTTACCCGGATCTGTTTGAGGTATTGTCGGCAGCAATAATTGCAGAATTCGGAGAAGTTCTCTTTGCTGATCCGCGGGTAAAAGGTCCACCTGTTTTAATATTGCCTCTAGCTGCTTGTTCATCGGCGTCTCTTTGCTGTAAAAATACCATAAGGGCAAACCACACATCTTATTAAGCCTCCTTATTCTCCGTCATCACCCTTGATTTTCGCTTCCAGCCAATCGATAAATTGCCTCGCGGTGCGGGGTGAACGGCCATTGTGCTCCATTTCCCATATAAGAGCCTCATCGCGCAATGTCTTAGAATCAATATCAATGTTTCTAATAGAAGCAAGTCCTTCAACTATTTCAAGATACTTTTTCTGGTCAGGAGTTGAAAAGGTAACGGCAATGCCAAACCGATCCGCCAGGGACAGCTTTTCCTGCAAGGTGTCGGCGGCGCGAACCTCGTCATTGTTGCCGGACGACAGGCCCGCTCTTTCACTAAACTTCTCTTTAACTAAATGACGCCTGTTGGAGGTTGCGTATATCACGGCATTCACCGGCTTGCTTTCCAAGCCGCCTTCTAAAACCGCCTTTAATGCGGTGAAACTTTCTTCACTGTCCTCAAAGCTCAGATCGTCAATGAATAATATAAATTTTTGCGGTCTATTGCGAATCAATCTGATAATCTTCGGGTAATCCTCAAGATATTTTTTGGGAATTTCAATTATCCGTAAGCCCTGCGCGGCAAATTCGTTTAAAAGGGCCTTTACGGTGGAGGACTTGCCTGTGCCCCGGTCCCCATAAAGCAAAACGTTGTTTGCCGGGTGACCTTTTAAAAAGAACATGGTATTATCCAACACAACTTGTCTTTCCGCGTTATAACCCACTAAATCGGACAATCTCACCGGATCTGTCGCTTCAAGTCCTTTTAAGCCATGAAAATCCGGCTGCTCTTCCCAAATAAAGCCTGCATACCGGGCGAAGTTTCCCGAGCCATTGGCTCTGTGGAATTCAGCCAGTGCCTTGATACAATTCGCCCAGGACTGATTTTGGTCCAGTATTTGGTATATATTGAGACGCCCATCCCGTACGCTATTTAAACTGCTGTCCCATTCAGGAAGTTTTTCCGCTGTATTTTTTTCTGAATTATATTTGGCGGCATAACCGCTCAAAATAATATTCTTCAGCTCCCTGGATGACAACATTGCCACCTTGTGGAGATTTTCCAGGTCATTCTCCACAGTTCGCAGCAGTGGAATATCAATATCTGCAAAACTGTGTTTCTCCGCGATACGCGTAAAAGCATTTTCGTCGTATAAAACACAAGTAATTACATAGTGCTTGAAATTGCGGTATTCATCAGCTTGTGACAGGTGGTAAAAAAAGTTGTTGTATTCAATGAGCAGGGCATCAAAGTCCTCGCCCACCGCGCACAGTTTTTCCAGCAAAATATAAAGTTTTTTAATCAATGGATTTTTTAGAATACCGCGGTAAACCGTTAACGAATCCAAGGCTGTCTTATAATTTTTCGCTAAATGATTGCGCACTAAACCACTCCTCTGTCAAATACCAAAGCATTATGTGATAAGCGATTCATTTTCAATTATATCATAAAAGAATTTTAAGGCCGTGCAATTGCCGCAAAATATTACGACTGCCGCAACCACAGGTATGATCATTTGGAAAAGATATTTTAGTTCAGGTATTTGCTATCGTTTTTACCACTAATTTCGCATTGATCTTATTTTCATGCTTATTTATATTATTTAATGTACAAAAAAACTCACCATTTAAAGGAGTTGAGCGGCAACATGAGAAAAATAGTCTTGCTGGCAATGGCACTAATCCTTTCAACCGCCCTATCTTCAACGGCGTTTGCCAGTCAGTCGAGGGATCGTGGTACCCATAATGATTCTAAGATTAGTCATTCGTCTCACAGCAATTACGGTTACAGTTGGTACAAGATTAAAGCAGTTTCTTATGCCAAAAATCATTATGATTATTATCAAAAAAGAATTGCGCAGCTAGAAAGAATACTACACCAGTATAATACAAGAAACCTGCGCAGTCATTGGAATTATGACAGAGACTTTGAAAGATATTTTTATGTGGATGACAACGGTGTAAGTCACTACTTCTACCTTGACCCGGATAAAGATTATATCGTTCATCAATATAAGGATAGCAATGGAATAACCCAATATTGGTTTGAAGACGCAGGCTGGAAATAGTTCCGAAACAGCAACTTCAGCGAGAGGCTGGTTATAGAATTTGCATATTGTTTATATGAGCAGTAAAACCGATCTGTCAACTGACACAAGGTTTGGTTTTACTGCTTTTTTTTGAATAATTTCCATGATATTAAACATAATAGTTTTAATCATACAATGATGGAAGGGAGAATGTGCAATATGGCCGCTAGCTTAGGCGCACACGAAGTGATGGAATTACACGAGGTTCTGACAGACACCGTTGACGGTATTAATCAGTTCCAGCTTTATAGTCCTCATATAAGAGATCAACAGTTGCGCTCTATCTTGAATAATCAAATTAAATTCATGACAGAAGAGTACAATAATATGGTCCAAACTATCAACCAGCGTGGGAAAGGTGAATCAATTCCTTATCGTTCCGTAAAAAACGTGTCGCCTTCCTATGGCCTGCAGAATCCTCAGCCACAAGCGCCTAATGTTTCAATGAATGAAATGGATGACAGGGACGTTGCCAGTGGAATGCTGGGGTGCCACAAAGCATCAGCTCTTGTTAAAACGATTGCATCCCTGGAATGTGCAGATCCGCATTTGAGGCGGATGCTTCAGCAAGGGGCCGTTAATTGTTCTGAACAGGCATATGAAGTATGGAATTATATGAACCAGAAACAATATTACCAAGTGCCGACGATGAAAGATATGACCACACAAACCATGGTAAGTGGTTTTACCTCGGCTAACATGGGACAAATCAGCTAGGTTAGAGATAACTGAAATTTAAACACCCCTGGTAGTAATGAAGTGAACCCCGGAAAACGGACTGGGGTTCACTTCATTACTGCCAGGGGTGTTTCCTCATTTATGTATTTTCAACGAGCCTGGTAATCATTTTGGCCAAGGCCTTCTTCTCTCCCTCCTCGCCGACTTCCCATAATTCTTTCAGTAGTCGCTGTTCTCTATTTGCCGGGTCTAAATTGTTCGCAAAGAAGTCCCCAAGCCGGTAAGCGAATTTATCTACCGTATCATCGGACACGCCTACTAAATCCGCGGTTTTCACGGCTTTACCCAGAGTTTTTTTCCACATATTCCAGGATATATCCGCTTCCATACGCACACCTCCACGATTGTTTTTCAGCCATTCTCTCAATCTGACTTCTGATTAGTTACAAATATTTTATCCTTCTATCGTTTTTTTAGTCATGCTATACTGAGCAGGTCAGCTGCATCTTATTTCTAGATCCAGATTAAACAAATATAAATATGTTTCCTTTACCTTACTCCCATAGATATTTTCCACCGCCCTGGCATAGATGTTCAACTGGCCGCGATAACGCGCCATCACCTGCTCAAGCTGGTCTTTGCCGATCCGGTCGGTTTTGTAATCTAATAACAACAAGCCGTCACCTTCGTTAACCAGGCAGTCAATGATGCCCTGCACCAACACTACCTCGCCGGAATCACCGGCAAGTCCGGAATAGATCTCCCCGGCCGGCAACGACAAGGTAAACGGCAGTTCCCTGAAAACTTTTTTTCCAGAAAGCACACGCCTGCCGAGCGGCGATTTGAAGAAAAACATGATTTTCTCTACCGGCACTGAATCTGCCTGCTCCAATGTCAGTATTTCCATCCCGGTCATCACTGCCACCTGCTTCTTAATTGCCGCGGCGTCCGCGACATGTGTCAAATCCAGATTCTGCATTACCAGATGCAGGGCTGAGCCTGCTTCAGCGGCAGTCAAGCCATGTTCCTCCTGCATAAAAACCGGCCGCCTGCCAATAGGCGGACGATAATCCAGGGATGCTCCCTCATCCTCCACAATTTGCCGGTCAAACCTTCGTTTCAGGTCAGTTACTGAAGACTTTGCCGCGCAGCCGGTCAGCCCCAAATCAGGATATTTCCATTCCAACCGGCTTTTCACAATCCCGGCAAACCGACTGTCCGTGTCCACCGGCTCCATCCGGCGGACTTGACTTAATAACTCCCTTTCGGATGGTTTTTCCTGTTCTGAAGCGGCGCCTCCACCCTTAAAAAATACCGCCCAGCGTGAGGAGTCCCCTGCCACCGCCGCCGGGGGCTGATCATCACACAGCGCCAGTTTTCTTATTCCCGCGCCGTCTTGATGGCGGGCAAGAGCCGGAACCAGCCAGTCCAGGCAAGAACTTGCCCCGGCCAGTTCACCGTCCGGCAAAGCCCCCCCCGCCGCCGCCACCGGACCGCACCAGCGGCGGGCGTGCGCCGGGAGATTGCGGACCGAGCCGACCAGAATCAACTTCTCTCGCGCCCTGGTCATGGCCACGTAAAGGATTCTTAACTCCTCAGCCAAAGCTTCCATTTTTAATTTGTGCTTTATAGCCAGTTTGGCTATCGTAGGATAAGTAATTCTTCTCTCCGCGTCAATTAACTGCGGCCCCAAACCTAAATCCTTGTGCAGGAGCATTGTTTTGTTCAGATCTTTCATATTGAATTTCTTACCCAACCCGGCCACAAAGACCACCGGAAACTCCAGCCCCTTGCTTTTGTGTATACTCATCAGCCGCACTACATTTTCTTTTTCATGCAAAGCCCGTGCCGCCCCCAGGTCGCGTCCGCCGTCTTGAATACGCTCAATAAAGCGGAGAAAGAGAAACAGCCCTCTGAACCCGGTGGTCTCATACTGCTGCGCCCGCTGGTGCAGCGCCCGCAAATTAGCCTGCCGCTGCCCGCCGCCAGGCAGTCCTCCGACAAAATCATAGTATCCTGTCTCCCGGTAGAGGGTCCAAATCAATCCGGCCAGTGTTCCCCGCCGGGCGGTAGTGCGCCACCCGTCCAACTTTTCCAGAAAACATGTTAAACGGTCCGAAATTGCCCCTTTCATCAACGCCGCCGCGGACACCACCGCCTCAAAAAAATCGCCCTGGCGCCGGCACAGCCTGATTTGCGCCAGTTCCCCAGCGTTAAGCCCGACCACAGGAGACCGTAAGACTCCGGCCAACGGCACATCCTGGCGCGGGTTGTCGATTACTTTTAACAATGCGAGAATAGTTTCAACCTCAGTCGCCTCAAAATAACCGGTAGCCAGTTCGGCGTAAGCAGGCACCCCCATCCGCCGAAATTCTTCCAGGAAGCTGTTGGCATAACCGGTGGTGGCGCGCAAAAGCACCACTATGTCACGGTAAACCGCCGGGCGGTATTTTTTTTGATCATTATCGTAAATCAGCGTTCCCGCCCCTCCTGCCGGGTCATTACCGACAATTTCCTCAATCCTGGACGCTACCAGGCAGGCTTCCATTTGCACCGCGTCCAGGTCCGCCTCCGGTTCTCCGGAATCATCTGACTTGTCATCTCCGGAACCGTCCGTCGCAATAACATCTTCTGCGGGGTTTTCAGCCTGTTTGCCGCGCTCAATCAAATACACTTCCACTGTTCCGTCCTCTGCCGTCACTCTCCCGTCAACTGCAGGATAATCAGCGCCATAAATCAGTTCCGCCCTTTGATTATAGGTAAGCTCGCCGACTGCGGGAGACATCAACTGGCGAAAAATAAAGTTCACGGCGTCAACTACTCCCCGGCGGCTGCGAAAATTTCTGGCCAAATCAATCCTGCGCTCCGGGCCGCCCGGCTGCGACGGATACTTTGAGTATTTATCCAGAAAAAGGCCGGGATCCGCCAGCCTAAAGCGGTAAATACTTTGTTTGACATCCCCGACCATGAACAAATTCGGATGCGCTTCACCCTGCCGTGACACCAGCCGCAATATTGCCTCTTGAACCGCGTTCGTATCCTGGTACTCGTCCACAAGCACTTCCACAAAGCGCTGCCGCAGCTCCAGGGCCAATTCCGACGGAGCCAACCCATCCGGTCCGGCAGTCGACAAAATTCGCAGGCAATAGTGTTCCAGGTCGTTGAAATCAACCAGCCCTTTAGCCGTTTTGGCCTCTTGGTACGCTTTATCAAAATCGCGCACCAGTTCCGTTAGCTCCTTTACCAGCGGGGCAACGGCGCGCAGATCGGCGCAATAGTCTTCCGGAAGGCGGGAGAAATAATCATCTTTAAGAGTTTTTATTTGTTTTTTGGCATAATCACGTAAAGCAGTCACTTGTTTTTTTAAGCTCTGCTCGACCCCGGCATCTCTAACTGCCTTTAATTTGCCGAAACTAATTGTGTTAATAATGGAATAAAGACTGGCCCAGCTCATGTCCGCCGCACAAGCCCGGTCCAGACTGAGCGCTGCGTCACGGTCAGCCTCAAGGGTGTCTATATATGCACGCGGGCCGCCTGCCCTGCCGGCCAGCCGGATAGCCATTTCAAGCGTCGCGACAATCCCGGCCGCCTCAAGCGCAATCGCCTTCTTTAAGGATGCGCTCCAGGGGAGCCGGTCGAATAAGATATCCTCCGGCATGTCGAAACCCGCCGCCAGTTTTTCCAGCCATTTTGCCGGTTGAGGCATGCTGCGGGCAAATCTGTGTAATTCCAGAACAAGCGCCTGCAAATCCGTGTCGTCTCTCTTTCCCCCATAGCAGTCAACTAATGTGTTGAAAGGGAGGTTATCACCGGCGTTGTAACGGCGCTCAAAAAGCTCTTCCAACACCTCCGCCTGGATTAAAGCAGCCTCGGTTTCATCGGCTACCCGAAAAGACGGATCCAGGTCAATCCGGTAAAAATGCTGACGAATAACATCCAGGCAAAAAGAGTGAATGGTGCCGATGCTGGCGTGGTTGAGCAAAGACATTTGCCTACTTAAATGTTTTGATCCCGGGTGTTCGTCGATATGCGCGGCAAGCGCGCGGCCGACGCGCTCTCTCATTTCAGCCGCCGCGGCATTGGTAAAAGTCAACACCAGCAGGCGGTCAACATCGGTCTGCGCCGTCAGGTCGGTAATCCGGCGAATGATCCGTTCCACCAGGACCGCTGTTTTACCGGCCCCGGCGGCGGCCGCCACCAGCAAATTGCCGTTACGGCTGTTCATGGCTTCGAGTTGCTCCGCCATCCATTCTCTTTTGCCTTTTTGTTTAACTTTGGCACTGATCAAGCTGCGCTCCATGCTCTCAAATTGTTCCCGCGGCCCGCCGTTACTCAACGTGCTCACCCCCCAGTATTTCAGCCAGCTTGCCCCATATGATGTCTTTCCGTACCGGCGCGATCTGACGGTAGGCGTTCCCTTCCACCAGTTCGTCAAACGAACAAACCGGGCTGAAAAGGCAGTGCTGACACGAGCGGAAATTCCCCTGGCGATAGGGAGCGATATCCACCACGCCGCTGATAATGTCGTTCCCGGCGGATAATAACTGCATGCGCAGGTAAGCCCGCAGCAATTCAAACTGCTGTCCGGTGAGAACAGCGGAGCGGGCGGCAAAATCACCATCTCTCTTTAGCTGCACCGGAATCAGGTCTGAGGGGCCAGAAAGCCCGCTGTCCATCATCCCGACAACGGCCGGGTCGGCGAGCAGCATACCCTCCATCCTCATTTTCCTGAGAATGCTTTTTTCCAGCTCCTCGTCCGGGGGAATTTCACCGCTGGTTTTGATTAACGGGTCGTCCAGGCTGAAATAAAAAATCGCGCCGGGCAGGCCCGGCCCACCCGCCAAACGGTCCGCCTGCCGCAGCGCCACCTCGAGGTAGGTCAACAGCTGCAGTTTCAAGCCGTGAAAGATGTCCGAGAGATTTATGGTCACCCGGCCCGACTTGTAATCAATTACCCGCAGGTAAATCCCGGCGTCGCCACGAGCCGCGTCAACGCGGTCGATCCGGCCGGTTACCGCCATCTCACTGCCGTCGGAGAGAATAAAGGTTACGGCGGGCAATTCACCCTCCAGCCCGAAAGACAGCTCCAGCCCGACCGGGCGGAATTTCCCCCGCTGGGCGTGCTCAGACAGCACCAGCGCCGCACGCTGCACGGTGCGCTTGATTTTCCTGGTGAGGTAGCGCCGCCGGGCGGAATTGAGCAGTATTTCGTTCTGCAGCCTGGGAGCGAGATAGTCCACCACTTCCCCGGCCAACTTGCGGCAGTCTTTTTGGTTTAGTTCACCCCAATCCAATCCCATTTCCTGGACCCGGTCCCCGTAAAGCTTTAGCGCCGCGTGAAAAAATTGTCCCAGGTCCGGGGCGCCCAGCCTGAAAACAGGCCGGTCCCGCAGCCGCAAGCCTTGAGATAAAAAATGGGCAAAAGGGCAGGAGCGGAATTTTTCTATACCGGAAACGCTGGTTTTCAGCGGCTGCCCGTACAGGAGTTTCGCGGCGCCGGGAGTTAGCCTGTCTTCCTTGTTGTTGTAAAATAGACCGGATAACGCGCGGGTACATTCCTCCCGCCGCTCCCCCCGCGCAAACCAGTTGTATACATCCCACCAGATGGGATTTAAGGAGCGGCCACCCTTGGCTTCCCTCATTTGAACAGCCAAATAAGACAGGCAGTGGCCGGGGTTTGTCACAAACTCAAGGTCTTCAGTACCGGCCGCGTTCGGCTCCACCACCCAAACCCTTTCCTCAACGCCAGGCAATAGTTCCCTAACCCGTGCAATCACCGGCGAGGGCATATTCGCCCCGCCCTCATCGTCCGCCGACGGGTAGCTGAGAATCAAGCGCTCCGCCGATCGGGTCAGGGCGATATAAACCAGGTATTGCTCGTCAAAAACTTTCCGGCGGACACNGGGAGACAAAGGCAACCCGATCGCCTGCAGGCATTCCCTTTCCGTTTCGGACAGGACCCCTTGCCCCGTTATCCGGGNGGGCAGCACACTTTCATTAACGCCTATGATAAAAGAGGCGCGGGCTTGTGGGCTGCGGGAACGATCCAGGGAACCGGCCACTACCTGGTCAAGTCCGGGCGGGATCAAGCTCAGTCGCATGCTTTCAAAACCGGCGTCCAGTACCGCGGCATAATCCGCCGGCTTTAAAACCTCGTCGCCCAGTGTCTCCACAACCTGATCCAGCAAAGCCGTCAGCATATCCCACACCTGACTGTGCTCCCGGGCCACCTCCAGAAGCCCCTGTGTTTCAGCCCGCCGGCTCCAGCCTTCCAGCATTTCAGGAACCTCTAGCTCGGACAAAAGGTTAAATAGCGCTATTGTTATCTCCCGTACATTACCGGCCTGCCGGACCGCCCGGTGGAAGCCGGCCAGCGCTGCCGTCGCCGTCCGGCGAATCCGGTTGATCTCCTCCAATTCCCGGACCTCCGTTGATGAAACCTCAAGATCCTCCTCAAGCGTCAGCCGTCTCCGGTACTCCCAAGGTCTGGCGTCAACCCAGCGGCTGCCCCGGATGCCGTGCGCCAGCACATAGTTTTCCAACAAATCAACTTCTTCCCGGGCAAGCGGAATGAGGTCGGTTTTCAGATAACGAAATACCGGGTCATAGGTCCAGTCCTTCACTACCACCTCAAGCGCCGCACGGACCAGCTCAATCAGGGGATGGCTCATCACCGGACGCTTCCGGTCCACAAAAACGGGGATACCATGATCGTCGAAAACAACAGCAATAAGATGGTCATAAGCATCCAGATCTCTTGTCAGCACGACAATGTCACGGTAGCGGTAACCCTGGTCGCGGCACAAGCTTATTATTTCCCGCGCCACCCCCTCCACTTCAGCGCGGCGGCTCGCCGCAGCCGCCAGCACCACCCCGTCGCCGGTGTTTTTAGCGGGCGGCGCCGGGCGGCGGAAAAAGTTTTCTTCAAGGTAAGTGATGGAGGAATTGCGGAACCGGTTCTTTTTTTGCTCAAGTGTCAGCGGGCGTTCAACCGGCACCCGCTCCCGGGCCGCTATTTCGCACAAGATATCGTAAGTTTCCCTTGAAGGGTAAAATAGGTCGTTATCATCAAGGCTGCCACTCATTGCGGCCAGATCGGCGCACAAAGTGACATTTATCCGGCGCGACGATCGCAGAAGAGCGGCCAACACCTGGTATTCCTGGGGTGTGAACCCGATGAAGCCGTCCACCCAGATTTCCGACTCCTTGATCGCCGCCGCCTTTTCCAGGCGGCCCGCCAGCAGGCTCAGGTAATCGTCCGGGTCGGTAAAACGGCCGGCCAAATAAGCTTCCAATTCACCATATAAAAGACAGAGGTCTTCAAGCTTATCCGTCAGCAGGCTTTGCACTCCCTGCTCACGCAGGGCGTCCAAGCCCGCGGCCAGGTCTGCCGGCGTAATGCAGTAGGTTTTCATTTCACCCAAAGTGCGGGCCAGGGTATCGGCAAAACCAGGCTGTCCGGCCGCCCGTCCAAATACCTTCAAATTTCCCCGCCGCTGTTCCAGCAAGCGGCGCAGTGCCATCCGCTTGCCAAGCTCACCAATATGCGCCCGGGCGGCGCCGCCTACTTCCAACAGCACCCGGTAAGCCAGGCGCCGGAAACTGAGCACCTGAGCGCGGATAAAGCCTTTGACTCCGGCGGAGGAGACCAGAGCGTATTCTGTCTGGAACGTTGCCTGTTCCGGCACTAATAAAATCAGCGGCGGCCCGTCCGGCCCGGCCAGGAGTTCTTGCCGGACGGCGTCCAGGCAAGCGCGGGTTTTCCCTACCCCGGCCCTGCCGATAATAAAGCGCAAAGTCATGGTTTTCATTCACCATCCTATAAACAAAACATCTTAAATGTAACAGAGCATATGTTCGGCACACAAAAACAAAATCCTCCTAATGGAGGAGCAAGATCAAAAAGAACCTTATATTATGATTATGTAATTAGTGCTTCTATTTGCTTGCCGCTTTGCCTTCAACGCGCTTAATAAAGCCCGTCAACTCAACAATGAAACGCTCATGTACGCCGGTGCCAACCAGGTCTACTTCATCCTTCACCTCAATATTAAACAAAAGCCGCTTACCGTTCACTTCCACCAGCCGGGAGGTGGCGGTGACATTCATGCCCATAGGGGTTGCGGCCATGTGTTTGACCTCAATTTTCGTTCCCACGGTGGTATAGCCCGCATCCAGCAACGGGTCAACCGAAGAAAGGGCGGCCTTTTCCATCAGCGCGATCATGGCCGGCGTTGCAAATACGTTTACCGCTCCGCTCCCGTAAGCCATGGCCGTGTTATCCTTGTTTACTACAGTCGAGGCTTTCCCCTCAATGCCAACCTTTATTTCACGCAATATGCTATACCTCCCCAGATATATCCAATGAGT
>JGI11944J13513_1001457_pt1 | contig 18928 bp, 11 predicted proteins | sample TerdegcoTASludge_FD_13513 | JGI IMG/M metagenome (IMG submission 13513) | reverse complement strand
TATGAGGTCCGGGTGATCACAGAGAATGATTTCGGGGCACTGGCAGGCGAGTATCCCAACCGCAAAGCAGAGAAGATCCGCCAGTGGCTGAAGAACAACTATATCTCCCTGGGGATAAAGTACGTCCTGCTGATAGGCAATCCCTCGACCTACGAATCCTACACCGGCGAAGGGGACATTCCCATGAAGATGTGCTGGCCAAACAGGATCGATGGCCTTCCCGCCGACTCCACCCCAACAGACATCTTCTATTCTGATCTGAGCGGAGACTGGGATCTGGATGACGATGGTCTTTACGGGGAGCTGGATGAAGATTACGGTCCGGCAGGCGGCGTGGATTTTGCTCCAGAGGTCATTGTAGGCAGGATTCCGGTTTATAATGCCGATTATGCATCTTTGGACCGTATATTGCAGAAGATCATAGATTACGAGAGCGAGAGTTCCCGGGAGTGGAGAAAGAGCGCATTGATGCCGATGAGCTTTTTGGCTCAGTACTTTGATGGCGCAGTTCTCGGGGAGAAGGTAAAAGATGATCTGTTCACTCCAAATGGCTACAGCTACTGGCGAATATACCAGCAGGGTAGCGGCAAATGCGGTACTCATTCCAGCTACCCCAGTGAACAGGATCTAAGAGCGGATACCAGCACTCGAGATCGCTGGGCAGCAAACCCCTATGGCATCGTATGCTGGGTTGGGCATGGAGGAGATGTGGTAGCCCAGGTGGGCTGGTCTTCAGCGTCACCAAATTACGACTGCGTTGATGGATGGTTTTTCCAGAGCGATTATTGCTCCAGCCTCGATGATGAGCACCCGTCGTTCACATTTCAATGTTCATGCAATAACGGCTACCCTGAGACCACAAACAATCTGCAATATTCAATCCTCAGGCAAGGTGGCATTACTACGGTAGCCTCGACCAGGGTCTCGTGGTTTGGCGGTGAGACCTATGATACTATTCCTGGATACAATAGCAATAGCGGAATCGCCTATGAGTACATCAAGAGACTGGTGCAGGAGCTTCCTGGTGGCGACGCCCTGGCGGAGGTAAAAGTGAGCAATCCATTGCCCATGGGGAATGGGTGGCTGCAAAATTTCTATGACTTTAATATATACGGAGATCCTTCTCTGGGCATAAATACCGGCTCGTTTGCATTTGTGGATGAATTCGATCAGCTCGATCAGACTGTTTGGAATTCATTCGGCTCTCCTCAGCCTCAGGCCCTGGAATCAGCGGAGGGAAGGTCCGGAGTATTGGATAATAAAGGTGATTCCTGGTGTGACAGCGGCATCGTCTCAAAGGAGGCCATATCGTTTCCGAATGGCTTTGAGATGAGATCGGATATGTTCTTGAGAGTGACAAATCCGCTGGGTTGTTGGGCAGGTCAATGGTTTGGCCTGACAACCCCAAATACGCCCAGTGGAACTGAGCCATGTCCCACTGAGGATTATCAAAAGGGAATCTATTTTGGAATTGAGTATGCAGGGGAAGGATGTTGGGGAACTCCCTTGGAAAAGAGGCAGCATGCCTATTTAATGGGAGGATTTCTAACTGAGAACGGAGGGTGGGAGAGCATCGGAGAATACGTTGCAGGAGATGACTATATAAATGAATGGCATGAGTTCCTAATATCTGTGGGAGCGGATAGATATGTAAAATTCTATATCGATAAAGTGCTTATACATTCATCTGTGAATAAAATATCCCGCGATGTGCTCAATGAGAAGAAGCCTATCCTCGGGGGGCGATCGTCTGGCAGCGCGGGCAAAGCCTATAGCGATTACATCCGGATTATTGGTGGCGGTAATTCTGTTATCCATTATCCCGACTTCACCGATACGGCCGATTCGAACGGCTGGCGCTCCTGGCTGGTATTGCAGAATCCCACTGATGCTCCTGCGAATATAAACCTCGATATTCGGTCGAGGACAGGAGATCAATTGTACTCGGGGAATCAGGTCATCGCGCCATATGGCGCGGCTGCCATCCGTCCCAGAAACCTCATAGGCTCTGACTGCGCTGGCTCTGTGGTCGTGACCTCTGGCCAACTGATTATGGGCACCTGCCAGATCAGCAGAAACAGCAATGAGATGTGCATGAGCTATAATGCGCTCGATCAAGGCTCAAGAGTATTGCATTATCCTGACTTCACCGATACCGCCGATCCAGAGAGCTGGCGATCATGGTTGGTCTTGCAGAATCCTGCTGATACAGGTGCAAACATCACCTTGGATATCCGGTCCAGGGCGGGCGACCTGCTGTACTCCGGATCCCAGGCAATTCCCGCCCACGGCGTGGCTGCCATCCGGCCCAGGAGCCTGGTAGGGTATGATTGTGCGGGCTCGGTTAGAGTAACCTCGGACCTGCCGATCATGGGCACCTGTCAGATCACCAGGAACAAAAATGTGATGTGCATGAGCTACACGGCGTTCATTGCCTCGAGTGCAGATCAGCTGCCTTCGGCATGACCTTGAGATCTACGTAATGAGCTTGCGAGGCAGGTTGCCCATTCATTTTTTTATACGCAGGATCAAGCAGAGCGAATCGGATTTGCTATCCTTTATGCTAGTCTCCTGAAATGCAAAATCGAGGGAGGGCGGGCAAAGTCATCCACTGGATGAAAGTGGGTTTCCTTGTTGAACTCACTTTCTCCCTGCATTCATTCGCTATAAATATCTAGCTTGCATGTTATATTTGTTGATGAATAGCTGCAAGTGCCCATCATATCCAATCAAGCCAAATCAGCAGAAGCGGGCTAAATCACCGGATGCATGTAGATGTCATCATAAAAAAATTATTAAAAAAATAAATAATGATATGGGTTGGTTGGCGGCAGTTCCCAGCCATCGGCAGGAGGGGGACCACCTCTTGCTTGGTACAAAGGCTTATTTATCTAAAGATACTTTAAAACTTATTTAACATTGTTGAGGGGTAGGTAGTTATGCTTACAAGCAGGTCCAATTGTGTACTCATAGTCCTTTTTGGTGCAGTTCTTATGGCATCAATCTTGTCTTCTTTGGCGGAAGTTGCCATCTCTAACAGATCGCCAGATCTTTCCGGATCGATCTTAAACGAGCGCGAAAGAATATCTAATAGCATTGAACCAAACAGCAGTATCCAAATTGATAACCAATCAATGGACTCTGCTGTTCTCAAGTTGCCCTTGATCTTTATCGAAAATCAAGGCCAGTCCCCTGAAGATGTGATGTTCATGATCCGGTCAATGGGTCCCACGGTGCTTTTCACTCCTTCTGAGGTCGTTTTCAGTCTCTCCAACGGCAACAATTCCTCTGAAATTCATATGGCTTTTGAGAAATCCAGGTCGGGGCAGATAATCGGGGAAGAGAAGCTCCCTGGCAGGGCTAACTTCTTCCTCGGCAACAACACCTCCCAATGGATCTACGATGTCCCAACCTTTGGGGCAATAAGATACAAAGAGCTCTATCCAGGAGTGGACCTGGTATTCAGGGGCAAAGAAGGACAGCTTAAGCACGAGTTAGTCTTAAATCCGGGCGCAGATCTATCCGGAATAATTCTGACCTACAGCGGTCAGGATAATCTTAGCTTAGCCCAGGACGGGTCCCTGCAGATAAGAACCTCCGCCGGCACCCTGACCGATTCGGTGCCAGTTTGCTATCAGGAGATCAACGGCAGCATAGAGATGGTTGGAGGACGCTATCGACTGGTGGGGGACAAGGGGATTGGATTTGAGGTCGAAGACTATGACCAAAGATATCCCTTGGTGATCGACCCGGCATTGATCTACTCCACATATCTGGGGGGAAGCGGCAATGATTCTGGCCTGGGCATCGCTATCGACAGCAGTGGTAACGCCTACGTTGCCGGATATTCGGCCTCCCCTAACTTTCCTTTGAAAAATCCGGTTCAGTCCACCAATGCCAGCTCGCTTGACGCATTTGTGGCTAAGATCACTCCTTCTGGGCAAGAGCTGGTTTATTCCACCTATCTAGGGGGATGGGGTTCTGATTATGCTAAAGGCATAGCGGTAGACGGCAGCGGGAATGCCTATGTCACCGGGTATACTGCCTCTGCCAACTTCCCGACAAAAGATCCTTTGCAGTCATCCTGGGCTGGTTCGGATGACGCGTTTGTCACCAAGATCAATTCCGCCGGATCAGCATTGTCTTATTCCACCTACCTCGGAGGGAGCAGCGATGATTATGGGGAAGCCATTGCAGTAGATGGCAGCGGCAACGCCTATATCGCTGGATATACAAGCTCTGTCGCCTTCCCGACAAGAAATTCTATCCAATCATCGAATGCCGGCTTGTGGGACGCATTTGTCACTAAGATCAATCCTGCTGGATCGGCGCTGGTTTATTCCACATATCTCGGAGGAAGCGGCTTTGAATATGGTCTTGACATTGCATTAGACGGCAACGGCAATGCTTATGTTACCGGGCCAACTTATTCTACCAACTTCCCTACAAAGAATCCATTGCAGGCTACTAATGGTGGAGGGATGGACGCATTTGTCACCAAGATCAATTCTGCCGGATCGGCGTTGACTTATTCCACCTATCTAGGAGGAAGCTTCAATGATTTTGCTGAAGGTATCGCTGTAGATAAGAGCGGCAACTCCTACATAGCCGGATATACCATCTCAGATGACTTCCCAACCAAAAATCCGTTACAGGCAACGAATGCTGGTTATTCTGACGCATTTGTCACCAAGATAAATTCCGCCGGATCAGCGCTGGTCTATTCCACATACCTCGGAGGCAGCGGCGATTGTTTCGCCCATGGCATTACCGTTGATGGCAGGGGCAATGCCATTGTAACCGGTGATACCTCTTCTGTCGACTTCCCAATAAATAGCCCGTTACAGCCATCGATTAGCGGCTCATATGACGTTTTTGTCACCATGCTCAATTCAGTGGGATCGATTCAGCTCTTTTCCACTTACCTGGGAGGAAGCTACTATGATTATGCCGAAGGAATTGCTGTAGACGGTTCTGGCAACATTTATCTTGCCGGCTACACTGAATCTACCAATTTCCCAACTAAAAATCCATTGCAGCAAGATAGTGCCGGAAATAAGGACGCATTTGTGGCGGTTGTAAGCACCTCTGACATCATCCCCAACAGTCCTCCAAGTATTCCTTCTGCTCCTCTCGGAGAGAATAGCGGTTTTGTCTATGCAGCCTATATATATTCCACCTCATCATCTGATCCGGATGAGGATCAGGTAAAGTACACCTTTGACTGGGGAGACGGAACCACCACTACTACCGATCTATTCGATTCGGGGGAAACAGCAAGTGCGTCTCACTCCTGGAGCAGTGCTGGTATCTACTGGATAAGGGCCATGGCAACGGACAGCAAAGGCGCTGCATCTGGATGGTCAGCAGTCTTTGTAGTTGAAATAATTGAACGAGAAGAATGGCCTCTCTATTATCCGGACTTCACCGATACCGCTAATCCCAGTAGCTGGCGCTCCTGGCTGGTCTTGCGGAATCCTGCAGACCGGGCAGCGCCCATCAGCCTGGTGCTGAGGGACCGGGCGGGTGGATTGCTCTACGCTGGCAACCGGACCATCCCCGCAGAAGGCGTAGCTGCCATTCGGCCCCGGGACCTGGCGGGCGCAGACTCAGCAGGATCGGCAGTGGTGACATCGGACCTGCCCCTCACCGGCAGCTGTCAGATCATAAGAAACAACAATGAGATGTGCATGGCCTACAATGCCCTGGATCAGGCCAGCAGCACTCTGTATTATCCGGACTTCACCGATACCGCAGATCCAGGCAGCTGGCGTTCCTGGCTGGTCTTGCAGAATCCCGGGCCGAGCCAGGCCAACCTGAACCTGGAGATCAGATCGAGGGCTGGGGATCTGTTGTACTCGGGAAGTGTCATCGTCCCCGCCCATGGGGTGAGCGCCATCCGGCCCAGAAGCCTGGTGGGAGCGGACGTAGCCGGGTCGGTGGTGGTGACCTCAGACCAGCCGATCGTGGGAACCTGCCAGATAACCAGGAATAACAATCTGATGTGCATGAGCTACACCGCTGTGAATCATGGTTCAGCCGCTCTTTACTACCCTGATTTCACCGATACCACCAATCCCGAAGGCTGGCGCTCCTGGCTGGTTCTGCAGAATCCCGGCGCATCCCAGGCCAGTATAAACCTGGAGATCAGGTCAAGAGCGGGCGATCTGCTCTACTCCGGGTCCCAGAGCATACCTGCCTGGGGTGTGAGTGCCATCCGGCCCAGAAACCTGGTGGGCGCGGACGTTGCCGGGTCGGTGGTGGTGACCTCGAATCAGCCGATAGTCGGGACCTGCCAGATAACCAGGAATAGCAATCAGATGTGCATGAGCTACAATGCCCTGGATCATGGCGCCCTTGAGCTGTATTATCCCGATTTCACCGATACCACAAATCCAGATAGCTGGCGCTCCTGGCTGGTCCTGCAAAACCCAACGGCTTCAGCCGCCAGTATCGACCTGGAGATCAGATCACCATCCGGGACGATCCTTTATTCAGGGTCGCAGTCCATTCCCGCTCAGGGGGTGAGCGCCATCCGGCCCAGAAACCTGGTGGGCGCGGACTGCTCCGGGTCTGCTGTGGTGACCTCAGACAAATTGATCGCGGGCACCTGCCAGATCACCAGAAACAATAATGTGATGTGCATGAGCTATGGGGCGGCGAGCTGAGTGTCTCAATTGAGGATAGTGATGGATCAGTCTCTGAAACTGAATCTGATCCCATCTCTTTTCGATGCAGCGCAGATCCTATTCGCAAAAATTGATGCGGGTTGAAAATCATAACATAGAGTTTCGATTTAGCCAATGACAATATGGATTTAAATTCTAGTGTTAATATTTTCAATTTATCCATTCCATGTTCGTCATGATTTAGCTCCAATTTGTTTTTATGGCTGCATTTTATCTAACTTTCTCCTAATATTTAGATGGCATCCGCTAGGTTAATTTTTTTTTTGCACCAAATGCCTCAACTGAACCAGATTATACACGAATGCGCTCATCATGAATTTCATGCCTGCCCTGGCAAATGTGGTTACCTGGACATGCCCAGCTTTATGGGCTCTTTTTATAACCGCAAAGCATCTTTCGATTTGTGATCGCTTCTTGCTGATTCTCTTGTTTCTGAGAATGTTCCGTATTCCCAATGCATGACCTCCGGGCTTAGATATCGCAGGATCCATCAAACCATATTCAGGGATCTGGCCGCAGCATGGCACCATTATTGAAAGCGTTTCCAGAGTCAATAGCATTAACTCTAATGTCAATCTCTATTTGATTTTATTACCTCATAATCATATATGATATACTTGTACAATAACATTTCCTTTATTTTGGAGTATTAATCCGAATCAACTCCAAAAGCTGTGACTATGCTGCAGGCATTGGCTCTCTATGGCTGAGAAGCAAGAAATGCAAGAAAAATAATAAATTTATAATACAAGTTGGCGACAATCTAATGCAAGCGGGAGCGTTCTGGAGACAGATGGTTCTTAATAGCTGAAGGAGGATTTGAGGTTAGCGTTGATTGGCTTATGAATAAGAAGAATCAGGCACTGATTACTGCAGCCGCTATCACGGCAGTATTGCTCTATCTGCTCTTGTCTCAGATAGACTCGTGCGAGATCATCTCCACCATCAAAGATATCGATACCGCTCATCTAATAAGCGGATTTATTTTATATTTATTATGTAATATTTTTCGTGCGTTGCGATTTCATCTCCTATTGAACCGGGAGATAAAGCTCTTTGCCCTTTTCAATCTGGTGTGCATCTACAACATGATGAACAATCTGGCGCCCATGAGGGCGGGAGAGCTGTCTTATATCTACATGCTGAAGAAGCTGCACAATAAGAATGCCATCACCGGTGCCTCCACCCTCATCTTATCCCGCATCTTCGACTTCATCGCCATCGGCTCCCTCTTCCTGGCCTCAGCCTGGATGATAGGAGAACGGCTGGGGGGATTAAAGAGCGCATTGATTTCCGTATCCATTTTTACAATCCTTTGTTTTTTCCTTTTATTGATTCTCTTTTATGGAGGAGAATGGCTCTTTAAATCATTCTCCTATGTCCTGCCGAGAACTGGATTGGGCAGCAATGCCACTGCTATATCTCTGGTCTTGAGGCTGAAAGAGACGGCTTTGGCCATGCAGAGATTGAGAAACGCAAAAGTCGCCCTCCTGGCCCTGGCCTTCTCTTTTCTCATCTGGGGGGCCAACTTTTCTGCGGTCTTTCTGGTGATAAAGGGGATGAACTTCGACATCCCAATGCCGATAATCGTCATGGGCTCGACATTCACTGTGCTCTCCCCCCTCCTGCCGATATACGGAATCGCCGGACTGGGGACCAGCCAGGGCTTATGGACTCTGGTCTTCCTGCCCCTGGGAATTCCCCTCGACCAGGCGATAATATCCGCTTTTGGCTATTACATTATGCAAATGATATACTACCTGCTGCTGGGATTTTACGGACTGGCGATGATCAAGTTGACTGAACGGGGGGGTGCGGACGATTTTTCAGCTGATTATCCTGAATCTGGTGATGCCGATGAAAGTATTGCCAGTTCTACCGATCATGAAAGGATCTAGAGCTTTCTCGCCACTGCGATCAGAGTGAGGCCCAGCGGGGGTTGAACACGGTTTTCCACCCAGTCGAACCACAGGTCCAAGAGCGCATTGAGGCTTTTGTTAAAGTATGATTGTGAATATCGGTTCTTTTCATAGATCTCTCTATGAAGAAGTTTCTCGGAGATGGCCACCGGCAGTAGGCCAAGGATGTTCCAGTACCTGACTGCGCACAGGGAAAAGCCGGCCGATTCGATACCCTGGATGAGCACTTCTCTATCGTATCTCCTGAAGTGCCCTATGCGCTGATCTCTCCTGCCATACAGAGTGCTCAATGCCGGCACAGCGCATATCATGATCCCGCCGGATTTTAAGGCTCGGTTGATATTATCCAGGGCCAGGCGGTCATCTTCTACATGCTCCAGCACATCCAGGCAGACGATGGCATCAAAAGCTTCCCTGTATGGCAGATTCTGGATGTCCATCTGGACGGCGTTAAGCTTGCATCCCGCATTCCGTGCTCTAAGATTGGCATAGTCCACCAGCTCCTTTGAGAGATCTGCAGCGCAGGTGTCGTATCCCTCTTGGATGAGCTCCAGGGCGAGATGCCCGGTCCCGCACCCAAGATCGAGGATCTTCGAGCTCTCAACATATTTTATAAATATACTTAAGTATATTTTAACCAGACGGCGTAGATTCTTCCATCGGAAGTCTCCTGCCTCAAATCTGTCTACCATAATCAGATGTTCAACCAGCGATCCATCTCTCAAGGGAGAATTACTCTGGGCATCAGCCATATTCCTGCCTTCTCCTTCTGAATAATAAACTCTACTGGATCTCGGTGTCAGAGACATTGCTTTAAGATGGCAGTTGTATTTGACTATCCTTAATTTGACTATCCTTATATACCTGGAGGGGTTCTGGGATCTTGATGAGGGATTGGAGATCTTGATCGTTATCACTGGCGGGGCAGGATTTATCGGCTCTCACCTGTTGAAGCGATTTGTTGATGACGGGCATGATGTCTTGTGCCTGGACAATTTCGATGATTACTATGATCCAGGGATAAAGCGAGGCAATGTGTCCCAGTTTATGGAGAGGGAGAACTTCACCCTGCTGGAGGGAGATATCCTGGATCGCAGTCTGGTCAAGAAGGCGCTTGAAGGTGCAGATTATGTCTTCCACCTTGCGGCGCAGCCCGGGGTGAGGGCCTCGGTTCTCGATCCTTTAAAGTCTCATGAGATCAACACTCTGGGAACCTTAAATATCCTCCAGGCCGCTCTTGATGGCGGCGTAAAGAAGGTAGTATATGCCTCATCCTCATCCGTTTATGGAAAGGTAGAATACCTGCCCTTCGATGAGTCCCATCCCAGGACGCCGGTCTCTCCCTATGGCCTGTCAAAGCTGATGGCTGAGGAGTACTGCCGGCTATTCCATGAGATCTACGGCCTCGAAACAGTATCCCTGAGATACTTCACCGTCTATGGTCCCAGGATGAGGCCGGATCTGGCCATAAGCATCTTCGCCAAAAGGGCGCTGCAGAACCTGCCAATCGAGATATTCGGCACCGGGGAGAAGACGAGGGATTTTACCTATATCGACGATGTGGTCTGCGCCAATCTCCTGGCAATGAGGTCCGGGGGAGGCGTCTTCAATATCGGCAGCGGAAAGAGTATCAGCGTTAAAAAGCTGGCAGAGATGATGATTCAGCTGACAGGGAGCCGCTCGAATATAGTATTCCGGGAGGATGCACGGGGCGATGCCCAGCACACCTGGGCCAATACTGGACGGGCCAGGGAAGAGCTGGGATGGCGATCTGAGGTGGACATCAATGAAGGCCTGCAGAGATATTTGAAATGGCTTAGGTGCAATGATTTCGGGCGGTTAGATGATCAGGCAGATGATTAAAGGCGGACCAAAGATCTCTATTGTCATTCCACTATATAATGAAGAGGAGAACATCCAGGAGCTTTGCCGGAAGCTGACCGATGTCCTGGAGTCCATAGGAGAGAGGTATGAGGTGCTGTTCGTCGATGATGGATCTACAGATGGGTCTTATGCCAGGCTCATGGAAATTAAAAAAAATAATGAATTTATCCGGATAGTGAAGTTCAGGCGGAATTTCGGGCAGACCGCGGCAATTCATGCTGGCTTTGATTATGCGAATGGGGAGATCATAGCAACCCTTGATGCCGATCTGCAGAATGATCCCCAGGACATTCCCGATATGATAAAGAAGCTGGACGATCTGGATCTGGATGTGGTTTGCGGCTGGCGTCATCTGAGGCAAGACAAGTTCCATAAGAAGATTCTGTCCAGATTTGCCAATGGCCTGAGAAGAAAGCTAACTGGGGAGACAATTCACGACTCGGGTTGTACCCTGCGCGTGTACCGGAAAGAGAGCGTCAGGGATCTCGACCTGTATGGAGAGATGCATCGCTATATCCCCGCTCTTCTCGCCTGGCGGGGATTCAAAGTGGGTGAGCATAAAGTCGTTCATCATAAGAGGTATCGCGGCCAGACCAAGTACAATTGGAGGCGGCTGACCAGGGGTTTTTTTGATCTGATGGTGATTGCGTTCTGGCAGAGATATTCATTCCGGCCGTTGCATATTTTTGGAATTTTGGGGTTAATCCTTGCGGCGGTTGGTGGTGTCATCGTCTCCTATCTCATCCTGGAGAAGCTGATCTTTGGAGCACAGCTGGCGGACAGGCCCCTTTTCATCTCCTCCATTCTGATGGCGATAATGGGGGTGCAGTTCATAACCACGGGGATAATGGCGGATATAATGGTCAAGATATATTATGGCCAAAATGAGAGGAAAAACTATCTGGTGGAGAAGGTAGTATGACGGCGCGGCTTTTGGGCCTCGAATGATTATGCAGAACATTATAGACCGTCGATTGAATTTTTACAGGAGAGGCTAATTGGATCGGCACTTATTGCCTGCCGGTTTTGTAAATGTGACAATAGTCTATTCCATTCCATTCAATTATCTTTTCTGGGGTTTTGTTTCTATAATATTCTAAAAGATCTTTGTTCCAATTTCTTTGCAGTGCCGAAATATAAAATACTATGTAGTCTGCGTTGTCGATTACGCTCAGGGTTCCGTCTAGTGGGATGGTCTTCCCAACGAAATATTGTGCGAAACCACTGTAATCAACTGCCACGGTGAGGTTCTTTGCATCTGGCTTCTCATTGAGGTATTTTGCTGCCAAATCATTGCCTTCTCCCCACCCCATCAAGATCATATCAGTTGCATGGCTCGGCCCTCCAAATGCAATGGGATTGGTGTAGGATAGAAAATAAGGTGAGATCGGAATTAATAGTGATAATTGGGCAATGATCAGGCCGAATGCTAGTGAATATAAGACCAAATCTTTATTTATATATTTTTCAAATAGAAAATACATGGCAATAGCAGCCATGATATCAACCATAGGGAATATAGGTAATATGTATCTGGGGAAGGATTTTAGGCTCAATGCCATTTGTGTGACAAATAAAAAGACATAGAGAATAATTACTATCAAGTTTTTATTAAAATTATCTAAACCTCTATTGTATAAATTTTTAACAAAAAAAACAAAAAAGATTAATAAGAATAATATTGTAGTTGGCGTGGCCATCATCAAGAATGAGACTGGATAAAATAGCGGACCATGATTACCATCATCAATTATGCCCCGAAAGAATCCGCTGCCATGAGGATTCTTCACTACAATTTCCAATCCACTCTGCTGGTCGAAAATCATTTTTAAAAGGGTATCCATCGGACTTACCCACATTGATGGCCAAACTAAAATAAAGGTCGCTGCTGCAATTAAATAAATATATAATATATATCTAATTGATCTTTTATCATTTGATAAAAATAAGACAACGATAGGTATAAACGCTATGAGGAACATTGCAGGTAATTTAGTCAGAATAGCAGAGCCCAATAGAATTCCGGCCAATATCAAGATCAAAGTTCTCGGTCTTTTTAAAAATGCCATCAGAAATAGCAGGCATAGGAGCATCAATGTGGTTAGCATAGCATCGAGATGGATTAGCCTGGAATGAGCTAAGAAGAATGGGTCCAAAGCGATCAATATGGCAGATAGCAATGCTATTTGTGTGTTAAATAATATTTTTATTAAATAAAACACGAATATAATCGACAGGGATGAGACTATAACCGTAGGTGCCCTCGCAATTGATAGCATTGAAGGAAAGTCGTTTTGCGGAAAGGCCTTAATGAAGATTCCAGATAGCCACATCGTAACTACGCCCGGATGCGGGACTATATATGTTTCATTCCATTGATGTGATAAAATAGCATCGATAAAACTTGGGGCCCTTTCAATCCAGAGAATTTCATCGTTTGTTAGGCCTGTTCCCAAGTCTGTCGCTCTCAGAGAGAGACTGAGGATAAATATTCCCAATACAACAAGCCAAACCTTATCCATCTCCGGTTCTCCGAATATCCTTAATCGAGGTGGTTTAAGCCACCTCTAAATGATTGAATCCACAAGTTTTAAAGCTATTGATTGATTTGATGATCATGTCTGCCTTTTTCACTAACAAACAAAAATTTTAATAATATCTGTATATTTATATAATGTCTTAGCTTATTTAATAATGAATTTATAAAAAACTATTATAATTCTTGAATTGTAATATCATCACGAAAATGCATGTGGGGGAAAGATATATTAGGATCCAAGCAGAACCTGACAAAAGTAAAACGGATGGATTTCAGTATCTATGATGGCTGAATACAGTGAGAATTACAGATGCCTCAATCTCAGGAAAAAAGCAAAACATGATGGTTTTTGGATAGATCTCATATGATCGTGATGGATAAATTAGTATTAAAAAATAATTATTGTCTGCTTTCAATAGAGGTGGATAGATGCCTTAACAAGGGCCAATATCAGATGAATGATAGAAGATGGGATAAATGCAAGGAACTGTAAAGACAAGCCAGCAATTTGATGAATCTGAATCAGCCCGTATTCATCTATTATCACATCTTATTGAAGGTCAAAGGGTCTTGATTGTGGGCTGCAAAAATGCTCGTCTATGCTCAGAATGTGCTAAATTGGGATTTGATACCTCCTGCTCCGATATAGGTCCTGCAGATCACTCAGCAGATTCAGTAATAGGGGGCAGTATTGTAAACCATGGTCAATTTCTGATAGCAGACGGAACTGATCTGGCATTTCCAGAAAGTTCATTTGATAGCGTGATCATTGCAGAGGCTTTGCAGCATGCAGATGATCTTGGTAGAATGCTCGAAGAAACGGTACGAGTTGTTAGAAATGGCGGCCGGATAATTATCTCGGTCACGCAAGGTATTTCTGTTATAAATAATAAAACTATAAAATCTATCACAAGAGAAGACCTTGCGATTGAGCTTAAATCTCTCACCCATGAGATCAAATGGCATGATCTGCCATTAAAAAAAGGGTCTGTTTGCAGCTTCTTTGTTCAAAAAGATAAAAAAATTAATTTTGATGAAAACACCATAGATGTAATCATGCCTACATTTAATGGCAGAAGCACAATCAGAAGGGCAATAAAGAGTGTGCTGAATCAAACCTATCAAAATTGGAATCTGATCATCGTCAACGATGGAGGTGAAGATGTCAAGGACATAATAGATGAATTTAGTGACTCCAGAATTAAATATATATTTAGTGAACATAAAGGAAAACCGCATGCTTTAAATCTAGGCATTACTAATTCTTCCGCAGAATTTATCGGCTATCTGGATGATGATGATATTCTTTATCCAATTCATTTAGAAGTCCTGCTAAGAGCCGCCATGGAACAGCAAAGCGATTTAGTCTATGACGATTGGTATGAAGTATGCATAGACGAATTCGGCCAAGAGATAAAGAGATATTTTGAGTACAGGAATGATATATCACCATCAATGCTCATCCTTCGGAATTACGTAAATCATAAATGCATTCTCCATAAAAGAGCTCTTCTCGATGTGGTTGGCTTGTATGATGAGGAATTGGATATACTCATTGATTGGGATATGATACGAAGGCTTTCATTTGCCTGTACTCCTCATCATATTTGGTCTGTGACGAGCGAACATATACAATATTATAAGCAAGGTAAGATTGAAAATAAGATAACCAGCATGTGGGAGAAGGCTCCAGAGAGGGCAGAGAGATCCTTAAAAAGAATTATTAAAAAAACTCCTGAGTTGCTCGCAACAGAAGAGCAGCTGAAAGAGAGTATTACCGAAGCGTTGTTATCGTTTTCATATTTTCATCAATTTGAGATTAACCGTATATTGCAGCAAGTTGAATGCAAGACTCAAGTTCAATCTGAATCTGACCTTGGTGCGATGATCTCCAATTACCAAATCCAGCTTAAGCAGGCCACTAGCCGTGCCGAAATAGCAGAAAGGGTGGCTGCAGAGATGCAAAGTAGCATCATCTGGCAGTTCGTAAATAAATTCCACAATATCTTTATTGAAAGGATGTGCCCTCAATGCACAAGACGTCGGGCTTTTTACGATCTCTTTCTCAAGAGCTGCAGAATCATCGCAAATGAAGGATGGGATAGTTTTTGGTTTAAGTTCAGAGAATATCAACGTTCAAGAAAGCTCCTATCTGGTAGGATCCACTTCTCAACTTCAACAGAGATCCAGGATTTCAACGTGCCCGATGAGCTTAATGTGATTGATGCAAAAGTATCAGTGGTGATCCCAACCAGAAACGCAGGTTCCCAATTTGCATATACTCTGGAGAAGATCAGATGCCAAAGAGGAATAGAAGAAATTGAGATAATCGTTGTGGATAGCGGATCTCAGGATGAGACCATAGATATCGCTAAAGATTATGGGGCGATGGTTTATGAGATAAATCCAGAGGATTTTGGCCATGGAAAGACCAGAAATTTTGCGGCCAGCAAGGCCAGCGGCGACTATATCCTATTCACAGTACAAGATGCAATTCCCATTGGTGATCTTTGGCTATATGGATTAGTGAAAGTTTTATGCGATCGAGAGGATATATCCGCTGTAACGTGCAGGCAAGTTCCGAGAAGTGATGCGGATCTGTTTGCCCAGAGTGCAATTTGGAATCATTATAGGTATCTTGAGCTTAATGGCGATCTAGTTTTCAGCGTCGATGATGATTTACAAAAATTAACTGTAGCTGAATTACGAAGAGTTGCAGGGCTGGATAATGTATGCAGCTGTTTTAAGAAAGATGTATTTGACGAATTTAAATTTCAAGAGCTGATTTATGCAGAAGACCTGGACTTGGGCATCAGGCTGATCAAAGAGAAGCGTAAAACCAGTTTCTTATTCTCGACAGGAGTTATCCATTCTCATAATAGAGATCCCGATTATTATCTGAGGAGATCTTATATTGAAGGAGTCTCTCTTGCTGTTATCCTTAATGATGTGCCTCCGACTCATTATAAGGACTTGGATGGTTTAATATGTGAATTGATCTCAATATATGCTTCCTTAAAGGAATCTGAAAAAATTTTAAGTTCTTCACCAAGACTTGGGACCGATGGGGTCTTCTCCAGGATAAAAACTAATTTATTTAAAAATTATAATTATAATTTGATGGATAAATATCCTGACAATCGCTTGGACGAAATGATAAACGATCTTAGGAAATTAATAAAATTAAACATCCCTAATAAATATGTAATATATGGAGAATATATCGATTTATTAGATCGCTTTAGGGAATATTTAGACACTACTTCAAAAAATTGTGAAAATATAGAGATATTCAACTTGGTAATCAAACTTTTTGCGGTATACTGTGGTAATATCTTAGCTAGATCAAGTTATTATAATTCTGAGGATGAAAGGATTAAATATTTAAATAATTTGCTTATAAATGGAGTTTAATATGAGGATCCTATATGTCGTTCATCAATTCTTTCCCAATCATTTCACAGGCACAGAGAGATTCGTTTTAAACACAGCAAAGCAGATGCAAAGAATGGGTCATAAAGTAGAGGTCTTGACCTATTGTCATGAAGACGATGCAATGCTTTTAAAAAATGGAATATTTTATAAAAACTATGAATATCAAGGTATCTCTGTCATCTCTATAAGGCATAAAAAGATTCCTCCAGATGTCTCATTTGATATATTCGATAATGAATTATTGAATTTTCTAAAAAACATTATCACCAAAGAAAAGTACGACATTGTGCATGTAGCACATCCTATGCGCCTGGGTTCCGCAGTCAAAATCGCAGTAAATGCAGGATTGCCTATTGTATTAACTTTAACGGATTTTTGGCTTATTTGCCCAAGAGGGATAGCAGTGACATCCAAGGGTGAGTTATGTCATAACTCAAACAGAGGCTCTAAATGCGCGATTGATTGCGGCTTCCCTAAAAAGAAGTTAATGGATAGGCTTGCTTCCACAGATGAAATTTTAAAAAGTTCTGATTGCATCGTCACTGCTACTAGGTTCCTTCGAAGAATATTTGAGATAAACTGTCAGGATTTTAAGGCAGAATTTATACCATTTGGGGAAGATTATTCAAATGTTATACCGAATTCAAAAAAATATTCTGAGAAAAGCGAGATCAACTTTGGCTTTTTAAGTGCAGTTCAGCCTCATAAAGGAGCACATATACTCTTAGATGCATTTAAAAGAGCTAATATGGATAACTCAAGAGTTAGCATCTATGGCCACTATTTTGGGGAATCCATTTACTATACAAATTTAAAAGAGAAATATGAAAGCAATAAAGTGCAATTTTTCGGAAAATATATCTATGAAGATATGGCAAAAATTTTTAATAAAATTGACCTATTAGTGGTTCCATCGATCTGGTGGGAGAACTCTCCTCTTGTTTTGATAAGTGCTCTTGCGCATAGCGTACCTGCCATCGTCTCAAACCTGGGTGGCTTGAATGATATTGTAAAAGAAGGTACTAATGGTTTTGTATTTGAAGCTGGGAGCGCAGAATCGCTGTCTAATGTAATAAAAAATATATGCAGCGATCCTACGATTTTAAATGATGTCAAGAAAAGCTTGCGCCATCCAGCCAGGATTGAGGAACAAGCGTTTGAATATGAGAAGATATATATACGATTACTGGATGAAAGAAAAATGCCCCACACAAAGAGGTAATAATGTCGAAATGCATTATCTTCGGAGGAAATGGTTTTCTTGGTTCTCATCTTGCTGATAAATTAGCAGAGAATGGATTTGATGTATACATCTTCGATAAATTTAGCAGAAAATTTCCTTTTATGCGGAGTGATATAAAATTTATCAAAGGTGATTTCTTTGATAGCACTTCGATAGAAGAGGCACTGGATGGCATGAATTATGTATTTCATTTTATCTCAACAACAAATCCTGTAACTTCAATGAATGATCCCATATTTGATATTGAGTCAAATATCAAAGGCTCTGTTAAATTGTTTCAATTATGCGTTAAAAAAAATATCGATAAAATAGTCTTTTCTTCTTCAGGCGGGACGGTTTATGGCAATATTTTAAAGGTCCCAGTAAAAGAGATAGATTCATGCAATCCGATTAATCCTTATGCTATTGGAAAGCTTACTATAGAAAATTACCTAAGGTATTTTAATTATTTATATGGAATAGATTATAAAATACTACGCTATTCGAATCCTTATGGAGAAGGGCAAAACCCAAGTGGAGAACAAGGTGTAATTCCAATTTTTCTAAATAAGATAATGAACGATGAGCGGCCAGTGGTTTACGGCGACGGCTCTGCAATTCGAGACTATATATATATTACAGACGCTATTGATGCTACTTTAGCTGCGGTCCTCAAGGGAAAAAATTTTAATACATTCAATATCGGGAGCGGTGTGGGTATTTCGATAAATTCTTTATTAAAAGTTATCTCTGATGTAGTTGGAAAAGATGTAAATCCTGATTTCAGGGAGGGTTCTCCTGCATATATACCAAAAATTATATTAGATATCTCAAGATTGACTCAAGAGACTGGCTGGAAGCCAAGATGGGATATCCGCAAAGGCGTTGAGAGAACATGGGAGTGGATCAATCAACTGCAAGAAATTAAGTGCTGATGCAAGAAATTGAGTGCTGATCGGACTAAATGAAATATAAAACTAGCTGCGATCTATGGAGCATAAATGATATGGATATTTAAAAATAAACCAAAGCCGGCTTTGGGTTCATTTGATATTTTCGAAAGAAAGGATGATGAGCTCAAGGTACAGGGATGGATACTTGATCCCAAAAAAAAGTTTGATTCTTTATCCGTATATGTAGATCAGCATAGATGGGGAACTGCTACGAGAATGGAACGCATTGATCTGGAAAAAGCATTCCCTTCGGTCTCCCATGCTTTGGGGGCAGGCTTTTCATTCAT
>JGI11944J13513_1001449_pt1 | contig 19011 bp, 21 predicted proteins | sample TerdegcoTASludge_FD_13513 | JGI IMG/M metagenome (IMG submission 13513) | reverse complement strand
TACCACATTTCCACAGCACGGCGATACGGTGAATATATCATGACAAGACATAGGGGCGTATTACGAGAAGCAACAAAAATATCGATGCGTATACCGGACATTTCTGTTTTGGTAAGAAGCGGACATTTTTATTTTGGCTTGACATCACATTGCAAAGGATTCTACAATGAGGTATAATCTGCCGTGGAATTTACTATGTCTAAGATAAGTGAATAACCGGTAAATGAGTTTAATTTGAAGGCGGTAGCTTATAAAAGTATGAATCATCTTCTTAGGCAAAGAAGAATTTTTCTCTATTTATTTGGCGACCCATCATTTTATTTACACAAGTAATGATTTTGTTACTAAGGAGTAAAAGCCATCGATAGATTCATAACGCCTAATAATGGAATGATCACCAAAGGTGACAGGCGCAGACGCAACAAACATGGCTCAACCATTATTTGGCTCACCGGATTATCTGGATCAGGCAAATCTACTATAGCTAACAACCTTGAAGCCGAACTGTTTGAGAGGGGCATCAATGTGTATGTCCTTGATGGTGATAATATAAGGAATGGCCTTAACAAGGACTTGAGTTTTAGCGCTGAGGACCGTGAAGAGAACATAAGACGAATAGGGGAGGTGGCAAAACTTTTTGTTGATGCTGGTATCGTTGCAATTACCGCATTCATTTCACCTTACAAAAAAGATAGGGACATAGTACGAAGGAGCGTAGATAAAGATGAGTTTATTGAAACTTTCGTGAAATGCCCTCTGGATGTCTGTGAGCGACGAGATGTGAAAGGATTATACAAAAAGGCAAAAAAGGGTGAAGTGAAAAGTTTCACTGGTATCGACGATATTTATGAGGAACCTGAAAATCCAGAAATTATTCTCGAAACGGATAAGATTGGGATTGCCGAAGCAGTGAATAAGATCTTGAATTACCTTAAAGAAAAGGGACATATCTAAATAAAACACGTAAGGATACAGCATGGATCATTTGGAACATCTCGAAAATTTAAGCATTCATATTTTGCGTGAAGCTTATGCAAATTTTAAGAGTTTAGGAATGCTTTGGTCGATTGGAAAAGATAGCACCGTTCTGCTGTGGTTGGCGCGAAAGGCTTTTTATGGTCATGTTCCCATTCCATTGATTCATATTGATACATACTACAAGATACCGGAAATGATCGAGTATAGAGATCGCCTTACAAAAAAATGGAAGCTGAACATGATTTATGGGATGAACAGCCATGCCTTAAATCGGAAACAGACATTCCCGGATGGAAATGTTGACAGGATTACCTGTTGCCGCCTCTTGAAGACAGAAGCTTTGAAAAGCACTATTAGCGGTGAAGGCCCACGATACCGGTACGACCATGAAAAAGGCTGCTATGAAATAGACAAGAACACTGAATCTTTTACCGGAATTATTGCCGGGGTAAGGTCCGATGAAGAAGGTTCCCGCTCGAAAGAAAGGTATTTTTCGCCGCGGAATAAAGAGAATATCTGGGATGTTGGTGATCAACCACCGGAATTCTGGAATCAATTCAAGACTGACTTTAAACCGGGCACTCATGTACGTATCCATCCGCTGCTTGACTGGACTGAAGTAAATATCTGGGAGTACATTGAGAGAGAAAAAATACCGACGGTTTCCCTCTATTATAACAACGGGGACGGAAAAAGATACCGTTCTCTCGGATGTTATCCCTGCACATTTCCTATTGATTCTGAATCACGCACTGTAAAAGAGATCATTGATGAGTTAAAGAGCGGCCAATTGCGAAATGTTGCCGAACGCTCTGGAAGAGCGCAGGACAAAGATGATGGCGGTGGCCTGGAGACATTACGAAGAGAAGGGTATATGTGAGGGTTGGATGGAGAGACCAGAGAAAGAACACTTGAGTCTTGTTATGGTGGGGCATGTAGACCACGGAAAGAGCACGGTGATCGGAAGATTGCTTGCCGATACAGGCTCATTACCCGACGGAAAAATTGAGCAAACAAAGATAAACTGCGAAAAGAATTCCAAACCATTTGAATATGCTTTCTTAATTGATGCACTCAAAGACGAGCAGTCGCAGGGAATCACCATCGATGCGGCAAGGGTATTCTTTAAAACAAATAAGCGCCATTATATCCTCATAGATGCACCTGGACATATTGAGTTCTTAAAAAACATGGTTACCGGAGCGTCCAGAGCCGATGCTGCTTTTTTGGTGATTGATGCTGCTGAAGGTGTTCAGGAGAACTCAAGGCGGCATGGCTACATGCTGTCTATGCTTGGGATACGACAAACCGCTGTCCTGATTAACAAGATGGATATCGTGGACTATAAAAAAAAGGTCTATGATAACATTATTGATGAGTTTGCAGAGTTTTTATCGCGCATCGGTGTTATGCCCCTGTGCTATATCCCGGTGAGTGGCATGAAAGGCGATAACGTCGCAAAGAAGAGTCTTTCAATGCCATGGTATGACGGCCCGACTGTCCTAGAGATGCTTGATGATTTTGAGAAAGAAGGATTGCCCGTGGAGAAGCCTTTTCGGATGCCCGTGCAAGATGTTTATAAATTTAGTCAGTTTGGAGATAATAGAAGAATAGTGGCCGGGACTGTCCTTACTGGCTCGATCAGCATTGGCGACGAAGTTGTTTTCTTCCCTTCTGGTAAGAAAAGCAAGCTTAAAACAATAGAGTCATTCAACACCGAAAAAAAGGATAAGATTGAGGCGGGTTATGCGACCGGATTTACCCTTGATGAACAAATCTATGTTACCCGTGGTGAATTGGCGGTAAAGATGGGGGAATCAAGTCCAAAGGTAACCACCCGTTTGAGGATTACGGTCTTTTGGCTGGGTAAAGATCCTTTTAGCAAGAAAAAGGAATACCTGCTTAAATTGGGTTCAGCAAAAGTTGCTATCTCTATTGAAAACATTATAAGGGTAATCAATGCCTCAGATTTGAACGCAGACGAAAATAAAGATAGGGTAGATCGCCATGAGGTGGCTGAGTGTATAATCAAATGCAATCGCGCCGTTGCATTTGATGTGGCACAAGATTGTGCTCTTACCGGCAGGTTTGTAATTGTTGATAATTATGAAATTTGCGGTGGTGGGATAATCCGCGAAGCGCTGGAGGATAAACAGACTTGGATACGGGACAAGGTTTTTATCCGTGATTATAAATGGGAAAAGAGCACCATTTCTTTTGAAATGCGAGCAGAAAGGTATAACCAAAAATCCACATTAGTAATTATAACGGGGCAAAAAAATTCTGGAAAGAAACCGCTGGCAAAAGCCTTGGAGGGCAGGCTTTTTTCTGAAGGTAAAATAGTATATTTCCTTGGCATAGGGAATGTTCTTTACGGCCTTGATGCAGACATAAAGAACGTGGGCAACAATCGAGGTGAGCACATACGAAGGTTATCAGAGGTTGCCAATATACTTCTTGATTCTGGGGTGATTCTCATTGTTACTGCCATTGAGCTCACCCAGGATGATTTGGAGGTCATAAAAACCATCATCGATTCAGAAAGAATTGAGGTTGTATGGTCAGGTGAAAAAGTATCCACAGATATACTCTGCGATCTAATTATCCCTGATCCCTGGAATGTGGAGGAATCTGTTGATATGATTAAGAATTTGTTGCGAGAAAGAGGGATCATCTTTCGCGTTTGATAACATCGGTCTGGAATATCCCAATTTGTTTTTTTCAGACTATAAGACCATACTATGGGAATCAAAATAAGTAGAAGATTTTCCCAATACCTTGCCCTAGCGCTCCCTGTTGATTGGAAGAGCGCATCCAATGATTTCAAAAGATATTTTTCAAATACCGGATGGCTCGTTTTTGAAAAAGTTTTTGCTTCAACCATATCGTTCGCAGTAGGCATCTATGTAGTGAGATTTCTCGGTCCAACCAATTTCGGTATTCTGAGTTACGCCATAAGCTTTGTAAGTCTTTTTGCTGGAATTGCTGCGTTGGGGTTAGATGGAATCGTTATCCGAGATTTGGTTAGGTATAAGGAAGATAGAGATGAACTGCTCGGTACCTCATTTCTTCTCAAACTTATCGGGGCTCTACTCGCCATAGCCGTTATTTCCTTGGTAATAGTATGGACTCCACAAGATAGATCAGCAAATTTATTAATCTTTCTCATTGCTTTTGCCTCAGTATTTAAATCGATCTTTGTTATAGATCTTTATTTTCAGTCCAAGGTATTATCAAAATACCCGGTGTTGGTCCGCTGTTTTTGCACCATTATTTCAGCCCTATTTAAGGTTGCGCTCATTTATTTGCAGGCGCCTTTAATATGGTTTGCATTCGCCATAACCTTAGAGAATGTCATTATTGCTATCGGATTTGTCTTTGTTTATAGAGAAGGTAATCTGAAGTTAAATTTGTGGAGATTCAAGAGGACACTTGCATTCAGACTTCTTAGAGATTCATGGCCATTAATCTTATCAAATGTCGCTGTGGCAGTTTATATGCGCATTGATCAGGTTATGGTAAAAGGCATGCTTGACGCGAAGGCTCTGGGATTATACGCGGTTGCTGTGAATTTAACGGAAATTTGGCATTTTATTCCAACTATCATGGTTGGTTCTCTTTTCCCAGCAATTATTAACGCTAAAAAGAATGATTACAAACTTTATGTAAGTGGTTTGCAAAGACTTCATGACATGCTCTTTTTTATAGCTTTTATTATTGGGATCGTTGTTTCTTTTGGTTCAGGCCAAATTATTAGCTTGTTGTTTGGGGAGCGCTTCATTGATGCAAGAATGCCCCTGATTGTCAGTGTGTGGTCCGTGGTCTTTGTTTTTCAAGGAGTCATACGGGGTCATTTCCTTATTGTTGAAAATGAACAGAGACTAGGCCTCTGGTTCAGAGTCATTGCTTTGCTAGTTAATGTGGGATTGAACTTTCTTCTAATTCCTTGGTATGGGATAGTTGGTGCTGCAATTGCTACATTGGTATCGTATAGCCTGCCAGTTTACGTTTTTTCACTATTTCATCCTGTGCTGAGGCTTAACTTACTCATGTGCTTGAGATCATACATTTTTCCTTTTCGACTTATCTATTACGGACGAGGCATTTCTAAATGATTGTTAATGTGTGTTGCTGTGGTTCTTCAGGGAGTACTTTTTTTTCAAATCTGATAAACAGGCATCCTGAGATAGTGTGTGGCGATGAACTTGGTTTGTTTTCTAAACCCGTCTTTTACGATAACTACAATCACTTGAAAAAATATCATTTTTTAATAAAAAGAGCGGGTATCACGAGCTATCCCTACTTCCAGGACCGGTCTATCCTGAGGAATCTACAGTCCTTCCTGCTCACAAACGAAGAGGTTTGGCGTTGGGTTCTGGAATCGAACGATATAATTGAATTTACCAGCAGGCTAAAAAGTCATATATTGGAAATAACCGGGAAGAGAATCTGGGCGGAAAAAACGCCTACAAATATTTACTTAATTGGCAAGTTCCTCAAAGTCTTTCCCGAAGCCAAGGTGATCCACATAGTCAGAGATCCAAGAGACGTGATCTTGTCTTTAATGAGTCGTGGGGCATCAACCTCAAGGGGGGCTGAGCGTTGGCTTACCGCCGTGTCGGCTATTTATAATTATCGAAATCATCCTAACATCCTGGAAATTAAGTATGAGGATTTGATACTGGAGTCCGAGAAAACACTGAGCAGGGTATGCTCACACTTAAACGTAGAATTTGACATGGACTTTTTTGCTACCTCTATTCATGAAAGTAAGAATATAGTAAAAAAAGACGGATTTGATACATGGGGATCAAGACCCGGAGATGATTTTTCATCAAAATCGATTGGCAAATTTAAGAGTAGCGATATAGATTTCACAGATATTCTTTCAATGACCCTAACGAGTGAATTTGCATCTATCCTAAAGGTTGAACAATTATCCCTTTCTCAATTAGCCGTAGAGTTCGGTTATCAGCTTGGCGATATCAGTAAGATCAAGAAAGCTAACCTAAGCAGGAGTGTCGCAGAGGTACGACAAGGCATTGTTTTTCGGATACTCGACCTCTTAATTGAGAGAAATAAATATTTTCAGAGAGTTGTTTATTAACTTTTGACGATTGCCAGCAGAATTATGAAATTATCCCCCATAGCTTTTTTTGCATATGCAAGACAATCTCACACCATTGCTGCACTAACTGCCCTTTCTCGATGTAAATTGGCCGAAGAGAGTACTCTTTATATTTTTTGCGATGGAGCGAAATCAGCCGAAGACAGAAATCGAGTAAAGGAAGTGCAGGATGTCGTGAGGAGTAAAAAGTGGTGCGGTAATGTTGATATTGTGGTTCGCGAAAAGAATATGGGCCTTGCCAATTCAATTATATATGGTGTTTCCTCACTCATTGAAAAATATGGGAGAGTAATCGTATTGGAAGATGATCTTCTTGTTTCCCCCTTTTTCCTGACTTATATGAATAATGCTCTTGCACGGTATGAAAGAGATGAGCAGGTGATGCAAATATCGGGCTATATGTTTGATATCCACCCAGATGTTAAAACAGACGCTTTTTTTCTTCCATTTACCTCTTCGTGGGGATGGGCTACTTGGAAGAGAGCATGGAAAATATTTGATCCCCTTATGGGAGCATATGATCAGCTGAAGAGTAACAAACAGCTAAGGAATAAATTTAACCTCAATGGCGCGTACGACTATTTTGGTATGCTTAAAATGCAAAAAGAGGGGAAGATTGATTCGTGGGCAATCCGTTGGTATCTTTCAGTTTTCATGGACGGTGGCCTGATCCTTTATCCTGCTAAGACTCTCATAAAGAACATTGGGTGGGACGCCAGCGGTGTTCATTGTGGAAATACTTTTTGTGAAGATAAAATTGATGAAGAGTTTAAGGTGTTAGTGTATCCAACGCATATTGCGGTGTCCAGTGAGTTGGAGAAATTACAACAACACCTCAGACGAAAAGCAGGAAATATATCGAAGATAAAGAAATTTTTTGATGTATTAATGAGGAGAAGTGTATAATGACTTTGTTGACAAAAAAATATCTTGTTTCAGTTAAGGAAAATAAAAATTGCAGTGAATGAGTTCTAGCAGCATATGACTACGAATAGGGTATTGGAAATCTTAATTTCGCAGTGTTCCAATCATTTACGCTTTGTTCAAGATTGTCGGCCAATGAAAAAAAGCCCTCTAATGAAGGGTTCTTCTCTCTTATGATAAGGCTAAATGAAACATTTCAGGACATCTATCGCCTTTTGTACATTTTAAGAGGAAAGAAACCCTGGACCATAGGATATACTGCGTATAGAAGATCTATGATTCTAAATGTCCTTCAGAAAGGCATTTTCAATGCAAAGAATCTGCCAGACGGCTATGGATACAGACTTGATGAGCGGATAATCGAATACCCTTGGTTTTTTTCCCGTCTCCCAGATAAGAGTGGTATTTTGCTTGATGCTGGCTCTGTTCTGAATTTCGATTTCATTCTTTCGCTAAAGACCCTTGCATCGAAAAAAATATTTATATCTACCCTCGCGCCAGAGCCCCAGTGCTTCTGGAATAGGGGAATATCGTATATCTATGAGGATCTCAGGGAAACATGTTACAGGGATGGATATTTCGATTGGATTGTCAGCTTATCAACGCTGGAGCACGTTGGATTAAACAACACATTTCTATACACCGGTGATTCGAAGTATAATGAAAACTTACCTGAAACATATCTCGCTGCCGTGAGTGAGTATAGCAGAATTCTGAAAACTGGCGGAACGTTATTTGTGAGTCTGCCGTATGGCAGATACATGAATCACGGATGGTTCCAGGTGTTTGATTCCTTGATGGTTGACCGCCTTATTGAAGTATTTTCACCTTCTGCGCTGCACGAGTGGCATTTTCGATACACACCTGAGGGTTGGAAGATGTCTTCCCGAGAACAATCAAAGGATGCTACTTGTTTTGACGCCAGCAATCGAAAATCATATGATAGTGATTTCGCTGCTTTTTCAAGGGCAATTGTTTGCTTGGAGATGGTGAAGTGACAATCCACAAGAACATAATCAACTTTGTTGGAAGTTTGAAAAAAGTTCGCAGGGTGTGTCTGTGCCACAAAACCACTACATTCTATTCTACTTCGACGGTCATTAATAATTTAGGAAAAGCTGATGCTATCAGAATCGGCGCATTTACTCATGTCAGAGGTGAGTTATTAACTTTTGGACATGGGGGAGCCATCAGAATTGGTGAGTATTGTTATGTGGGAGAGAATACCAGGATATGGTCGGGAAAATCGATTGATATAGGTGATAGAGTACTTATCTCGCACAATTGCAATATATTCGATAATGATACGCACCCCACAAACCCAAGGGAAAGACACGAACAGTTTAAGGCAATCATTTCTACTGGACAACCCGGCAATATTAATCTCAATGATAAAGCGATCGTTATCGAAGATGATGTGCTCATTGGGGCAAATGTAAGCGTTCTGAAAGGGGTTCGGGTTGGTAGAGGGGCTGTAATTGGGATCGGAAGCGTAGTGTTAAGAGATGTTCCATCTTACACCATCGTAGCAGGAAACCCTGCAAAAATTATAAGAGAGATAGCCATTGAGGAAAGGCTGTAATATGGGAAGAAGAGATCGAATTGCTCAACTCTCAACCTGATAATTTGGGTTGTTTGAGTTCGAAGCTTCCGTACAGCTTTCCAAAGATTGCTTTATAGTTGCATGTACCTTAAGGAAAAAATGACAAAGATAATTTTTAGCAGACTCATAAGGATTGTAGATATATCTCTAAAACGTCAATTATTGAAGAAGATGCCAAAGGGATCGGTTTGTGCCGAAATTGGAGTTTGGAAGGGAGAGTTTTCCAGAAAGATTTTGGAGGTAGTAAAACCTGATAAACTTCATTTGATTGATCCATGGAAATACCAAGTTGATTTTGGGAAGAGGCTGTATGGAGGGGCACACGCGAAAAATCAACAGGATATGGATGCCATTTACTCGGATGTTGTAAGCCTTTTCAAAGAGAATGAAAACGTTGTGATACACAGGAAATTTTCTCATATTGCTGTAGATGCTTTTGTTGATAATTATTTTGACTGGATATACATCGATGGTAATCACTACTATGATTTTGTCAAGAGGGATTTGGAGCTGTTTTATCCAAAGGTTAAGAAGAATGGATTTATAACGGGCGATGATTATTTATGGACCAGTCCTGAGCTCAACGGTGATTTGCCCGTAAAAAGAGCCGTTGATGAGTTTGTAAGTAAATGTTCGAAGATTAAAATTAAAATAATGCGAACCCAATTTGTGATAGAAAAACTTCTTTAATGATTATAAATCAAAATAAAAACAAAGCTCTTCTCGATGAAGTTGTTGTATAATGCGAGTTGCGTTGGCATGTTACATTGATGAGATCTGTGGAGAGTACGGTGATGTGACTTGGGACGAAACAATAGAGCGGCATAAATATTAGCCCGACTTTATGTGCGTTAATCATAAAAGCCTGCTGAAGCTGAATCAATAAAGGGTGTTTCCAGCAAGCAATTAAGGTGGTCGGAAGTTGACTATAATCTGAGACTAGATGTCAGAAAGGGAGGAGATAAAAGAAATCATAGTGAAATACATAAAGAGATTTCAAGCTCGGATCCTGTGTGAGACTGAGGTTTCCCGGAGGTTGTTTTTCAGTCTTTTAACGTCGTTGAATGATGGCCCTGGAAGGCTTTACTCATTCTTAGCGGTGAAACAATAAAATGGCTAATACAGTTCTTGTAACAGGCGTATCCGGTTTTATTGGGCGTTATGTAGCGAAGCGTTTTTTTGACAACAGATGGACCGTTGTCGGTATCGATTCTTCTCCGCCCGATACTTTTCTTGATTCGATCCTTTCGAGCTTCTACAGGATGGAGTTGCCCTCCAGTGATCTCGGGCGAATACTATCCAGTATTGATCCCAAGGCATGCGTTCATTGTGCTGGTCCTGCTTCAGTGGGTGATTCAATGGCAGACCCGGGATCGGATTTTGAACACAGTGTATTGGTTACCTTCAACCTTCTTGATACGTTGAGGCTCAATGCCCCAACATGTAGATTTCTGTATCCTTCGAGTGCAGCAGTGTATGGGAATCCATCAAGGCTGCCAGTCGATGAAAAACAAGTTCCGGCTCCTATTTCACCATATGGGTTTCATAAACTGATGTGTGAACAGCTTGCAATAGAGTTTCATCAGATTTATGGTATTCCGACAACAATAGTCCGCATATTCTCCGCTTATGGAGCAGGCTTGAGGAGGCAAGTTCTCTATGATATTTGCAGGAATGCTTCTTCTCAAAAGATATTGAGGCTTCAGGGAACCGGAAATGAGAGTCGCGATTTTATCCACGTGTCGGATGTGGCTCGGGGAATATATCGCTTAATGGAGAGGTCTCAATGTGTGGGAGATGTGTATAATCTGGCAAGCGGGATTGAGACAACAATACGATCATTGCAGGAGCTTGTTGTTGGTGAACTCGGCATGGAAATAAAAGTTGAGTTCGATGGCTTGGTAGTTCCTGGGAATCCATTGAACTGGAGGGCAGATATGAGTCGTCTTTCAGCCATGGGATTCAAACCGAAGGTAAACTTGAGAGAGGGAGTGGGCGATTTTATTCGGTGGTATCTAACCCAGGAGATAGTGAGTGGCTAAACTCCATATATGCCTCAGGAACGTCTTCGGCAGCAGCTGGCTTGGTGGCGCGCTTTATATCCAAAACCTGGCACGGGCAGTTGGAAGCCTTCCTGCTGAGGAAAGAGAAACGATCAAGCTTAGTGTGGTGGTGAGGTCATCGAATGGATCGACGGTAAAAGATATTGCCCGGTATGTTGATTCCATCCATATTGATAGTATTCACAAACTTGCTTTTTCAGAAGTCTGCAAAAAGCTGGCAGAGATACCATTTCTGCCTTTGGGTGCACTGAACCTGCGTAAATTTGATTTTGTTTACCCCGAGGTTGCCGGAGTAAGGGCGCCTTATAACTGGGGGGGGTGGATTCCCGATTTCCAGTACCGTTATCTTCCTCAAATGTTCACTCAACAACAAATCGATAAATTCGAGAGTTTTTACGGTACTGTTGCCCGAAACGCTTCTGTCGTTATACTAAGCAGCAGGATGGCCCAGGAAGATTTCCGGCGTTTTTTTCCAGAAGAGGCATCACGAAGCGCAGTGATGAGTTTCGTAAGCTATATAGAACCTGAATGGTTTACCTTTAATCCGGGGGAAATACAGAAAAAATATGGACTTCCCGACAGGTTTTTCCTCGTGAGTAATCAATTTTGGAAACATAAAGACCATGGGACGATTATCGAGGCCCTTGGTGTGTTGAAGGAGAGAGGCGTGCGACCGGTTGTTGTGTGTACGGGGAGTGCGGGCGAACATGCCGAGGATTATTTTAAGAAGATTATTACGCGGATTGACGAGATTGGGCTTAATGAAAATGTTCGTATACTCGGGTTAATCCCGCGAGTTGATCAAATTCAGCTAATGAGGAGGTCTCTCGCGGTAATCCAACCTTCCCTGTTCGAAGGGTGGAGCACGGTTGTCGAAGACGCTCGATCATTAGGTAAACCGATATTGCTCTCTGACTTCCCTGTTCATCTTGAACAGAACCCACCCCTAGGGCAATTTTTTGAAAGAGGCAATTATGGACAACTTGCCTCACTGATGGAAGAAGCTTTTGACATGCTAAGACCTGGCCCTGATTGTAATCTGGAAACGCATGCACAAAAAATGAATGAAGAGATGCTTGTAGCATACGGAAGGCGCTTTGTTGCTATCGTACGGGGTGTAGTGAAATAATGCTTACCATATTCTCATGCCCCAAGCCCTTTCGTGGTCATGTAAATATTACACAAAGAAATGCCATCAAAAGCTGGTTACTTCTTGAACCGAAGCCCGACGTTATCCTTCTTGGAAATGATGAAGGTGTTTCTGAGGCAGCCAGGGAGTATAATATCCGCCATATTCCAAATGTAGCCTGTAACGAATTCGGCACACCCCTTATCAATTCTTTATTTGAAGAGGCAGAAAAGGAAGCGACCTCTTCATTCATGTGCTATGTGAATGCGGATATCATATTTCTACAAGATTTTATGGATGGCATAAAGATGGTGCAAAAGGAGATACCAAATGCCCTCATGGTTGGGAGAAGGTGGAATGTTGACATACGGGAACAGATTGAATTCGATGCGAAATGGCAGCAGACCCTCGAATCTTTCGTGAAGCGGAGTGGCACACTTTATCCGTACTTTGCGATAGACTACTTCGTTTTCCCCAAAAATGGTCTTGGCACGCTTCCTCCTTTTGCCATTGGTCGTCCTGCATGGGATAACTGGGTTATTTATAAGGCGTGCTCATCGGGAATGGCAGTTGTAGATATGACAAAAATGGTTACCGTTGTCCATGAAAACCACGACTATTCTCACCACCCAAACGGTTGGAAAGGGGCAATGAAGGGTGATGAATCAAAGCGAAATATCGCCCTTGCCGGAGAGGTGGCCCATGTCCATAGTCTTCTCGATGCCACACATTATTTGACGAAGAACGGTTTAAAAAAAAGAAAACCACCATATCATGTCCCCTTTTTTCTTTACAAGCAAATTGTGATGATTTCTGAGTCAAATCGAACCGCGAGGTTCTTTGTCCGATTCATTAAGTGGGTAGGAAATCGCTTTTTTTCGAAGGGGCGGTAGGATATACTTTGCTTTAAAGTTGGGCACTGTATTAAGAGCTTTGCAGTAGGGGCAAGGAGAATAGTATGTTGGATATCTTTCTAACAGGTATTATGGAGCGATGCCGATATCTTAACCTGAAGGTCTTGTATTAGAAAAGACCTGGTGTGGTATAGTATTAGCTGGTTTTTATACGTTTGAGGATTAAGAATATGAATATTTATATTGTATCGTCACCGGGTGGGCATCTAAACGAAACCCTAAGTATGGTTGAGGCGTTTGAAGGGTGTGACGTCTATGCCATAACCCTAGATTTTCCAAATATGAAGGGCATCTCCTTTCCCTGCCTGAAAGGCGTATACAAGATGCGTCTATGGTTCAACTATTCAATCAAGTTCGGCCTGCCAATCACTCTCCTGGTAAGTTTTTTTTCCATATTGAGGATATACCTGAGACACAGGCCCCATATGATTTTTTCCACGGGTTCAGAAATAGCCTTGCCGGCTTTCTTATTGGGAAAGTTTCTTTTTGGCGCGAAGTTAGTGTACGTAGAATGCTTCACGAGAATAAAAACCCTTTCACTCACGGGGAAAATCGTATATGGTTTCTCAGACCGTTTTCTCGTACAGTGGCCAGAACTAGCTGCCAAGTATGATAAAGCATTGTACAGGGGCAGGCTGATTTGATTTTTGTTACGGTTGGCAATTCAATCAAGGGGGTAGAGTTTCATCGGCTTATAGACAAGATTAACGGGATAGCTGAGGATCTTCAGGAGGAAGTAATAGCTCAGATTGGCTTCATTGATGAGCATCCAAAAAACATTAAGTGGTTCTCTTATTTAAGCTTCAATGAGGTTCTATCCTATTTTAAACAGGCCTCAATTATTATAGGACATGGCGGAGTAGGTACTATAATTAACGCCATCACCTATAAAAAACCGTTAATCATTGTTCCCCGTTCCAGCACGTATGGGGAACATTTAGATAATCATCAACTGGAACTTGCAGAACAAATCAGGGGCTTGGAGGGCATATTTGTTGTTGAAGACATAGAGAAATTGAAGACAACAGTCCTGGAGGTCAGGGACCGGATTAGCAAAAACCTCATTGAGCCACGCTTTTCAGAGGAAAGACAACGTCTATTGAAGTTTATTAAAAGTTATGTGAACGAGTCCAGGGAATCTCTGAAGCGATAATTGTTATTTTGGTTTACTACATCCTTTTGGCTGCAATATTTCTGGATTACATTTCATCTTTTTTAAAGATCACTGTTGTCTACTGTGCGGCTAACCTGTTGTTTTTGCAGATGGTGTATGCTATCATTCGACGAGAGTAATTCAAATCCATGATGAAATGCGCGTGTTACGGAAGAATGAGAAAATGAAAAAACGAGTAGCAGTAATAGTACCAGCCTACAATGAGGAAAATACTATTGGGAGCGTTGTAAGAAGGATACAGGCTCTGGGTGAAGGTTACGATGCAATAGTCGTTAACGACGATTCGAGTGACCGTACATTTTCGATAGCCCACCAGGAAGGAGCCACGGTCATCGATCTGCCGTGTAATCTAGGCATTGGAGGTGCTGTACAGACTGGCTTTCTCTATGCTTTACGAAATGCGTACGACGCCTGTGTGCAGGTGGATGGCGATGGTCAGCATCCGACTGAAAAAATTCCGTACCTTCTGAAAACGCTCTTTGAAGAAGATCTCGACATTGTAATCGGGTCAAGATTTATTGAAAAAACAGGTTATGATATTTCTTTCATGAGAAGAATTGGGATAGGAATTATCTCGCTTTTCCTTAAAATATTTACAGGTATCAGCGTAAAAGATTCTACCAGCGGTTTCAGGGCGATAAACGCAAGGGCGGCACGCTTGTTTGCGAATAATTATCCCCAGGATTACCCTGAACCTGAGTCACTGATTTTTGCTCACAAGTACGGTTTTAAAATCAAAGAGGTTCCTACTGAGATGACAAACAGATTGCATGGCATTTCATCAATTACCCCGGTTAAATCCGGATATTACATGATTAAAGTGCTCCTTGCGATGTTCATAGATTTGTTCAAGAAAATATAGGAGGTAAAACTCTATGCTGCGTATGCAAATCTTTGTTGGCATTATTAGCCTTGTCCTTTTTGCTCTAACTTTCGAATTTATTAGAAAAAAAATTCTCAGAGAAGAGTATTCAATTCTCTGGCTCTTCACATCGCTCTCCATAGCGATCCTGAGTCTGTGGCCTCAGATGGTGCCCCTGATAAGTAAAATCACGGGTTTCTATTATGTTACTGCACTTTTGTTGGTTATAACAATTTTCCTCGTTGCACTGCTGATGCACTTTTCAATTGTCATATCCAAAATAAAAGACGTGAACAAAGAGTTAATACAACGTCACGGATTGTTAGAGCTGAGAATACGAGAAATGGAACAAAAGAAAAGTTCTTAACTAATTTCCCCCGATACATACGCTCGTGTTCTTTCATCTGACGGGTTGCCGAAGACTTTTTGGGCTGGTCCATGTTCAACAAGCTCTCCAAGATAGAGGAAGATTACATAGTCCGCAATTCTCCGGGCCTGACGTAATATGTGGGTTACAACAACTATCGTGTAATTTTTCTTGAGGAACTTGAATTGCTTTTCGATAAGCTGTGCTGATAAAGGATCAAGTGCAGATGTAGGTTCATCAGCAAGTATGGCTTCCGGTTCAACAGCTAGTGCTCGGGCAAGGGCCAGCCTCTGTTGCTGCCCTATAGAGAGCCTTGATGCAGGGGTGTGGAGTCTGTCTTTCACCTCGTCCCAGAGCCCTGCAAGCCTCAAATATGATTCGACGAGCACGTCCATGTGGCTATTTTTCCCTTGGGGGATATCTACTACACGCCCTTCAATGCCATTGATCTGCTGAATTAATCTTTCCTTTGGCACCCGGTGAACCCGCGGTCCGAAAGCTATATTGTCGTATATAGACATGGGAAGAGGATATGGCCTCTGTGATAAGAAACCCATCTTTTTTCTAAGTGCAAGTATGTCGGCATCTCCATCATAGGTCTTTACACCATCAATCAATACATCGCCCGTTACCTTGACGTCTTCATTGAGGTCAAGGAGTCGATTCAAGCTCTTCAGAAGAGTGGTTTTCCCACATCCCGATGGCCCGATAATGACGGTTATCTGGCTGTCAGGGATGTCGACAGTGACGTCATGAAGTACTTTATGTTCTCCGTAGGCGATCGATAGGTTTTTCAGGCTGATATGTGGCATGGGTTGGTATCTACCTCACGATATTTTTCGAGAATCGAAGACTCAAAAGGCGTGATATCACACTTACGCAAAGAACAATAAGAAGCAACACGAGGGCTGAGGCGTACGCTCGCTCCTGTACCTCGGGTATTGGTGTTCCAATCTGGAAGAAGACAGCAAGGGGGAGAGAGGCAACAGGGTCAAAAATCGACTGTGGGATATAGTCTGTATAGCCCGCCGTGAACAGTATTGATGCAGCGTCACCGATGCCCCGTCCGAAGGCTAGAAGAACGGCCGTTACGATACCTGGCAATGCCTGGCGTAATACTACAGCAAGAGTTGTCTCTATCTTGGTGGTACCGAGAGCATAGGAAATTTCTTTTAATTCAAGAGGGATGGTCCGGATGACCTCCTCCATGGATCTCACCATGATCGGGAGCATGAGGAGGGTGAGGACGATAATACCCCCGAGGAGAGAAGCGCGAAGTCCGAAGAAAACCATAACGACAAACCCAAACGCGCCATATACAATTGATGGCGTACCCCACAACACATCGAGAACAAGTTTTGTGAAGCTTGCAAATCGCCAACCGGTGTATTCTTTCTGGAGGCCGAAAGCCACGGGGATAGCAATGAGGATGGAGCAGAACGATGCACCAAGAGCAAGGAAGAGTGATCCCACGATTGCGTTGGCTATTCCCCCCTCCTTACCCAAATAATATCCACCCTTCGGTGTTTCGATAAGCATTGAGAGGGTAAGGGCAGGTGCCCCTTTATACACAGTAATCACAATGATCCCGGCAAGCATGACAAGAACAAGAACAAGGGATATGAGCATGATGCCCTTGAAGATTGTTTCCTCCATACGTCTCGCTCTCACGTGTACCCCCTTCGCTCGATCCTGAGCAGGGTTATATGTGCAGCGAGGCTAAATCCGCCTACAACGATCATGAGGAGAAGGGCTGAAAACATGAGAGCAGAGTCGTAGAGTGGTATCGACATCATCTCTCCGTAATTGTTTGCAATAAGGGCCGGAAGCGGATAGGCAGGGGCGAACAGGGAATTAGGCACCTTTGCCACGTTACCTACTACCATAAGAACGGCTATTGTCTCTCCGAATGCCCGGGCAAAACCTAGGACGATGGCTGCGATGATGCCATGAAGAGAACTTCTTAGAATAACATACTTTATCATCTCCCACCTGGTGATGCCAAGAGCGAGTGAATTCTCGCGGGCAGCTTGGGGAATAGTCCTGAAGACTTCAAGGGCTACCGAGATGACCACTGGAGAAACCATGATGGCGAGAATGATGCCTCCAGCTAAAAGGCTGTAGCCGGTGGTAGGACTGCCTACGGCTTGTCCGAGAACTCTCACGAGAGGAACAATTGCGATGACACCGCATACACCATAGATAACCGATGGGATTCCTGCAAGGATGTCAACGACGAGTCTCACGAAGACCCGAAAACGCCTATGAGCATATTCAGAGAGGTAGATAGCGCTCAGCAAACACACAGGCACTGCAAGGATCATAGCGATAGCTGTTACCTCCAGGGTCCCGATAATGAACGGAAAGAATCCGAAATCACCCCGAATGGGATGCCAGGAGGTGGAAAAGAGAAGGTGGGAGAGTGTTGTTTTGGCCAAAATGGGTTTTGATTTTATGAAAAGAATAATAGCAATAATAAATGCCATAGTATTGACGAAAATCAGTGATAACCGTATCGATAGGGAAGAAAGATTGTCTTTGAATTTTCTTAGATCCACAATAAGTTTTTTCTTGTCTCCTTACTTATCGAGTTTTTTCAAAGACTCATTGATCTGCTTTTGGGTGATCTTAATGTAGCCAACTTCGCCGACATATCTTTGTCCATCCGTCAGTATCCATTTTACAAAAGTCTTTGAGGGTTCTTTGAAATTATCTTTCGTGATAAGGTAGAGGTCGCGGGCAGGCGGGGAAGGGTATACACCAGAAATGACTGCCTTAATCGCTTTTTCTTTCGTGCTCAAGTCTTCGTTGATGTCGATTTTACCGTTTTCATTGACATCAACGGGTATTACCTGGATGCCGGCAACCGGGAGACCCGTCTTGGCATCATAGGTATAATTGAGATTGTTATATCCAACTCCATAGACATCTCGTTTCACCGCATCTGCAAGGCCCGGATCACCGTAGACACCAACACCTTTGAGGTCTTCCTGCTTCTTCCCCAGGTAGCGGGCCCATGTCTCGGCAGCGCCGCAGGAATCAGAGCGGGTGTATACCTGCACCGCATTCTTTGTTGCAGTTCCTGAGATTTCTCCCCACGTGAGGGGCTTGCCAATGATCCAGAGATCGTTGAAGGTTTTCTTTTTTATGCCATTTTTGGCAATTTCCTTAAGAACAGGGTTATTCGCGCTCATGGTCGGAAAAACAGCATCCTTGACAACGGGAACATAGGTGGCGCCCGGCTTTATTTCTTCGGGTCTGATGTCACGAGAGACCATTCCTATATCAACCATACCTGTCAGCGCATCGGCTATACCTTTTCCTGCTCCTCCAGCAGAAATATCTATACGAACATTTTTGTTTATCTTGCGAAATTCTTCACTCCATTTCACCATCATGGGATAAAGGGCCCATGCACCAGAAATCCTTATGGTGCCTTTAAGATTCTGAGCAGGGGCTGATCCAATAATTGGAGAAGGGCAAAAAGACGCTGCGAATACAATGATGCAAAATAGAATAACAACTGTTCTTTTCATTACAAATACCCCAGCGATTTTAGTCTCTGTCGGATGGACTCAATCTCATTCTGATTGAGTTGTTTTGATGAGTCTTCAGACCTCATAGCTATGACATCCCGAAGCACGTAAACGATGAAATCTGTTACCGAACTGAAGCCTGTTTCTTCAATAATATCGTTTATCCGGTTATATAACGGTTTTGGTATTTTTATGGTTACCCGTTCCTGTGCACTCATATTAGACTCAAATCTGAGTGTAACAGGTATTTTATACCCTGTCAATTAATTTTTTGGGATACCTATTTTTTCCTCAGCCTTGAGGCTGGTACGGGAGCATGAATCGGATAGATAG
>JGI11944J13513_1001448_pt1 | contig 19035 bp, 18 predicted proteins | sample TerdegcoTASludge_FD_13513 | JGI IMG/M metagenome (IMG submission 13513) | reverse complement strand
TTTGTGGTTTTAAGTTAGAGTCACAATGCCCACACAAAACAGCGAGGAGCCTAAAATTTATCTGTTCAGAACAGAGATGTTTAAGAAAGGAAATCATGTCCGATTCATTTGTTAGAGGCCATGCTCTGATCATGGGCATGGGCTTGGAAGAAGATCTATCCAATACCTTGGATGACGCTCGCGGTCTGGCCGAAATTCTGAAGGATCCGGGCTTATGGCGTAGATCCCCGGCCAAGTCCTTTAGAGGCCGCCCAGCAGGCACTGAACGGACGGCAGGCATTGATCGTCCTGGATGGTACAGAAGCGGCAAGCGACCTTGGCGATATTCTGTCCGTAACTGGCAGCTGCGGGGTGCTCATAACTATCCGGCGCCAAGCCGATGCACCTGCTGATTTCAGCGATCTGCTGCCTCTGCCGCTGGACAAAGCGGCGGAACTTCTGCAGGCCTGGGCCGGCCCAATGGCATCGGACGGGCAAACCTGTGAAAGCATCTGCAATCTCCTGGGCTGCCTGCCGCTGGCCATCTTCCCGGGGGGCCGCTATATGGCTCATAGACGCCAGCTTGGCGGGGAATATCTGACATGGCTGGAAAAAACGCCCCAGGAGGCTCTTGATCTGGGAGAGCGGCAGCATCAGAGCATTTCTCTCCTGATGGAGCACAGCCTCTTGCAGGTGAGTGACCAAGCGCAAAGTTGCCTGGGCCTGACTGGCGTTCTCGCCCTGAAGCCATTTGAGCCCCAGCTCATCGCTACTGCTCTGGAGATTCCAACTGAGGATGCAAACTGCAGCCTGGGAGAGCTGGTCGATTTCGGACTGCTTATGCGTCCCGATATCGCTGCCAGATAACCCATGCTCTGGCTCATGCCTATGCCCGAAAGCGGCTTGCTCCGCCAGGCAATGCACTGGTCCGCCTGGCGGAGTACTGGGCAACCTGGGCGCAGCCTACGTCAGCCTGGGCGAGACATGCAAAGCCATCGACCACTATAAGCAGCATTTGGCCATTTCCCGCGAGATAGGGGACAGAAACGGTGAGTCAATTGCCTGCTGGAATCTTAGCCTCGAATATGAGAAGGCGGGAGATCTGGTCCGGGCTGCAGACCTGATGCAGGTCTGTGTGGACTTTAAAAGGGAGATAGGCCATCCGGATGCAGAAAAGGATGCTCAGCGCCTGGATGATATTATGAGCAGATTGAAAAGAGGAGAAGGGATCCGGACCGAATAAATGATTCATCAGATCGCTCAATCCGGCAGAAATCCATATCCTACATGGTAATGTTTTTAGTCTTAAAAGTCAAATATAAAAAATGAGCTTCCAGTTCTCCGATCCGATATTCAACAAATTCTCTCCGATCAAACACCATGATTAAATAGTAAAATGGCGTCGCATTTGCTATTTGTGCTCAGCATAGAGGTATTGATAATGACCAACGATATTCGCAGCAAATCCATGGACCCTGCCTGTCAGGAGATGCTGCGCGCCTGCGAGAAATCTGGCCTGGAGACGGCCTGGGATAGACTGGAGAAACAGCAGCCTCAATGCGGTTTTGGCGAGCTGGGCGTATGCTGCAGAAACTGTAACATGGGACCCTGCCGAATTGATCCATTTGGGGAGGGAGCAAGCGAAGGTGTCTGCGGGGCCACAGCAGACATAATAGTGGCGCGAAACCTCCTGCGCAGCATTGCCGCCGGGGCCGCAGCCCACTCCGACCACGGCAGAGATGTCGCCCATGCCTTCAAGCTCATCGTGGAGGGCAAAGCCCCCTCCTACGGCATCAAGGACCAGGAGAAGCTCGACCGGCTGATGAAAGAGTACGGAGTGGACAGCCCTGCCCTCCTGGCAGCAGCCATATTGGCAGAATTCGGCAAGCAGGACGGTCCCATCCAGTTCACCCGCCGGGTTCCTCCCCAGAGGCTCGAGCTGTGGAAGAAGCTGGGAATCGACCCTCGCGGTGTGGACAGGGAGATCGTGGAATGCATGCACCGAACCCACATCGGCGTGGACAACGACTATGTGAACCTCATTCTGCACGGCCTCAGGACCAGCATCTCTGACGGCTGGGGAGGCTCCATGATCGCCACCGAGCTGCAGGATGTCATCTTCGGCACCCCCAAGCCGATATTCTCTGAGGCCAACATGGGCGTCCTGGACCCGGAGAAGGTGAACATCATCGTCCACGGCCACGAGCCCCTGCTCTCGGAGATGATAGTCGCCGCAGCATCCGATCCTGAGATGATCGAGCTGGCACGCAATGAGGGAGCGAAGGGGATAAACCTGGCCGGTATATGCTGCACCGCCAACGAGGCCCTGATGCGACAGGGCGTCCCGATAGCAGGCAACTTCCTCAGCCAGGAGCTGATAATGGCCACGGGGGCGGTGGAGGCGATGGTGGTGGATGTGCAGTGCATCATGCCCGCCCTGGGCCCCCTGGCCAGCTGCTTCCATACCAAATTGATATCCACATCACCCAAAGCCAAATTCCCGGGAGCAGTCCACATGGAGTTCCATGAGGATACTGCACAGGAGACGGCCAAAGAGATAGTCCGCACGGCAGTGAAAAACTTCCGCAACCGCGATCCTTCAAAGGTCCAGATCCCCGATATCAAGACCCAATGCATGGCCGGATTCTCGGTGGAGGCGATAGTCTCCGCTTTAGGAGGCAGCTTAGACCCGCTGATAGAGGCCATAAAGAATGGCAGCATCCGGGGTATAGGTGCGGTGGTGGGCTGCAACAACCCTAAGATCACCCAGGACTTCGGCCATATTGGCATGGTACGGGAGTTGATCAAGAACAACGTCCTGGTCCTCACCACGGGCTGCAATGCCCAGGCCTGCGCCAAGGCCGGCCTCCTCCAGCCGGAAGCAGCAGAGAAGGCAGGCGAGGGCCTGAAGGCAGTCTGCCAGGCCCTGGGAGTTCCTCCGGTCCTCCATATGGGCTCATGCGTGGACATCAGCCGCATTCTGGTCGCCGCTGCTGCCCTGGCCAATGCCCTGGGAGTGGACATAAGCGACCTGCCGGCAGCTGGGGCTGCACCGGAGTGGATGAGCGAGAAAGCGGTGTCCATTGGCGCTTATGTGGTCAGCTCCGGGGTGTTCACAGTTCTCGGAACCATTCCGCCAGTGCTGGGAAGCAAAGCGGTGGCCGATCTTCTCACCTCCGGTGCCAAGGATGTGGTGGGAGCATGCTTTGCCGTGGAACCCGATCCAGTGAAAGCTGCCGGCCTGATGATTGAGCATATCGATAGCCAGCGCAGGAAGCTGGGTCTGGCGTGATTGCGATGGAAGAGAATAAGGAGATATTCGTCCGCCTGGAAAGGTGCATGGGCTGCCGATCCTGCGAGATGGCCTGCGCTATAGAGCACTCCGACAGCAAGAACCTTTATACCGCTATAGCGGAGAAGCCGGTACCCGTCCGCCTGCTCTATGTGGAGAAAGCGGAGGGCAGGAATGTGCCCATGATCTGCCGCCACTGCGAGGATGCCCCCTGCGTTGCCGTCTGCCGGACCGGAGCCCTGGTTCAGAATTCACTCACCGGAGTGGTGGAACGGATTGAAGAGAACTGCATGGGCTGCTGGATGTGCGCCATGATCTGCCCCTATGGAGTGGTGGGCAGAAAGACTGGAGTGAGAATGGCGGTTAAATGCGACCGCTGCAAGGATCGGGATATACCGGCCTGCGTCCAGGCCTGTCCTACCGGAGCCCTGGTCTATGCCACCCAGAGGGAGTTCATGGAGATGATGAGAAAGGAGGCGGCAGCTCGCATCGCTCGCGAGGCCAGGGCCCTGGCCAGAGCCTGACCTTCTCTTATCTTTCACTGACCTTTCAGACCATAGGGGTAAGACAGATCCGGTTTCTATCCTCCAGCAGCATATTGTAGGGCTCGGTCCTGGGTATGACCCCATACAGGCAGAGCCCTCCATTCAGCTCATTTACCAGGAAATAGGTATCTGCGGTGTGAATGGCCATGTTCATGCTCTCCTGGCCGCTTTTTACCACCAGGACATTGATGTCATTGGTCTCCTTCCAGTTTCTGATCATCAGGTTGGTCAGGTTCAGCGATTCCTTGTAGCCGAAGGAGAACTCAATGGAGTCCAGGCCGATTATGTTCAGAATAGGCCGGCCGGTCCTCTCTCGCAATGCATCCCACTTCTCCAGCAGGTCCTTTCCCCAGGCCCTGGCGTCATCCCCCTCTGGCTGGGAGACGATGACATTGGTGGGCACAAAGATGTCCCTCGAACTGAGCTGATAGCCTATGCTGGGGAGGATGAACACCCCTCGTCCGTTCTTTATGGCATTGGAGGCCAGGGCGGTCAGGATCTGGTAGTACCTCTTGCCCACACCATGATCTATCTCCAGGACATTGCATGAGCCGTACTTCAGGCCGCCGGTGAGGATATCCAGGTCAGGGATGCCGGTGGATATACGGTCTTCAGCGGGGTCGGGAACCCTCACCCCATCGCTCTGAATTCGCGCATCGTTATGCTCCCGGTAGGGCTCAAAGAACCTGAACCGGCCGTTGTGCAATGTGACGGTATAGGTCTTCTGATTGATCTCGACCCCGCGCAGCTTATCCAGCTTGATCTGCCGGAAGTAGCGGGTCCTCATGTTCCCTTCGGTGTGGCCGGGCAGGTTGAACTGCTCCATGGTCACCACCCCATCCACGATATAGTCCAGGGGCATGATACCGGCGAACTCAGATACGAATATGAGGTGAGTGTCCAGATCACGGGCGAACTCGCAGATGTTCTGCTCGAAGCTGTGCTGAGCGGAGCCTATCAAATTAGATGTATAATTCAGGACTGCATCCCAGCTATCAATGATGATCATTGGATTGTCCATCTCCTCCGTCTCCTCGAAGAAAACCCGGAAGAAGTCCAGGACAGCATAGTAGTTGGAGAGGTCTTTGCCTGTCTTTCTCAGGCTCTCCAAGAGCTTGGTCTGAGTGGCATTTACCACGTTCCTGGGCACGAGCACCTCTTCGACCCAGGGATTGGTGGCATAAAGCCGGCGCGGGTCCACTCGAGTGGATATATAAACTCCATTTCTCTCCTCGCACAGGCTGCTCATGATCTCCAGGGCGAGAGTGGTCTTGCCTGTCCCAGGCATGCCCTTGATGAGGAGCGTCTGGCCTTTATCGACATGGAAGAAGTCTATGATCTCCTTTGGTATGGAGGTCTGCTCAATGCTCTGCATAAATCATATCCTCAATCAACATTATCTGTGACCTCGCAGTTGCATTTCCTGGCGCGCTTCATCAGCTGGCAGATCTGTTCCGGATTGACCCGAAATGAAAAATAGACTGTTTCGTCCTCTCCATTATGAAAATCTATGTCAATCATGGGATATGCCTCCACCTTCGTCGCTCCTTCCTTCTCTTCGTTATGCTTTGGGCTCGTGCTCTTGGTCATCCAGAGCTTTGAAGGCCCCACCTCCACAAACTCGACCTCCCCTTCAGAGCTGAGCACAGAGAGATATTTTATCACAGTGGTCTTGCTGACCCCTGCCTTCTTGGCCACATCAACAGTAGTCAAGCCCACCTCAGACTCACCTATGACTTCCAAGATCCTTTCCTTATATGAGGCCATTTAGAGCCACCAACTCCTAGTATGACCAAACCCTTGTGGAGTGATTACCATTTAATTATCACGTACACCTATCATCTATCATGATATTTCAATTTTTCATATAGCTAATTGAAGGCGGAGCGATATTTTCCAGCAAAAATTCGAAAAAATTATATGCTGATCGATCAATTCCCATATCGGCAGGACGAAGATACAGAGGAGATACATGGCAGAAGAAGGCAAAGATATCAACCGGGATTCTAAGAATCAGGGATACCTGGATCCTTGGCCGCCAGTGCGGGGCGACTACCAGCTGGGCGATCCCAGGTCACGGGTGGCGGTGGTCACCCTGGCCAGCACTTTACATCCCCAAGGAGCAGCCATCTCCGGCCCCTGCAAGACTGAGAACCTGGGATTGGAGAAGATCGTGGCCAATGTGATCAGCAACTGCAACATCAGAGTTCTCATCATCTGCGGTGAGGAGTCCAAGGGCCATCTCCCAGGCAATACCCTCATTGCTCTGCACGAGAATGGCATCGACGAGAAGGGGAGGATAATCGGATCGAAGGGAGCGATACCATTCATCCAGAACCTCTCCCGTGAGGCCATCGAGCGCTTTAAAAGGCAGGTGGAGCTGATAGACAGAATAGGCCTGGAGGACATCGAAGAGATCGAAAGGCTGGTCTCCCAGTACAACCACCTATCAGAGCCTTTTCCCGAGGAGCCCTACCAGGTTTTCAAGAGAAAGATGGCTCGTCAGGAGATTTTATCAGGCGACAGCGACATCTTCTTCGGCTTAAGGGTCAGCATGGATTCGAACATTTGGCTGGTATCATCCGAGGTATGAGATCATGTTTCATTTCAAGAATGAGCAGTCGATAATGAACGTGTCCGGAGTGAGGTTTGGAGGCCAGCCTGGATCGCTGCCCACCGTCCTTTGCGGTACCATCTTCTATCAGGGTCACAGGATCGTCGAGGATGATGAAAAGGGGAGGTTCGATCATGCTGCCGCTGAGAGGCTGATCACCCGCCAATCAGAGCTCTCCGGAGAGACTGGATGCCCTGCTGTTTTGCATATCTATGCCCGGACTGTTCCTGCCCTCATGAAATATCTGGATTTTATAGAGAGAGTCTGGCCCGGGCCTTTCATCATCGACTCGGCGGAGAGCGAAACCCGTTGCGCTGCCCTATCGGTCCTCTCGGAACTGGGTTATGCAGACAAGGCTATATTCAATAGCATAAGCGTAGCCACCAATAAGGCCGAGGCCAGAGCCCTGCAGGATAATGAGGTTGACAGTGCCATCATCCTCGCCTATAATCCCAGCGAGCCAGGAGTGGAGGGAGCGATGCAGATCCTGGAGAACGGCGGCCTGGTGAGAGATGAGGGACTGATACCCTTGGCAAAGAGGCTTGGGATAAGCAACATTCTCATCGATCCCGGCGTAGTGCCCATGGGCAGCGGCGCAGGAGCGTCTCTGCGCTTCTCAGTGGTTGCCAAATCAAGGCTTGGACTGCCCGTGGGCTCGGGAATTCATAATGCTGTCAGCTCCTGGCAATGGCTAAAAGACAGGGAAAGGATCAACAGAAGGTGCTGTGATGCTGCAGCCGCCTGTATGCAGCTGGCCATGGGAGGGGACTTTCTCCTCTACGGCCCTATTGAGAGCGGCGAGGTCATATTTCCGGCAGCGGCTATGGCCGACATTCTGGTGGCAGAGGCGGTAAGGGACCTGGAGGTCTATCCCGAGGCCACTCATCCCCTTTTCCGCCTGGTCTAGTTCCCAAAGGAAGTATTCGGGAAAGAATTATTACCCGCCAGGAGAAGTTCGGGGCATGTATCTGTCTCGCGATGAAGAGGCCATATACCGGGGAGATAAAGGCGAGACCCTCCGACGGATGATGGAGATCCTCGTCGCCCTGGGCGACATTTATGGGGCTGAGAGGCTCGTGCCGGTGAGGTCGGTGCAGGTCGCTGGAGTCTCCTATAAGAATATCGGGGACGCCGGCCTGGAATGGATATCCGATCTCGAGGGCCAGGTGGTCGTTCCCAGCGTTCTCAACCCTGCCGGTATGGACCTTTATTGCTGGAATGATATGGGTATCAGCAAACAGTTCGCCACCAAGCAGCAGGAGACGATCGAAGCCTATCGTAGTCTGGGCGTGACCATAGACTGCACCTGCACCCCCTATCAGATCTACTCCCACCTGGCCCAGGAAGGGGATCATCTGGCCTGGAGCGAGTCCTCAGCGGTCTCTTATGCCAACTCGGTCATCGGTGCCCGGACCAATCGAGAGGGGGGACCTTCTGCCCTCGCTGCCGCCCTGATCGGCAAGACCGCCATGTATGGCTACCATCTGGATATCAACCGGCTGCCCAGCCATGTCATCCAGGTGAAAGCAGACCTGGTGGGCTCTGACTATGGTGCTCTTGGATTTCTGGTCGGCAAACAGGTCGGGGATGGAGTTCCTCTCTTCCTGCTTCGCTCTACGCCCAGCAGAGATGAGCTCAAAGCCCTGGGGGCGGCAATGGCTGCCAGCGGCTCTGTGGCCCTCTATTATGTGGATGGCGTCACACCCAAGCCGCCCGAATCGGGCTATGATCATAAAGGGTGCGAGAATATCAGCATCGAGAGGGAGGAGATCGAGGCGGTCTATGCTGAACACAAGGGAGAAGATGCAGATATAGTGGCCTTGGGGTGCCCTCACTGCTCTAGAGAGGAGCTGGAGAGGATAGCCGATCTCCTGGCCGGCAAAAAGGTGGCAAAAGAGATGTGGGTCTGCACCGCCAGAAAGATCAGAGATGCTTGCCCTGATCTGGTTGCCAGGATCGAATCCTCTGGGGCCAGGGTCTTTTGCGATACCTGCATGGTGGTCTCTCCAGCCACAGAGAGGTTTGGAAAGATGATGGTCAACTCTGGCAAGGCTTTAGTCTACCTGCCCGGGCTGGGGGGAGTGAATGCTGCCTTCGGCAGCCTGGATGAGTGCATCGATGTCGCATTAGGGAGGAGGAGAGCTTGAGGGAGATCCTCTGCCATAAGGTGGCCTCAGGTTTTGCGAGTGGGCCTGCTATGGTAACGAGAATGGCCATCTCATTTCTGGGCAATGTAGATCCCAGGACTGGTGTGGTCATCGATCCCGGTCACGAGCTTTTCGGCCAGAGCATAAGCGGAAAGGTGCTCATCTTTCCCGGAGGAAAAGGATCTACTGTTGGCTCTTATGTCATCTATCAGCTAAAGAAAAGAGGTCTGGCCCCGGCCGCCATGATCAACCTCCGCTCCGAGCCGATTGTGGCAGTGGGTGCCATCATCAGCGGCATTCCCCTGGTGGACAGGGTGCCAGACGATGTCCTCCGAGTAAAGAGCGGAACTCTCATCGAGGTCGATTCCGATGAGGAGAGGATCAGGATCCTGGATACCATCCCAACCGGCTCAAAATAGGAAACCGATTCGATCAATACTTTCCAAAGAGATCCTGTTTTATGGCCCCTTTTTCTCTCTTTAGCCTTTCCATCATGGCGGCATCGATGGCCTGGCGGTAGAACTTGTCCGTATATTCCTTGGCCATGCGGGTGGCAGTGAAGTTCGGACCGTTCATCCGGATGGCCTCTTTCATCACCGTGACCCAGCCATGGGGAATGCCGTCCTCGTCTATATTATAGTACAGAGGAACAACCTCCTTCTCCAGAAGGGTATAGATGGATGCAGCGTCCTTTGCATCTCTCTCCGGCCCCTCCTCTGCACCAGAGAACGCCCAGCCGTTCTTGCCGTTGTATCCTTCAATCCACCAGCCGTCCAGGATGGAGAGCTGGGGGACGCCATTAATTGAGGCCTTCATCCCGCTGGTCCCGCTCGCTTCCATAGGGGGAATGGGATTGTTCACCCATACGTCGACCCCATGCACCATATACTGGGCGAGCAGCTCATCGTAGTCCTCGACGAATGCGATCCTGCCTCCTGATACTCTGTCTTTGGCGGCATTGAATACCTGCTGCAAGAGCATCTTGCTCTGATCGTCGTCTGCATGCGCTTTTCCGGCAAAGATGATCTGCACCGGCCTCCAGGGGTCATTCAGAATCCTTCTCAGCCGATCGATATCCTGCAGAAGGAGAGTGGGACGCTTGTAAGAGGCAAAGCGCCTGGCAAAGCCGAGGGTTAAGGCAGCAGGCTCCAGGAGCACACCCGAGGCCATGATCTGGCTCGGTTCACCCCCTCCTTCCAGCCACTTTTTCCGCGCCCGTTCCTTTATCTTGGTGATCAGCATGCTCTTCATGTTGGTGTGATGATGCCAGAGAACCTCGTCTGGAATCTCGCAGATCAGCTCCCAGATGCGGCTTTCATCGTGCTCCTCCAGCCAGGTTCGACCCATAAAGCGGCTGAAGATATCGTATCCCAGGCGGCGGTCTATCCAGGTGGGGATATGGATTCCATTGGTGACATGATCTATCGGGACCTGGTCCACCGCGGTCCCAGGCCATAGGGGCTGCCACATGATCCTGCTCACCTCACCATGCTTCTTGCTCACAGCGTTGCGGTAGGCTGAGGCGCGGAGGGCGAAAGCGGTCATATTGAACTCACCGGGTCGGGCGGGATTCAATCCCAGGTTTATGAACTCCTCCATAGAAATATCCAGGGTGGGAAGGTAGGATGAGAGGTACTTCTCCAGAAGAGGATAGGCAAAAGCGTCATGACCTGCAGGAACCGGGGTATGAGTGGTGAACACCGTGGTATTTTTGACCAGCTCGGAGGCATCGCTATAACTCATCCCTTGCTCGACTTTCTCTCGGATTCTCTCCAGCACTGCGAATGCGGGATGGCCTTCGTTCAGATGAAGGACCGTGTAGTCCACGCCCAGGGCCTGCAATACCCTCGCCCCGCCGATTCCCAGGACGATCTCTTGGCGCAGACGCATCTCCCGATCTCCGGTGTAAAGACGGTCGGAGATGCTCCGGTTCTGGGGTTCATTGGCCTCGCTGGAGGTATCGATCAGATAAAGCTTGGTCCTTCCCACCTGGACCATCCAGACCTCGAGGATGATGGGTGGGTCCATGACTGGAACCCTGATCGATATCGGGTTTCCATCCTCATCCAGCAGCTTGTGAATGGGCGCGTTCTCCCGGTCCAACATCTCGCAGGCCCCAACCTGCCAGCCGTCTGGAGAAACCATCTGGCGAAGGTAGCCTTGGGGATACATGAATCCCACACCTACCAGGGGGATACCCAGGTCACTGCACTCTTTCAGATAATCACCGGCCAAGAATCCCAGGCCGCCAGCATAAAAGGGAAGAGCATGATGCAGGCCGTATTCAGCGGAGAAGTAGGCAATAGCGCATCTCTCAGGCTCTCTGCTGCCGGCACAAAACCAGCTGGTGGCCGGCTCCATATACCCCTGGAACCTGGCCATTACAGAATCATAATGCCTCAGAAAGTGAGAATCGGTTGATGCCGCTTTGAGCATATGTGCATCCATCTGATTGAGCATCTTAACGGGATTGTGGTTGCTCAGATACCAGCCCTGCCTGTGGAGGAGCTTGAACAGCTCCCTGCCCTCGGGGTGCCAACTCCACCAGAGGTTATAGGCCAGCTCTCTCAGTCCAGCGATCCTCTCCGGCAGATGGGGAAATTTGTCTTTGATGCCTTTCATGTTTTTTTTCAGCTCCAAGCAAATTTCCTTGCGGTTTTCCTCAGAGATAAGGCCTTCGATGTCGATACAATAGCCGATAGAGAGATATTTGCGTTCAGAGAATTATACTTTTTTAAGAGACTATCATATTGTTCTCAATATGTGCTATAATTCTCAATCCGTGTCATAAAACGCTTATACAAATATGCCGGAATTAATGATGACGATTGTAGCTTATCCTGACGTATCAATTGCATGGTACAGAGGGCAAGCCAAGGGTGAGGAGAAATGAATGAGCTGGAGGCACTGATTCAGAGGCGCGAGCTTCTCATTGAAAGGATCATAAAGATGGAATATGAGATCCAGAAGATTGATCAGCGCGTTGCATTCCTGGAGGGCAAGACATCGGAGCGCATTGATGTCATTCCGTCACAAAGGGGATTATTGAATGAGGTGTCCATTTGAGCTCCGCGTTTTTAGATATGCCATGCTCTTAGGATGCTTTCTCTGCCCATCGATCTCAAACAAGGCAGGCATCATTTCTTTGCCTGAATTTCAAAGGGATCTAAATATCTACCAGCCTATTAACATTATCCATAGCCTTAAGTAGATTTTCTCCTTTTTTTGTAGTCTCATAGAGCTTCTTTTTCCCATTCTGGACCTCCAAGAGGTTATTCTTAACCAGAAGGTCCAGATAAGGCTCCACAGTTTTAAAATTCAGGTTTGCCTGATATACGACCCGAGTCTTAATGGCCCCATCCATGCATATACTCAGGATCTGGGAAATTATCTCTTCTCGATTTCTCTTCATACCTCCACACTCCTATAGTTCTTATGTTCGATAAGATCCTATGATCTATACTTATTTCGCCCTTACAATTTAAGTATCTATGACACAAATAAGGAATTGTAGCACAAAACGTGAACAATCCCCAATCTATTTTAATTTATTACAAATGTTCATGTGAAATTATCCGGACTGATCATTGAATACGATCGTTTTTCAAAGAGATGAATAACTCTGGACCGATACCGCCATTGTTAGAAAGGATGCCATGCAGGAGACTCGAAACCCAATCTCGGCGGTTTCTGCCTCCATCATCGCTGACTGCTAATCAGCCTTGCAGAATACATTCTGGGTGGAGTTAACATTGTAAAATGTATCTATCTTGCCCCCGGGATAAACCACGGAGAGCTTCTCCACCTTTTTTTTTCAGAGGCTTATCCTTGCTGCCGAAGGGACAGGAGTAGAATAAGTAACAATTGTCCAGATTCCTGCCCGCCCCGTTGACCTGCAGGGATGCTCTATTCTCATCAGCCTTTATGAGCTTGACATCCTTGTATCCGCCCAAGAAGGAGACCAGATCCGGTTCAAGATGACGGCATCCTAGAGCGAGCACATACAAGCGGGTAAAAGGATCAAGGGTATAATTGAGCTCGAATATGGCTTGGTCCTTATCCAGGCGCATTGTGACATCCCGAACCTCGATGTAATCGCCCCTGGCACTGCCGCAGAAAGAAAGGGCAACGGCCGCCAATACCACCAGAGCTATGACTGCTTGTCTCATCTTTCACCCATTGGTTTTGAGAATCGATGGCATAAACAATATTAAGCCCATCACTAATATAAATATTATAAAAATTATTTGCTGGCGCTTCTGTGCTGACCGGTACTTCAATTCGCAGAGCTCGTCGCAGAAGTTTTCGTCTGCGCGCACGGAATTGCCACAGACCAAACAGTGTTTATGCGGCGGAATCTCTGTCATCCGATCATCGTCCGTTAAAAGCATGGGTGGAGAAGTAGATAAGGTTTACCCTTTCATATTCATAAATTTAATGAGTTGACTCGGATTGGTGGAACTGAGCAAGTCCCAGCAAATTAGATAGAAATATTTATAATAAAAGTTTATAAAAACTTTTGGTCGATTGATTGAAGAACTGAGAGACTTTGATCGGGCGGATTATGCTCTTTCATATGTATGACTTACAAAATAACATTATTGTAAAATCGTTTATTTTGATATAATTTTTAGGATTTTCTGTCCATAGAGGCAAGAAATCAAGGCTGAATTTTCCACTGGAAATAAAGGGGTTTGATGAGGACCTAATTTCCATTAACTATAAAAGGTGCCTTGGCAAGTAGTGATCATGCCAAGATTACCATTGATCATCCTCATGGCCACTATCATCTGGTTTATGCCGGTAGATGGCACAAGAACTCACATTGTAGATGACGACGGTTTCTCCAATTACAGAACCATCCAGGAGGCCGTGGCTGAAGCCAATGATGGCGATACAATCTATGTCAAGCCGGGAAACTACAGTGAGGAGGTCATCCTCAATAAGAGCCTCAGCATTATGCCCCTTCTGGGTGAGAGTGGCCCGGTAATACTCCAAGGGAGTGGCAAAAATACCGGAATTACAGTATCTTCAGATGGATGCCACCTGGAAGGGTTGACCTTTCAGGGATATTCGGGAGCTGCTATCCATCTCCTCTCCCGGGGAAACCGCATTGAGAACAGCGTATTCGAGGATGCCAGTCCGGCTATTCTGGCCACAGGCTCAGAAGGAAACACAATAACAGGAAACCTGATAAGAAACTGTCAGGGTGGAGTGGCGTTAAGAGAATCTTCTGCCAACAATAGCATAGGCGGAAATGAGATCTCCGGTTGCAACATATCCATATTTCTGGGAGAGTCTAATGGAAACAGGATCAGCGAGAACAGCATCACAGATGCCTATTGGGGGATATGGCTTGATAACTCAAGCCTGGTTCAGATCGAGAAAAATATTATCTCCAGCAGAGGCTTCGGCATACTTCTCTTGAATGGCAGCGACATATCTGTCGCCGACAATCTGGTCGGGATCGAGGATGATGACCTCTCCTCCAGCCGTGCTGCGCTGCTGGCAAATGTGAGCGAGGTCGATTTTCAGAGAAACGAGATCACTGGCGGAGAGATCGGCCTGGCCGTCTTGGAGTGCCTAAACAACAGTCTGCAGTATAACAATATCAGCCGGTGCACCAATGCCATTTACATTCAGGATGCCAAAGGTCAACAGATCAATAACAACAGCATAAGGGAGGGCGAGTATGGAATAAGGCTTGACAACTCCAGTCGCAACTCCTTTATAGGGAACCAGGTGGAAGGGTTCATCGCCGCCCTCGACCTTGGGGGAGGGGATTATAACCGGATTGCGGAGAACCGTTTTGCAAATACCAGTGACACTGCGATGCAGATAGTATCTTCCTCCAATTGCGAGGTTCTGAGAAATGAGTTCGTCGATGGCTTCCGGGGCATCATGCTCCTAGAATCCCCGGCCAACCTGCTCCAGGCTAATCGCTTTCAAAATGTGACCTGGAGCCTGTATGTGGAGAGCGCAGATAAAGAGGGCTTTAATAACAGCATAGATGAATCAAACCTGGTGGAAGCGGTTCCTATTGCTTATCTATTTGACCAATCGGGAGCACAGCTCAGGGATAGAGAGCTGGCCCATCTCACCCTGGCTTACTGCAGCAATACCGCAGTGCAGAATATCAGCCTGACTCACGATGCCATCTTCCTATTCGAATCCATGAACAATAGCATAAAAGAGAGCAATATCTCGAGGTGCTTTGGCATGCGGCTTATCAATTCGTCAGGAAATGAGATATCAGACAACCTTCTGATCGGCAACAGATACAGTGGCATGTTCCTTTATGCCTCCGATTGGAACCTAATCCAGGGGAATAATGCATCTTACAATGAACAGAATGGCATATCCCTGCTTTCCTGCGATCGGAACACTATTCGCGACAATTCTGTGCAGGGAAATCTGGTCACTGGAATCTGGCTTAATCTCTCAGACCATAACCAGATCTACGAGAACAATATCACCTCTAACTCCTTGGGCTGCCAGATCTCTTTCTCCAGGGGGAATATGATCTATCACAACAATTTCATAGACAACATCGAGCATTCGATCGACTCTGATGGGGAAAACAGCTGGGATGCTGGCAATAGCACAGGCGGAAACTACTGGAGCGGCCATTCCGCCAGGGGCAATCCCAGCAGCAGCTGGCCCAGAGCGATCAAGGGAGCAAGTGCAACTGATGGCTATCCCTTCCAGGATGCGAGCGGCTGGCGGGAGGCATAGAACGCCGCTCATGTCCTTTTCCCATGATCGCTGGAATTGCCCTCTGTTGAAACCGCAATCTTCTTATGATGAAGGGCTAAAGTGATTAACATGGCAAGAAGAAAGAATGAAGGAACCGGTCTCCAGTCATCAGCAGGCCTGATGAGATATTTTGAGGCCGATGATGACTCGATCAAATTCAGCCCCAAGATGGTGCTAGGAGCCTGCATTGGCGCGGGTGCAGTCATTATGGGCCTGAATATCGCATTTGGCCTCTGGCCATAAGTCCGGACTCGAGCATCAAGTCTTTTTTTTCCAGCGGCAGTGCTGAAAGTAGCTGGTCTTTTGAATCCTAATTTATGGCATCGCGACGATTTTGATGTAAAATTTTTTCCTTCGAATTAGTTCATTCATATGACGACAACGCATCAACGTCTATTCAGAACCCTCAAATACTTTGAACAATATTGAACAATATAAATGTCTTTGGGGCATGATGCTTGACAGAACTAATGGATCTGAAATTCATCCCTACCACTTGCCCTTACTGCGGCACTGGATGCAGCTTTTATCTGGCAGTCAGGGACGGTCGGGTTATGGGAATAGAGCCCTGGCACAGCCCACCCATCAATGAGGGGAAACTCTGCCAGAAGGGGAGGTACGCCCATGAGTTCATCCACCACCCCGATCGCTTAAGGAATCCCCTGATAAAGAAGGATGGCGTATTTGTTTCCTCCTCCTGGAAGGAAGCCCTCAGCCTGATCGCAGAGAGATTCAGCTCATTCCCGCCGGAGGAGATCGGCTGCCTCTCATCAGCCAAAGCCTCCAACGAGGACAACTACCTCATGCAGAAGTTCGCCCGCCTGGTGCTCAGGACCAACAACATAGACAACTGCGCTCGCCTCTGTCACTCTCCTACCGTCGCGGCATTATCCCAGGTATTCGGCTCCGGAGCGATGACCAACTCCATACTGGACCTGGAGGAGGCGAAATGCATCTTTGTTATCGGTAGCAATACGTTTGAGCAGCATCCCCTGATCGGCAGAAGGCTGGTCTTGGCCCGGAAGAAGGGATCGAAGATCATTTATGCTGATCCCAGGCGAACCCCTACGGCAAAGCAGTCAGACCTCTTCCTGCAAATATATTCAGGCACCGATGTTTTTCTCCTAAATGGGCTCATGCATATAATCCTAGCTAATGGCTGGGAGGATGGTGATTTCATCGCTCGCCGAACTCGGGGCTTCCAATCGGTTAGGGAGATAGTGACCAGCGAGAGATACCGTCCGGAGAACGTATGCCGGATCTGTGGCATTGATGAAGCCGATCTACTCAAAGCAGCGGAATGGATAGCCCAGTCCAAGCCATGTGCCCTCATCTATTCCATGGGAATCACCCAGCACACCACGGGAGTGGAGAATGTCCTGTCCATTGCCAATCTGATGATGCTGACGGGCAACATCGGAAAGCCAGGGAGCGGAGTCAATCCCCTCCGGGGCCAAAACAACGTCCAGGGGGCCTGCGATATGGGATGCCTGCCCGATGTATTCAGTGGCTATCAGAAGATAGACAGGGAAAGCAATAGGCAGAGGATGCTGGCACTCTGGGGAGCGGATGAGATCGCCAGCAATCTGGGGTTTACGGCGACAGAGATGATCGACCTTTCCCTTCAGGGTCGAATCAAGTGCTTGTACCTGATGGGAGAGAACCCCATCCTCTCCGAGCCGGATGCGAATCGAGTTGAAAAGGCGCTGGAGAGCCTTGAGTTCCTGGTCTGCCAGGACATATTCCTCTCCGAGACGGCCCAGCTCGCCAGCGTTGTCCTGCCCTCGGCCTGTTACGCCGAAAAGGATGGCACTCACACTAATACCGAGAGGAGGGTGCAAAGATGGAGGAAGGCGATCGAGCCTCCGGGAGAGGCCAGGCCCGACTGGCTCATCATCTGCGATCTGGCGAGAGCAATGGGATATGAGGAGCAGTTCTCCTATAAGGATGCAAGCGAAGTCTTCGATGAGATAGCGTGTGCCACTCCTTCTTATGGCGGGATGAATTATGAGAGGCTAGAGGATCCCTCTGCCCTGCAGTGGCCCTGTTCGGACCGGGATCACCCAGGAACGCCGATCCTTCATACTGAGAGGTTCTCCACCTTTGACGGCCTGGGGGCATTCACTGCTGTGCACTGGCAGCCGCCTGCAGAATTGCCTGACGCCGAGTTTCCATTCATTCTGACCACCGGCAGGAGCATATGGCAATGGCATACGGGAACCATGACCCGGCGGTCAAAGACCCTTGATGCCGAGGTCAAGTGGGGCTGGGCGGAGATTCACATCCGTGATGCCCGGAAGCTGGGAATAGAGGATGGCGAGATGGTCCGGCTCTCATCCCGCAGGGGCAATATCGAGATAGAGGCCAGGGTGACTGCGGACATCAAGGAGGGACAGCTGTTCGTTCCCTTTCATTTCAAGGAGTGTGCCGCCAACATCCTGACCAATAGTGCATTGGATCCGGTAGCGAAGATTCCAGAATATAAAGCCTGTGCAGTGAAGGTTGAAAAAATCAAGAGGTGAAACAAGTGTCTGCAAAAGGGGATATGATCTATGCCTCGGCATGCGATCCGGAGATCAAGAGAATAGGCGAATCTGGAGGCGCAGTCACTGCCCTCTTGAAGTTCGCCCTGGAGCAGAGCATGGTAGACGCTGTCCTCGGGGTCCGGAGAGGATTGGACTTCTTCGATGCTAAGCCAGTGCTCATCACCGATCCGGAAGAGGTAGCTAGGACATCAGGCTCCATCTATGAGGGCACCCTTCTACTTTCTAAGCTTTTTGGCAAGTACATGCATGGTGCAAGGGACTTGAAGATAGCGGCAACCCTCAAAGGCTGCGATGCAATGGGGATTTATGAACAGGCCAAAAGGGGCCAGGTCGATCTGGACAATATATTTATGATCGGCCTGAACTGCGGCGGGGCTACTACTCCCGCCATGAGCAGGAGGATGCTGACTGATCTGTTCAAGGTAGATCCGCGAACGGTTAAGAAAGAGACCATGTATAAGGGCCATCTGTTCATCCAGTACAACGGCCAGGAGAAGGATCTCTCCATTCCCAAGATGGAGGAAGCGGGATACGGAAGAAGGAGCAACTGCAAGCGTTGCAGGATGAAGATCCCCAGGAACACCGATCTGGCCTGCGGGCAGTGGGGGGTAAGAGAGGAGCTGGTAGGTCAGGCCACATTCATCGAGATATGCAGCGAGAAGGGCGCAGATCTGATCGACCGGGCCCAGAAGGCGGGGGCCATCGAGGTGGAGGTCCCTGCAGCCTCCTGCATCAAAGCCAGAAAGAGGAGAGAGGACGCGGTGCTGAGTCTGGCGGATAGCTGGCGGGAGAGCGACTTTGCCCCTCTGAAAAACAGCAAAGAGCGCCTTGAGAGGATGATAGAGGAGACGAGCCGCTGCATTAAATGCTACACATGCGTAGAGGTATGCCCCGCCCTATTCAATCAGATCAAGCCCTACATGACCGCCTTTCCGGGACGGGTTCCGCCGGGCTTTGAGTTTCATCTGATCCGTTATGCCCATGTGGCTGACTCATGCATCAACTGCGGCCAGTGCGAGGAGCTCTGTCCCATGGACATTCCCAACTCTCTTTTCATGCATGCCATTCAATCCGATCTGGAGGTGTGTAGTCCTGAAATTATTTCGCGTCCGACCTAGTTTTATAGTGTTTAAATTATTCATATAATTTCACAACC
>JGI11944J13513_1001442_pt1 | contig 19085 bp, 14 predicted proteins | sample TerdegcoTASludge_FD_13513 | JGI IMG/M metagenome (IMG submission 13513) | reverse complement strand
GATTACTGAATTTGTAAATTCTGGAATTTGTACTGGAGTTGAAACTGTAAATGTTGCAAGAGATCCATATAAAGATTTTGTTGGCTTTTACACTGCCTGTTCAACCTATGGATCTTTTGCTTATTTAAAATATGGAATGATGAGATTATTCTCACAACTTGCACAAGATTGTCCAATAAAAGTTGGAAAAGTGATCTGGGTTGCAGGTCATTCAGGTCCAGAGACAGCTGATGATTCAAGAACACACTTTGGAATTTTTGCAACAGGTGTAACAAAACTTTTCCCAAAAAATCAGGTTATCAATCTTTATCCATGGGAGTATAATGAGGTGCCAGTTCTTCTTGGCAGAGCATTAAAAGAGGATGTTCCAATAATTGTACTTAACCTAACAAGACCTCCTATTAAGATTCCTGATAGAGAAGCACTTGGTCTTGCAAGTTATTTTGAATCTGCACATGGCGCTTATATTTTAAAAGATTATGAAAATGGAAAAGAGAAGATGGGAGTAGTTATTGTTCAAGGGACAAGTCCAGTTAGTGAAATTATAAAGATTATTCCAAAACTAAGAGAAGAAGGATTAAATGTAAAAATAGTTGTTGCTTCATCATATGAACTTTTTATGAGAGAAAGTGAAGAATATAGAAACAAAGTTATTTCAAAAGATGAATGGATAAATTCAATGGTTATAACCAATGAATGTCTAAAAAATATGAGTGATTGGATTTTCTCAAAAATTAATGAAGAATATTCAATGTCATCTGATTGGGATAATAGATGGAGAACAGGTGGTACAGTTGAAGAGGTTCTTGATGAAGCCCACCTAACAAAAGATTATATCTTTGAGGGAATAAGAAAATTTGTAAAAGATAAAGATTTGAGAATAAAAAAGATTAAAGAATATCTGAATTTTTAATTCAGATTAAAAAATTAGAGACCCTCTTTGTTAACTTTCACTCTTCATTAGTTTTCAAAGAGGGTCTCATTTATCAATTAAATAATTTGTTGGAAACTTTCATATCTAAAATCAAAATATAAATTTTTTAGAAATAGATATTTTCTAATTTTAATTTCTTCAAAATTAAATTTAGAGTATCTATATTTTAATGAGATTTATATTTAATGGATGGTCGTTAAGGTCTCTTGTTATAAAACATTAAATAGCCCATAATCTTTTAATTGAATTCATTTATATAAAAGATTTAATCTTTTAAAGTTTAATGTATAAGTCCATTTTTTCTATTCTATTGACTCTTTCAATATTATGATTCCTCGCTTTTTAATATTTTTCACCTTAAGTTATAATAAAAAATTCCAATATATTTATAGATTTCTTAATCCTTCTTTAAATGAGACAAAGGTGCCTGACACTTTTGTCTCATTTTAGGTAAATTTCAAAATTGTTTATAATTAAGGTTGAGGTGAAAATGGAAATAAGATATGTAATATTTTTTTTGTTTGTAGGATCAGCAATTCTTGATTTTATTTATATAAAAAAAGAGGTTCCTAAAAGTAGATTTTTTTCAAAGACTCTTTTGATGCCACTCTTACTTTTATATTATTTATTAAGCACTGATAAACCAATAATTTTCTTAATCCTTGCGTTAATTTTTAGTTTTTTTGGCGATCTATTTTTGTTGTTTGAAGATAAAAAAAGTTTTTTTATTTTAGGTCTTCTTTCTTTTTTAATTGCCCACCTTTTTTACTTTTTAACATTTTTAACCTCTTCAAACTATTTTAAAGGGGCACCATTTTATATTTATTTATTTTTGATCCCATATTTCATTTATGGAGCATACTTATTTAAATATCTAAAACCAGAAATAGATAAGTTTCAATTTATAATTCTTATCTATATTTTTGTAATTATAATAATGAGTTTTTCAACAATACCAAGATATTATTTCGTAAGTTTAAAAGAATTCATTTTCCCATTTTTAGGTTCAATTCTTTTTATAATTTCAGATTCCCTATTATCTATAAAAAAATTTAAGAAAAAAATAAAAGAAAATAGTATTTCAATAATGTTAACCTATATTTTAGCGCAATTTTTTATAATTTCAGGTTTTATTAAGTAGAGTTAATATAAATTTCATTTAGGATAAGTTATAGTTACTGTTTTACTATTTGCATCCCAACCAACTTCACAACCTAAATTCTCAGCAACAAACCTAACGGGTAGCATAGTTCTACCATCTTTGATTATTGGAACAACCTTAGGATTATCAGGATCAATAGCTTTATTAACTCCATTTACCTTAGCAATACTCTTTCCTATCCATAACTCAATATGAATATCTCCTAAACTAACAGTTACTTTTCTATCATTTCCATCCCAACCAACATTTGCTCCTAATGGTTCAGCAACCCATCTAATTGGAAGTAAAGTTCTCCCTTCAATTATTATTGGCGGAACATCAATCTCTTTTAGTTCATTATTAACATACATATTCTTACTTCCAATCTGAAGTTTAAGAATGATTTTATTGATCTTTGGAGCATATTTAAATACCCCAGCTCCTTCTGTCCCAGCATAAATTATATTTGGATTTTTTGGATCTAACATTATCACTATAATTTCACTATTTGTTAATCCTTCACTAATATTTATCCAATTTTCTCCACTATCAGTGGATTTAAATACTCCACCAAGTCCTCCTGCATAAATTATTTTAGAGTTATCTGGATGAATCTTTAATGAATGGATATATTTACTTCCTAATCCATTGTTTGTCTCTTTCCAATTTTCTCCGGAATTTGTTGATTTATAAACACCACCTTCCCAGGTTCCTGCATAGATAGTATCAGGATTAAATTTATCAATTATTAGTGAAAGAACATTTAATTTTGTTAATCCGGTATTTACCTCTTTCCAATTTTCTCCACTATCAATTGATTTAAAAACTCCTCCTCCCCAGGTACCAGCGTACATAATATTTGTATTGACAGGATTAATTAATAAACACCAAACCTTTAATTCTGTTAATCCATTGTTTATCTCTTTCCAATTTTCCCCACTATCTATTGATTTAAAAATACCACCTCCGAAACTACATACATATATAATATTTGTATTTTTTGGATTAATTTCTACCCAATAGATACATGTATTTTTTAAACCATTATTTTTTTGAGACCAACTTTCTCCACCATCAACAGATTTATAAACACCTCCACATTCAGAGCCTAAATACATTATTTCTGGATTTAATGGATCACAAGATATACTTCTAATCCATAAACTAGTTAGTCCATTTATTTTTTTAACCCAATTTTCTCCACCATCAACTGTTTTATAAAAACCATTTCCATATGAACCAGCATAAACAATATCTGAATTTACTGGATTGATATACAAAGAAAAAACATATGAATTAGTAAATCCAGTATTTGTTTCTTTCCAATTTTCTCCACCATCTATTGATTTAAATACTCCACCTGGTACTGTTCCAGCATATAAAATATCTGAATTTTCAGAATCAATTACAATTGATTCAACATAAGGATATATTAAACCTTTATTTTTTTTAGACCAATTTTCTCCACCATCAGTTGATTTAAAAACACCACTAGATGTTCCTATATAAATAACATCACTATTTTTAGGGTTTATAATTATTGATTCAATGTAAATGTATTGACTTATCAAGCCAGCGACTATCTTTGCCCAGCTATTGCCACTATCTTTTGTTTTAAATATTTCATTCTTTGTAACTACATATACTGTATTTGAATTAAAAGGGTCAATTGCTATATCTAAATAATCTAAATCTTTATTATCTGTATTAATCTCTACCCAATTATCTCCCCCATCAACTGATTTAAAAATACCCTTCCGTGTACCAGCAAATAATATTTTTGTATTAACAGGATCAACCTCTAAACAGTTTACTTGGAGATTACTTAATCCATTATTTATCTGTTTCCAGTTAACACCACCATCAGTAGATTTATTGACACCTTTTGAACTATCACCAGCATAAATAACTTCAGGATTTTTAGGATCAATTACTAAGGAAGTTGAATTTCCCATAATATCTTTATTAACTCTTTCCCAAGTTGTTCCTGCATCATTTGATTTATATATTCCTGGTCCCCAAACAGCAATATAAATAATTTTACTATCTTTAGGGTTTAAAACAGCTGAATATGAAGAAAAATCTTTTTCTGTAATTTTTAATTTAAACCACTCTTTTCCACCATTTATTGTTTTAAAAACACCTCCACCTTCTGTTCCTGCATAAATAACATTACTATTAAGTGGGTCCATAACCAAATAATTAATATGACCAGCATAAAGTCCATTATTTATCTCTTTCCACTCATAATCTGATTCCTGACTGAAAGATGTTTTAAATAAACTAAAAGAAAAAGTAACTATAAGTAATAAAATTAATAAAATGAATCTTTTCAAATTCATTTTGCCCTCCTTATAAATAATTTTATTTAATAATATAATTTATTTAGAAATTTTCAATCTCAATCTTTTTACCTATTATTTCCAATTCCCCACTTTCAATTGCCTTTCTATATTTTTGATATTGAATAATCTCTTGATAATTTATCAATCGGGAATTTCTAATACTATGTCAAGTTCTCTGTTGAGAGTCACTTGAAAACTCTCTATTTTGTAATTCTCGTGAAATGGGAATCCAACATTTCTATTTTGTCATTCTCATGAAAATGGGAATCCAGTTTTTCTATTTGTAATATATTATCTCAATTTATAATTTATTGTATAATTTAAAAGAAATGTTTTTTATAGATTTAATGGCAGTTCATATTTACTTAAATCAAATAATATGAATATCAGGAGGAATGAATGGAAGATTTACTATTTTCTTTTAAAGACAAACTCAGCAAAGAAAATTTAGAAAGATTATCTAAAATTAAGAATAAAGATGTCTTTCTCTTCATTAAAAAATATGTAGAAATTTTAAATCCTAAAACTATTTATGTTAATATTGGAAATGATTCTGATAGAGAATACATAAAAAGAAGAGCAATTGAAGAGAAGGAAGAAGAAAAATTAAAAATTCAAAATCATACAATACATTTTGATGGTTATTATGACCAGGGAAGAGATAAAAAAAATACAAAATTTGTTGTATCAGAAAATACTGACCTTGACCCTTCATTAAATTTGATCTTAAGAGAAGAGGCAGAAAAAGAGTTGAATATTTTAATGAAAGATATGAGCAAAGAAAGAGAAATTTACATTCTTTTTAAAACACTCGGACCAAAAAACTCAATTTTTACCCTCCCCTGTATTCAAATAACAGATTCGCCATATGTTGCTCATTCAGAGAACCTCTTATATAGAGATGGATATGATGATTTTCTTAAAATGAAAGATGGTGATGAATTTTTTAGATTCGTCCATTCAGAAGGAGAGCTAACAGAGAATAAAATAAGTAAAAACATAGAAAATAGAAGAGTGTACATTGATGTTGATAATAATATTGTTTATTCATTAAACACTCAATATGGTGGAAATTCAATAGGATTAAAAAAACTTGCATTAAGGCTTGCTATTAAAAAAGCATCAAAAGAGGGTTGGCTTACAGAACATATGCTTATAATCGGAGTGAATGGATTAAACGGGAGGGTAACATATTTAACTGGTGCTTTTCCATCTCTTTGTGGTAAGACATCAACTGCGACACTTGTTGGTGAAAGAATTGTAGGTGATGATATAGCACTTATAAAAAATGTTAATGGAGAAGCAAGAGCAGCAAATTTTGAAAAAGGTATGTTTGGAATTATTATGGGAATTAATTCAAAAGATGATCCATATATTTGGGAAGTTTTGAACTCTCCTTATGAAGTGATATTTTCTAATGTTTTGAAACTTCCAGATGGTTCAATTTATTGGATAGGCAAAGATGGAGAAGTTCCAGAAAGGGGATATAACCACTCTGGTGAGTGGTTTAAAGGAAAAAAGGATAAAGACGGAAAAGAGATTGACCCTTCACATAAAAATGCAAGATTCACTTTTGAACTAAAAAATTTAAAAAACATTGATCCAAATCTTGAAAATCCAGAGGGAGTGGTAGTCAAAGGATTTATTTATGGAGGAAGAGATTCAGATACCTGGGTTCCAGTTTGCGAAGCATTAAACTATCAACATGGAATAATAATGAAAGGCGCATCTCTTGAATCTGAAACAACTGCAGCAACCTTAGGAAAAGAAGGTGTAAGAGAGTTTAACCCTATGGCAAATCTTGATTTTCTCTCTGTTCCTATTGGTAGATATATTCAGATGAATTTAGATTTTGGAAAATCATTAAAAAACCCTCCAAAAATTTATGGTGTTAACTATTTTTTAAAAGATAAGGATGGAAAATTTCTTAATGATAAATTAGATAAAAAGGTCTGGCTTAAATGGATTGAGTTGAGATGTAACAATGATATAGGAGGAATAGAAACTCCAGTTGGTATAATTCCAAAATATGATGATTTGGTAAAACTTTTTAAAGAACATCTAAATAAAGAATATGAAAAAGATGATTACATAAAACAGTTTATGATAAGAGTTCCAGAGAATTTATCAAAAATAGATAGAATTGAAAAAATATATAGAGAAAATGTAAAAGATACTCCAGAAATTGTTTTAATTGAATTAGAAAATGAGAGAAAAAGACTTCTTTCTACTAAAGAAAAATTTGGAGATTATATAAATCCATTTGATTTATATTAATAAAATTTTATAATTAAAATAATAAGGAGGTAAAAATGGGGACATTTTTAAAAGTAGTAGGAATAATTATTATTGTTTTAGCGGTTTTAGGTTTCATTTTATCAATTTTCTCTGGAAATTTTATAGGTGATCTTACAGAAAGTTTAGAATATTATAATTCAGATGTATATAACACATTAAATCCTGTAGTATCAATTTTCCAAAGCGGTTTAATAGTAATATCAGCAATATTCTCTTTTTTTATAATCACTATTGGTATTTCTATTTATGTTTTAGGTGCAATTTATAATGATATAAAAGATTTAAAGAAAAAGATATCCTCTTTTGAAATTGCAAGTTCAGAAAAAATTGATTAATTTTTAAAAATTGGAGGAGATTATGGATTCAAAATTAGAAATTTTAAGAAAATTAATAGAGTTTAAAGTTGATGGATATCCAAAGAGTAGTTTTGGAAAAAGTGAATCGATTAAATCACAAATTGCTCAACTTTTAAAAGATGGACTAATCAAAGAGAAAAAGGTTAAAAACAAAATTTTTCTTCAGATAACAGAAAAAGGTGAGATAGAATTTATTAAAGAATCAAGTGGAGATCAAAAGTTAGAGTTAATTAACCAAAGCTTAAATAATATAAAAGAGAGTTTTGAATCAAATTTTGGTATGATAAAAAAGATTTTAGAGAGTTTATTAGAAAAAAGTAAAGAGATAATTAAAGAAATTGATATTGATTCAGAGATATATAAAGTTTACAAAGAGTTATCAAATACAACTTATTCATACCTTAAGGGGTTAGTGCCTATACCTTCAATAACATCTTCTATAATTCAGAAGTTTAATTTAAGTCATAAGGATGTTCATAGAGCAATTTATGAACTTTATCTTAAGGGTGATGTAATTTTTGAAATGGGTGATAAAAAAGAGGGAAATCTTGAAACACCAGATGGAAAAAAATATTACTATTTAAGATTTAAAAAATGAAGAAATGGGAAGAGATTTTATTAAATAAAGAACTACCAAACCCGATTCCACCAACACCATATGTTAATTTGGATGAAAAATTTGGTTTTTTTGATAGAGAAGAGGAATTAAAATTAATCTTAGATTATGTAAAAAAAGCAACCATTGAGAATAAAGGTAAACTTATATTTTTACTTGCTGATCAAGGTAGAGGTAAAACAGCATTTCTAAATTATTTAGTCAAGAATCATTCATACCCAAAAACAAAATATATATTTTCATATATGAGTTTTCCTATGAAAATAGAAGAACTCGATTTCACTCTGATTTTCCAAAAATATCTTCACTCACTTTACCATACTGGGGTTATGATTGATATATGTGATAAGTTCTTTAATGAAAATGAAAAAATTTTAGGAAAAAAACCAGAAACTTTTGATGAAATAAAGAAAGTAGCTCAAGAAATAAAATTTAAAATCAATGAGTTAAACATAAATTATCCAAAAATAATAACAACAATTTTATATTCTTTACCACCTTCACCATATTATTTAGATGTTTTTAATTTTTTAGAAGGAGATTCTCTTGAACTTCCAGATGAAAATTTAAACTTCTTATCAGTTAATAAAAATGAACAGGCATTAACAAGAATGAAGTTTCTTTCGAAATTTACAAAAGAGTACCTTGGTATAGAACATACAATTTTGATAATAGATGATTTTGATATATTGGATAGAAACGAAAAGATATTCAGAAATTTATATAAACTTTTAATCTTTTTTAGAAACAATAGTAGTATTATTCAAGATTTTTCACTTATACTTTCTGGTTCTGTTACTTTTTATGATGAATTTTTAAACTCATTAACCCAAAACGAGAGAAATAGAATAGAGAGCTGGATATATTCAATAAATTTAGATTTTTTAAAGCCAAAAGATTTTTTAGATATAATCAATGAATGTTTCAAATATTATTGGAACAGTTATTTAGAAAATTCTCCTTTTCCTGAAAACATCTATGGTATTTTTTCAAATGAAGCAATAGAATTTTTATATCAATACAACGACAATGATTTGAGATTAACATTAAAAAGATTATATGATTTGATTGAAAAGATAAGGAATGAGCAAAAAATTGAATATTATACTGATATAAAAAAGGTGATAAAAGAGTTTAAAAAAGACAAAACTGGTCTTAAAGAGCTTGAATTGGAGTACTTCAGAGAAAACCTTATAAAAAGAGTGAAAGATGAAAAAAGTTCAACATTTATAAATAAGAATTTAACACAATTTATATCATCACTAAAAGATTACTTTAGAGATCAAAATATCTATATTGAAGTAGAGACTGAAAAGAAGATAGGTGATCAATTTGCAGATATTTATCTCAAAGTTAACAAACTCGATACTTCTCAATCCTTTGTAGTTATTTTTGAGATAAAAATGACAGACAATATAATAAAATTTAAAGAGATTGAGAGTAGATTAGAAATATTAAAGGAAGTTAAAAATTCATACCTTTTCTGGATATCAAAATCAGAACTTGAAAAGATAAAAATCCCTGATAATTTAAACAAAAGAATTTTAAGAGATAAGCCCCTAAATAAAACTGAAATATCATATCTTTCATATATAGTTAATATTTTTGATCTTTTTCAAATAGACGAACTCTCTTATCAGGATAGAATTTTGCTTTTAAGGCAAGCAGGTGTTGATATAAATAGAATTCTAAATCCTCCAACTCCAACTAACGGAGGAAAAATAGATGGGAAAGATATTGATACTTTTATTGAAGAGATTTTAAATGATTTTAAAAATAAGCAAAGTAGAGTTACAAAAAAGAGAATTTTAAAGGTTGTTAAAGAAAAAGATGAGTTTAAAGATTTTTCAGAAGATTATATTTTAAGTAGAATTAATGAAATTTCTGAAAAGCTAAACTATAAAGTAAGGCCAGATTATATCATTTTTAAAACAAAAGATTTCGAATAAGGATGAAGAAATTTACATTAGGGAGACTGTTTAGAATTTATGAAAAAATAAGGGAAGGGACCTTTCCAAATGTTGAATATTTAAGTAAAGAGGAAGAGGTAAGTGAAAGGACAATTAAAAGAGATATACAGACACTTAAATATACTCTCGATGCACCAATTTCATATTCTAAAAGTAGAAATGGTTATTATCTTACTAAAAATTGGGAATTTCCATTCCCAGAACTCTCAACAGGTGAAATTTTAACACTCTTTATTGCAAATAATCTGCTTAAGGATTTAAAAGGAACACCTCTTTATGAGACTGGGTTAACCTTGTCAAAAAAGTTAGAAAAACTTTTACCAGAAAGGGTGTCAATAAAAGACAGAGAAATTGAAGAGATGCTCTCAATCTCTTTTCAACCAATAAAGATAAAAAAAGACATTGTTGATATATTTGATAAACTCTTTAACTCAATTAGAGAAAGAAACAGTGTCTTAATAAAATATTACACAATTTCAAGAGACGAGGAGACAGAAAGAATAGTAGATCCATACCATCTATATAATTTTGAAGGAGTTTGGTATCTTGTAGCTTATTGTCACAAAAGAGGAGAAGTTAGAGATTTTGCACTTGATAGAATTAATGAAATCACTGTTTTAAAAGAGAAATTTAATTTTAAAGAAGATTTTAATATAAAAGAGTATTTACAAAAAAGTTTCAGAATTTATAAAGGAAATGAAGATGAATTTACTCTTCTTTTTGATCCATATCAAGCGAAATGGATTAAAGAAAGAATATGGCATAATAGCCAAAAGATTTCTGAGAATCCTGATGGAAGTTTAATTTTAAAAATAAAGGGAAACAAGGAGGAGATAAAAAGATGGATTATTGGTTATGGAAAACATGTTTTAGTTTTAGAACCAGAATCTTTTAGGGAAGAGATAATAAATGAATTAGATGAATTAAGTGAAAAATATAAAAATAAAGGGACACCTTCTGTCACCATTTAAATATAAAAATAAAAAANGAAACTATGAGAATAAAAGTAGCATATGAAACTCTAAATGAAAAATTAAATTTACCTCTCCATTACAATTTTTATTTACAAATTCTTATATATAACACTCTATCTCCTCTCTTGGCAACAAAGCTACATAATGAAGGTTTTATATTGAATAAAAGAAAATTTAAATTGTTCACTTTTTCAAGAATATTGAATAAAGGTGAGAAGATAAAAAAGAATGGGAAAGATTTTCTTTTATTTAAGAATGGAATAAGTTTTTATTTTTCTTCTCCTATTGAAGATATAATATCTGATTTTGGTGAAAGGGGTTTAAAAGAAAAGGAATTCAATCTTCTTAATCAAAGAGTTTTTATTTCAAGAATTGAGGTTGTAACTACACCAAGAATAGAAGAAGAGGTTATTATAAGAATGTTATCTCCAGTTACAATTCATTCAACTCTTAAAAACCCAGAAGGCAAAAATATAACTTACTACTATAAACCAAATGAAAAAGATTTTTCTTCTCTTATAGAAAGAAATGCTAAAAAGAAATATTCTCTAATTTATGAAAATGAACCTGATAAACTAAATCTCAAGATTGAACCACATAGATTTTCGGTTAAAAAGAATCTTTCAGTTATTATTTTTAAAGGAACTCCAATTGAAGGATATACTGGTATATTTAAACTTAATGGCTCAAGGGAGTTAATTATGTCAACTTATGATGCGGGCTTGGGAGATAAAAATTCAGAAGGTTTTGGTATGTGGGAATTATGGAAAGGAGGTAAGAATGCTTGAAGCAATAAAAGAATTAGGAGAGGGCGTTTTAAAAAAAGAGGGTAAAAGATTTATTTATAATATTATAAAAGATATTAAAAAGAAGAAAGAAGGAGAAGAAAATTTAATTTTAATATTAAATTTCAAATTAGAGGAAGATGTTATAAAAATATTTTATAATAAAGAGATTGATGAAGATACATTGAAAAATTATCTTTGGGTAGGCAATGCTTCAGGAAGTAATCCACAAGATAGATTAACTACAGATAGTTTAGAGTATTTAGTTACAAATTCTATTCCAAATCTATATAGGGCTATAGAAAACAGTGAATTAAAAAATAAATTAGAAAAAATAATAGATAAGTTCTTTATTAAAATTGATAATAAATTCTATTTTTTAGATTTATCAAAAATTGAAAATTCAAAATTTGACAGAGATGAAATTATTAATACATACGAAAATATAAATGATAATAAAAAATTTACTAAATTAATAATTGAGAAATTTTTTGAATTAATAAAGCAAAATAATTTAGGGATAAAAAAGGATTACATTTTACTCTATTCAATTGAAATAGATAACAAAAAACCATCTGAATTTAATGAATATATAGACTATTTAGAAAATAAATTCATAGACGAACCTTTTTCAGAAGGAGAGTCGTTTGAAGGAATTTGCCATGTTTGTGGAAGAAAGACTATGGTAACACCAGACACAACAAATCTTATAGATAAATATTATATAACCAAATTAATCATATTTGCTTCAGATTTGGATAGAAAAAACTTTAAAAAAAATTTCAGTCTATGCCAAGATTGTTACAAATATTTAATTGTTGGTTCGAATAATTTAAAATCAAATTTAAACTTCTATTTAGCTGGAAACAGAGTTTATCTTATTCCTTCATTTATTTTTGAATTAAAGGACAAATCTTCAGCATTTGATTTTATAGATTATACAAAATATGATTTCAACTCAATCTTAACAATTGATGATTTCTTAAGTTTTGAAGAAAGAATAAAAAAGGATTTAGAAAAGTATAAAAAATATTTAGATAATAAAAACTACATAAATATAAACCTTCTTTTTTATGAAAGGGATCAAGCGTCATTTAAAATTAAAAAGTTAATAAAAGATATACCTTCCAAAAGAAGAGATGAAATTTATAATGCTATTGATGAAATTAATAAAATTGGAGAAAAAATTTTGGGTAAAGAGAGGTGGATATTAACTTTAGATCAAATGTATTATCTTTTCCCAGTTAGATTAGATGATAAAAATAGAGCTCTTGATAACAAAAAGATATTAGATTTTTATGAATCACTTTTTTTAGGTAAGAAGATAAAGTTAGAATTTTTAATAAGAAATTTTGTAGATCTTATAAAGGTTTATAGATTTAAAAAATTTTATAAATTAACACAAATAAAAAAACCAAATAATATTGATATTGAGATGATTTATTCAATCTTAAAAACAAATCTTCTCATAAAAATGATAAAAATTTTAAATATTTTAGATGGAGGTAAAAAAATGATAGAAAATTTAGAGAGTTTGCCTTTAAAAGATGATTTTAAAAATTATTTTTCAGAGATGAACTTTTCTGAAGATGAAGCTGCTCTTTTTCTTCTTGGTTATTTAATTGCAGAAGTTGGAAATCAACAAAAAACACCAGAATCAGAAAAAAAACCTATCTTAGAAAAAATAAATTTTCATGGTATGAATCCTAAAAAAATTATGATTCTTATTAATGAAGTCTTTGAAAAACTCGATCAATATAAAGTAAGACACTTTAACGAAGTTAATTTTTCGGTAATGAAAATGCTTTTTGATAAAAATATAAAAAATTGGAGATTATCAGATATTGATAATGTTTATTATATTTTATCAGGTTATGCTTTTAATACATATAAATTAATAAGCTATGGAAAAAAGGAGGTAAAAAATGAGTGAAATTTATTCAAAAAACTCAGAAATTTTATTTATTTATGATGCAAAACTTTGTAATCCAAATGGCGACCCAGATGATGAAAACAAACCAAGAATGGATTATGAGACAAGAAAAAATTTAGTTAGTGATGTAAGACTTAAGAGGTATATTAGAGATTATTTAGAAAGTATAGGATATGATGTATTTGTTGCAAAAATAGAAGGAAAATCAGTTTCAGCAACTGAAAGATTAAAGAAATTTTTTGAAAAAGAGAATAAAAGCGTGAAAATAGATAAATTAGAAAAAAGTGATATTGATTTTTTACTTTCAAAATTAGTAGATGTTAGATTTTTTGGTGCAACAATGCCAATTAAAGCACAAGAGGGTGAAAAAGGGGCTGCTACTAATTTTATAGGTCCAATTCAGTTTAACTGGGGTTATTCTTTAAATAAGGTTGATATAGTTGAGTCAAGTTCTATAACATCTACATTTTCTGGCAAAGAAGAAAAGGGTGAATATGGAACCTTTGGTAAAGATTGGAGAGTATATTATTCAATTATTTCCTTTTATGGCATTATAAGTGGATATAGAGCAAGATGGACAAATTTAACATTTGAAGATGTTGATCTTTTTGATAGAGCTTTAATAAATTCAATACCAAAAATTGCTTCGACAAGAAGTAAAATAGGGCAGGCACCGAGATTTTATATAAGAATAGAATATAAAACATCAGAGACATTTTTTGGAGATTTAAGAGATTTTGCAAAAATAGATAAAGAGGAAGGATTAAGGGATATTCAAGATTTTGAACTCGATCTTAATCTATTAAAAAATTTAATTCTTGAAAATAAAGAAAAAATTGAAAAAATATTTGTTTTTGAAGATAGGGAATTAAAAATAAAAGGAGGTTCTTTTAAAGATACAATTAAAAAAGATTTTGAGGGAGTAATTGTTTTGTAAAATTAGGAGGTAAATTTGGAGATTTTAATTTTCGATTTATCAGGAAAAATGGCACACTTTAGAAAATATTACACAAATTCTTCATCATTAACTTACTATTTTCCACCAAGAACAGTTATTATTGGATTGATTGCTGGATTAATAGGAAAAGAGAGAGATAGCTATTATGAAATTTTCTCAAAAGATAAAGCTTATGTAGGAATTTCAGTAAAATCAAATATTAAAAAAATAATTCAAACTGTAAATTATATCTGGGCTGAGAAATTATCTGATTTGAATTTAAGTAAAGGTCAACATACACAAATTCCACTTGAAATCATAACTCCGCAAAATTTTGATGATTTAATTAGATATAGAGTATATTTTTATCATAAAGAAAATGAAATTTTTGAAAGAGTTTCTGATGCGGTTAAGAACAAAAACATTGTTTATCCTCCATATTTAGGTATAGCTGAATTTGCTGCAAATATTGAATTTTTGGATATAGTAAAACCAGAGATAAAAAGTGATAAAAAACTAACCATAGATACAGTTGTTAACTTAGATTATTTAAATGATTGTAGACTTATCTCTAAAGAAAATTGTGTTTATGTAAAAGAAAGAATGCCATACGATTTTGAAAAAGGAAGAATATTAAGTGAACCCCCAAAAGATTTTGTTATAGAAATTAAAAATGGGAAGATTGAAATTGAATCTGAAAATGAGATTCAATATTATTTTTTAGATTATAAATTAAATAAGGAAAATATTTTATTTATGTAGAAATGGATTTTTATTCTCATCCGGAATTTTTATTAACAGATCATCTATTGGAAGTAGCAAGAAGAGCAAGCGACTATTTCTTTTTCACTAAATATAATGATATTTTAAAAAATATCGCTTATATAATTGGAATAACGCATGATTTTGGTAAATTTACAACTTTCTTTCAGAAAAAACTTTTAGATGAAACATATAATCCTAAATATGCTGATCATTCTTTAATTTCATCTCTTTTTACTGCATATTTAATTCAAAAAAATATGGAAGATTTTCAACTTGAAGATAAAATAAAAAAATACATTCCATTAATTTCCTTTTTTGTTGTTATACATCACCATTCAGACTTGAAATCTCTTGAATATTTAGAAGATATTTTACAAAACGAAGAGAATAAGGAGAAAATTAAAATACAGTTAGAAGATCTTTTAAAAAATAGAATTTATATTGATTTTGAATTAAATAAAATTGGGTTAAAAGAAACATTAGAAGATTTTTCAAAATCATATGAATTAGTAATTGAAGAACTACTTAAAGAAATATATTATTATAAAAAAGAACAAAACGAAACTAAATTAGAACTTTCATTTATTTTAATTTCTTTATTTTCTTCATTAATTGATGCAGACAAAAGAAGTGCAGGAAAGATTGAAGATATAGATAGGGTAAAGATTCCAGAAAATCTAATTGATATATATAAAAAAAATAAGTTTAAAAACACAGAAGAGAGTTTAATGAATGAAAAAAGGGAAGAAATATATAACAAAGTAATTAATAAAGTAGAATATATTAATTTAGAAAACAGGATCTATACATTAACAGCACCAACTGGTTCTGGAAAGACCCTTACAGCGTTTTCTTTTGCCTTCAAATTGAGGGAAAAAATTGAAGATGAATTTGGATATACGCCAAGAATTATCTATTCTCTTCCTTTTATAGCAATTATAAATCAAAATTTTCAAGTTCTTGATGAATGTTTGAATTTGTTAGAAGATTATCCAAATAATAAGTCTAAATATTTGATAGCACACCATCATCTTGCAAATATGAAATATAAGGAGGGAAACGAATATAAAGAAATAGAAGAATCATTAGAATTAGTTGAGTCTTGGGAATCAGAGATTGTAGTAACTACTTTTGTTCAATTCTTAGAAACATTAATTGGTTTTAAAAATAGATTTTTTAAAAAATTACACAATATTTCAAGAAGTATAATTATTTTGGACGAAGTTCAAAATATACCAGTCGAATATTGGAATTTAATCGAAAAAATTTTATATTACCTGACAAATTATCTATGTTGCTATATAATTCTTATGACTGCAACAAAACCCTTGATTTTTAAAAATTTTAAATCTTCGGAACTTTTAGATAATTATGAAGAATATTTCAAATATTTCAATAGAGTTAGATTGAATATAAATTTTAATATAAATACTTTAGATAATTTATTCAATTTTTTTGAAGACATTTACCAAAAGAATAAATCAAAATCATTTCTATTTGTTTTTAATACAATAAACTCTTCTATTGATTTTTATAACAGATTAAAGGAATATTTAAAAAATAACGCTAATTTATTCTATCTTTCTTCAAATATTATTCCAAAGCATAGAATTTTTAGAATAAATGAAATTAAAAAGAAATTATCAATTGATGAGCAAGTTATTTTAGTATCAACTCAAGTTGTTGAAGCGGGAGTTGATTTAGATTTTGATATTGGAATAAGAGATATAGGCCCTTTGGATTCTATAATTCAAGTTTCTGGCAGATGCAACAGAGAGTTTAAAAATAATATTTCAGATGTATATTTAGTTAATTTAAAAAATGAAAATGGTAAAAATTTTGCTAATATGGTATATGGATTAATCTCTCCATCGATTTGCTTTAATTTATTAAAAGAAAAAAATTCGATAAAGGAAGAGGAATTTTTAGAACTTATAGATCAATATTTTATAGAAATAATTAAATCAAAAAGCCAAGAAGACTCAACCTTCATTTTTGAATCATTTCTTAACCTGAGGTTTTATGATAAAGAAAAGATTTTGCGAACAACTTCAGATTTTCAACTGGTTAAAAGTAATGATTTATATCCAATTTTTATAGAAATAGACAATAAAGGCAAAGGAATTTGGGAAAAATATATAGAAATAAAGAATAATGATAAATTGAAACCATGGGAAAAGAAAATAAAAATTTATGAATTTAAAAATGATTTTGAAAATTATATAGTTTCGGTTAGATTAAATGATAAAAATTATAAGATATTTGATATAGATAGCGAGGGGTTTTTAGGTCATGTGAAAAAATGCGAACTTGATAAATATTATGATCTTGAAACTGGTTTTAAAAAGCAAGAAGGAATAGAGTTAATTTGGTAAATGCCACAGGTACATTAATTGCCTCTTACTATGTTTGTAAAAGAGAACTTTGGTTTATGGGGCATGAAATTATACCTGATCAGGATGACCCTTTTTTATCAATAGGAAGGTATATAGAAGAAAACTTTTATAAAAGAGAAAGAAAATTTTATGATTTAGATAATATGAAAATTGACTTAGTTAAAAAGGATAAAGAAAGTATATTGATTTGTGAGGTTAAAAAATCAAGTAAATATGAAAAAAGTATAATTATGCAACTTTCATTTTATTTATTAAGGTTAAAAGAAAGTGGAATAAATACTAAGGGTGAAATTTTGATACCAAAAGAAAGGAAAAAGATCCCAGTTTTTTTAACAGATGAAATTGAAAATGAGTTAAAAATAGCTATTAAAGAAGTCGAAAATATAATAAACCAAGATTACCCTCCAAATAAAGAACGAATAAAATTTTGCACTCATTGTGCTTATAGGGAGTTTTGTTGGTCATGAAAGGAAGTATTTTTATTTTTTCAAATGGCGATTTAAAAAGAAAACAAAATACTATATATTTTGAAGGTGATAAAGGTATAAAAAAATTTATACCAATTGAAAATACTAATGAACTTCATCTTTTTGGTGAAGTTACAATTAATAAAGAAATTTTAGAATTTCTATCTAAAAATGAAATTGTTCTACACTTCTATAACTATTATGGTTATTATGTTGGTACATACTATCCAAGAGAACATTATAATTCAGGATTTATGATTCTAAAACAAGCTGAAAATTATATCGATAGAGAAAAGAGGTTAAATTTAGCAAAAAAATTTGTTTTTGGTGCTTCTGAAAATATTAAAAAAGTTTTAAATTATTATAATTCAAGAAATATTAATCTTGAACAAATAATTTCAAAAATAGATAATTTAAAAGAATTAATACCTCTTCAAAATGATATTGATCAACTTATGGCTATAGAAGGAAATATAAGAGAAATTTATTATAATGCTTTTGATTATATTGTAGATGATGAAAATTTTTCGATGGATGAGAGAACAAAAAGACCTCCAAAGAATAGAATGAATGCTTTAATAAGTTTTGGCAATTCTCTTTTATATACAACTATTCTTTCAGAAATCTATAAGACACATCTTGACCCAAGAATTGGTTTTTTACATGCAACTAATTTTAGAAGATTTACTTTAAATCTTGATGTATCTGAAATTTTCAAACCTATATTAGTGGATAGAGTTATATTTCATATATTAAATAAAGGAATGATTAAACCAACAGATTTTGATCAAAAACTTGGAGGCCTTTACTTGAAAGAATCAGGAAGAGAGGTTTTTATAGAAAAATTTGAAGAAAGATTATCAACTACCATAAAACATAGAAAAATAGGAAAAGATGTTTCATATAGAAGATTAATCAGACTTGAGTTATATAAAATTGAAAAACACCTAATGGGTGAAGACCAATATGAACCATTTGTTTCGGAATGGTAAATGTATTTAATAATGGTTTATGATGTAAATGAAAAAAGAGTAAATAAAGTTTTAAAAATTGGCAGAAAATATCTTGATTGGATTCAAAATTCAGTGCTTGAAGGTGAAATAACAATTGCAAAATATGAAAAATTGAAATTAGAAATTCTTGATGTGATAAATAAAGAGGAAGATTC
>JGI11944J13513_1001439_pt1 | contig 19120 bp, 18 predicted proteins | sample TerdegcoTASludge_FD_13513 | JGI IMG/M metagenome (IMG submission 13513) | reverse complement strand
TGTCTGCCCGCCGTTTTCGAAAATTTCCAGCGGAATGCGCGGCGCCTGCGTTGGGATGTCGCTCAACGCGAGGGAGGGAATGGTGCTGAGCGCTTCCGGCGAGTCCGGAGTCTGCTGGAGTTTTTTCAGATGCTCAGCTTCCTGCTTGATGTTGGCAATGTCGAGTTCGGAAAGCTGTGCTCTGATTTCTGCCATTTTTTCCGCTTCTTTCGCGCTGCGCCGCGCTTCGATTTCGGAGTCGGGCAGAAGGGTGACAACCGATGCGTGCTTGTTGTCGATAAAAAGGGTTTGGATCAGATTTTCGAAGTATCGTTCTTTGCGGGCGAGCCGCGCCTTGATGGCTGAGAGGCTTGGCTCGAAAATAAGCGCATCGATGGGGTTGTGGTCATACAGCCACTCGCCGAGGGCTTCCAGCATCACGGCGAGCCCTTTGGGAAAGCGGCCGGTGTTTTTTTCGCGGAGGGCGAATTCGATGGTGTTGACTGAGGCTTCGATAGTGTCCGGATCGATTCCCTGGGCAACGAGGTTTTCCAGCGTTGTGCGAATCAGCTTTTCCACGTCGCCGACTCGTTCCGGAGCGACACCCTTGAGCCCAACGGAATACGCGCTGACCCGCAGGCCGTCCTCGAGTCCGAATCCCGCAAGGTCTTCGCCGAGGCCGGACTCGATTAGGGCTTTTCTCAGCGGAGATGCCGGGGTGCCTGTCAGAATATGCGAAAGGATGCCGACTGCCAGGTTGAATTCCTGGTCACCGTGTTCGCGCAAGGCCCAGTTGATCGCCGTGTATGCCTTGTTTTCTTCTGATGAGAAAGGGACAGTTAGAGAAATCGGCTTGGAAAAGGGTTTTTGAATGCCGGGCAGTGATTCTATTTTTTGCGCCGAATAGGGAGCAAGCCATTCGTCGAGGAGGGCAAGCCGTTCTTTGGGATCATCATCGCCATAGAAAAAGATGAATGAGTTGGATGGATGGTAATAGGTCTGGTAGAATTTCTTGAACTGCTCGTACGTGAGGGTGGGGATTACCGCGGGGTCGCCGCCGGAGTCCAATCCATAGGCGGTGTCCGGAAACAGCGAACGCCTGCAGAGGTCGGCATGTAAATCTTCGGGATCGGAATAGGCGCCTTTCATTTCGTTATACACGACACCTTTGATGCTCAACTCTCCCGTCGATTCATCAACTTCGTAATGCCAGCCCTCCTGGCGGAAGGTGTCTTCCGTGATGCGCGGATAGAACACCGCATCCAAGTATACATCGACCAGATTGCGGAAATCCTTCAGATTGGTTGAGGCGACGGGATAGACGGTTTTATCGGGAAAAGTCATCGCGTTGAGAAAGGTATTGAGGGAACCTTTCATCAATTCGACAAATGGTTCCTTGACGGGATATTTCCGCGAACCGCAGAGCACAGAGTGTTCCAGAATATGGGCAACTCCATCGGAATGTTCGGGCGGAGTTCTGAATGAGATTCCAAAGCATTTATTTTCATCGGCGTTGATGACGGAAAGAAGCCGTGCTCCTGTCTGGTCATGAGTATAGAGCCGAACGATCGAAGCTATCTCCTGGACTTGGCGTTCTTCAATGAGAGTAAAGGACATGAAATTCTCCTCGGGGATTGGAAGTGATCGATTGTGACATGGTTTGAAGGTATCAAAAAATCGGGCGGGGGGAAAGCTGGCTTAGTGTCTCGAACCTTGTATATTTGCTCAAGGCCGATCGAATCCTTTCCCAACGCTCCCTTATTTTCACCCAACCGCATGCTTTGTTCGAGACACGAATCTTATTTCTGGCTTCGGAGCGGGCGATAGCGGTTGCCGAACGCGATTCTGCCTATGACGTTCGCCCCTGCAAGGCCGATCGCGATGGAAAATGCGGTCATCAAGGTGGCAATGCCGGTATCGACCGATTTTGCGGTGTTGCCTTCCAGCGTCGAAAGCATGGTGTAGTACATTCCACCGCCCGGCACGAGCGGGATGATGCTGGCAATCATGTAGACGGTTGCGGGCTTCCTTCTGAAATAGCTTGCAATTTCGCTGAAGAGGCCGGCAGCGAGGGCTGCGAAAAAGACTGAAAAGGCTTCGGCGTGCAGGGCGGGGAACCATTGATACACAGCCCAGCCAAGCGCGGCGCCGCAGGAAGCAATGCTTGCGTCTATCCAGCCCAGACCGAAGAGGATTGAAAATGCTGATGTCGCGATGGCGGCGTACAGGGGGGCCAGCATGTTCAAGCCCCTTTTCCGAAGAACGGCTGAAGAATCTGCCAGAGGGCAAAGGCGCCGCCGGTGCCCGCCGAAATGGCTGCTGCTGCCAGGAAAGCCTCAGCGCCTCGCGCAAGCCCCGCGACAAAATCGCCAGCAATAGTATCCCTGATCGCGTTTGTAATGGCTACGCCGGGAACCAGCAGCATGATAACCCCAATGATAGTCACATCCGCCCGATACAAGAGTCCGACTTGAACCAGCAGCAAGGTGCAGAAAGCTGCGAGCGCCCCCCTGCCAGATTAGCGATAAAATCCGGCATTCTGAGACGCGCGGAAAGCCGCACCACCAGAGCCACAAAGGCTCCAATGAAAAACGCTGCAAAGGCTTCTCGAACATCCGCCCTGAACAGCAGGGCAAAAAATGCCGCGCCAAAAGCCCCCGCAGCAATCCGGGTCTTGCCCGACCGCTCGGGCAGACGCTCGATTCTGTCCAGTTCGCTTTCAGCCTCTTCAAAGCCTATCTGGTCAGTTTTAAGATCTCTGACCATCCTATCGATACGGTAAACCTTTTCGAGATTCATGATTCGCTTTTTGATTCTTCTGACTACGGTATGAGTTTTGCCGTCATCGCTGACAAAGGAAAGCATGAGGCCTGTCGCGGTCGCGAAACATTCGGCTTCGGCGCCGCCCTGGCTGGTGATGATTGAAATGGCACACTCTTCTGCCCGGTAGGTTTCGCCGCCGCTTTCCAGCATCAGCCGGGCAGTGTCAGCGGCGAACAACAGCAGCTCTTCTGTATGCATCAGTACGAACGCCCCTTCCCTGAATCGGTTATTTCCACCAGCGAAAGCGGATATGGCTGAAAGAGCACTTGCTTCAGAAGATATTCTTCGCCGAATCTCACAGCCCAGGAGCGGACAAGCTGGAGCAGGACGCTCGCCGGGATCCGCTCATCGCGGTACTGTTCGATCAGATTGACAAACAGAGCTCTTTCTTCTTTTGAAAGCGACTCTGAAAATCCGCCGAATGTGTGCTGGACGACATTGATGAGCGAAGTGTATTTTGGCGGGCTGGCCAGAGCCTTTTTCAGTCCGATTTCATACAGCGAAAAAACTTCAGACAGCGGTTTTTTATCCAGATTTGCGACAATGGATCCCAGCAGCCGCATTTCTTTCTGATTATGCAATAACAGAAAATACTTGTGTGAAGCGTGAAAATCCACAAGCGCGCCCATGGCGGCTTTCTTTTTCACGGCACGGAATCGGGCGAGAGTCCAGACAGCCCCGAGAAAATGCTCCCGAATGGTAAAATTCCTGAGCCGCCCTTCGTCTTCTATCGGTATGCCCTCGAATGCGCGGACAACTTCTGCGCCGAAAATGCCGGTTCCCGGCTTTGAGCCTGATTCAGGCGCAAAAGAAGCATACACTTTAACATCCTTGAAGCCGCAGGATGGGGAGCGGGATTTCAGGATGAATCCGTCAGGCGCTTCCAGGTTGCCGCAATATTCTTCTGCCCAGGAGCGCATCACTGGTCCGAATCGCCTGCCGGTCGCAGGCTGGAGCAGTTCCGCGGTATCCCCGTCCCGGACAACTCTGACAGGGTCGCGCGGACAGCCCAGGCCTATCGCCATTTCCGGGCATTCGTGGATGATGTCGACGAATGGTTCGAGCTGTCTGACAAATTCGTCATTGATGACTTCGCCGTTCCATCTGCAATGCTCAAAGCCGAGACAACGGGACATGAACAAGCGCGGGCGGACTTCATCCATGGTTCAGCTCCTTCCCATCCAGTGTGCTGTATTGTATGGCATTTTACCACAGTATTATGCCGAATTGAAAAAAATCTGAAACCTTTTTGCCATGCTGAACGACTATATAGCAGCGAAATTCGATACATGGAGGTTACCATGAGAAAATCCACCAGAAAAATCCTCACGGCAGCAGTTGTTTTCGTGCTTTTCTTCGCTTCAGCAGCACTCGTTTCTGCCCAGATGCGTCCAATGGGCAAGGATGCGGTCAGAGGCTGGTTTCAGAACCTCAGGCTGACCGATCAGGAGCTTCAGGAAATTGCGAAAATAATCGAAGCGGATGAGGCCGAATTGGCAAGGGCGCAGGCTGAAATCAAGATAATCCAGTCGAAGATTGCGCGCCTCATGCTGGAAAGCGCGCCGGACCTTGACGCAATCAAAGAAGAAATCGGCAAGAGCGCTGAATATGAAAAAACTATCAAATTCATTCAGATCAAACGCCAGCTGGAAGTGAAAAAAGTGCTGGGAGAAGAACGCTGGCAGACCGTGCTCATGCTGGTCCGTGAAGCCCGTGTATCTGAAAAATTCGGGAAGTTCGCTGATTCCTTCAGTTCAAAAGGCATGAATCCCAAGGATGCGGATCGCTGGGGCAGAATGATGCTGATGCTCAAGCGATTCATGTAAAAACAAGAGCAGAACCTGCGTATTCCCGCGGCCTTGTCTTGCAATCCTGGCATTTTAGCGTATGATAAGGGTTGAGTTATGGAAGACAAGCCGCGGTATTTTACCCTTTCTCAGCACGAACCTTCGGATGAAACATTCGATGCTGAACTGGCTGCGCATGCTGCAAACGGAGATCGAGGAGCATTCGAGCGGCTTGTCTGGCGCTGGTGGGATAGAATCCGAGGGTTTTGTTCGGCTATTGTTGGATTCGATCCGGATATGGCGGAGGAAGCATCCCAGGAGACGCTGATCCGCCTCTATCGTTCATTGAAAAATCTGCGAAAAAAAAGTTCGGTTGGAGCCTTCATTTATGCAATTTGCAGAAATGCCGCTTCTGATGTCATGCGGCGTTCTGCGCGTGTTGCAAGCAGACAGGTGTCGCTCGAGGACCTGCCGGGACTGGAACTTTCGGCTTCCGGCGAGACTCCTGAACAAGGCATCCTGCGGCAGGACCTTCAGCTCCAGCTCATCAGGGCTTTGCGCGAGCTGGATCCGACTGACCGTGCTCTCATATACCTGCATGAAGCGGAAGATGCTTCGATTCAGGAACTTGCGCGATATTTTTCGCTGCCCGAGGGAACTGTTAAATCACGCCTGTACCGCGCCAGGATTCGAGTGGCGAGACTTTTAACGGAGGCCGGATATGGCCGATGATTATTCAGTGTTCAGACATCCTGACTTGCTGAAGGATGCAGCACTGCGGGAAAGCCCGGTTTTCCCCGATTTTGAATCGGTATATAAGGCAGATGTAAAACAGCACACCATCAGAAACAGGATTTTGCTGGCTGTTTTTCTGTGCCTGACCATGGCGATAAGCGCAGCCGGCGGTTTTTTGCTTGGGAGCCTATCGAATTTTGACGGGCCGCTTTTTGCAGGCAAGCCGCTGGTTACATCCTGGTCTCTCCAGCCTGAGATGCCGGCAGCTCAGACCAGAGAAGGGGAAGTTGGCATCTATCTCGCGGGTCTTTGGGATGCCGCATCGTCAACCGCTGTTTATCAGGATCGCTAGATGCCGCTTGAACGAATGATTCTCATTATCGTTGAGTTCCTGTATTTCTTTGTTTTTGTTTTTTCACTGACACGGCGTCGGAATTATCTTGCTCAGCTTTTTTCACTCGCTGTTCTTGCAGGAATGGTCTACGTCGGCGGTTATTTTTTCGAACTCGGCTCGCAATCGGTGGAAGAACTGCAATTCTGGCTCAAAGTCGAATATTTCGGGCTTTCCTTCATGCCGACTCTCGTTCTCGTATTTGCCTGGAAATTCAACAGAAAACAGGCGATGCCATCAAATCTCACCATGGTCATCTTTGCCATTCCCTTTGTGACACTGCTGCTATCCTCCACCAATGAATACCACCATCTATACTACCGCCAGCTGTCATTTGTCCGCATCGACGGCATGAGCATTGCGCATATTGCCAAAGGCCCTTGGTATTATGTTTTTACGGTCTACATGAATTGCATTGTCCTGCTGAGTCTTGCGATATTTTTCCAGGTATTCAGAAAAAACAAATCGGTCATTCGGGCAAAAGCCTTCTGGTTTTTCGCGGGAACGCTCATTGTTGTTGGAATGGAGCTGCTTTACGCATTCGGGCTGACTCCCTATGGTATTGATATTGTACCATTTTCCTTTTTCTTTGCGGTGTTGTGTTTCGCGATTGCCATTTTCCGCTATGAATTTCTCAAATCGAATGATCTCTTCAAGGAAATTATTTTTACAAAATTGAGCGAGGGAGCTCTTCTGCTCGATCAGAATGGCCGGATCGCGGATTACAACGACGCTGCTGCCCGCATGTTCAGCTGGCTGTCGCCGGAGGCTATTGGGTATCGCATTCAGGATTTGCCTGTCGCGAAGGAATTGCTGAGTCAGATTGAAGCGGGGAAGACGGTCAATATCAACTGCAACGGGCGTGAATTCTACTACGAATTAAAGATCACCAATCTGAAAGAACAAGGCGCGGAAATGGGCAAGGTGTATCTTTTCAAGGATATCACCCGACTGAGACGAATCATGCGAACCCTGTACCGGCTTGCGAATTTTGACTCATTGACCGGCGTGTTTGTGCGGCGGCGATTTTTTGAAGAAGCAGAAAAGGAACTGGCGCGTTCAATTCGATATAAAAAACAATTTGCGATATTCATGATCGATGTCGACAATCTGAAAGAAATCAATGATACATTCGGGCACCAGGCTGGGGACGCGGTGCTGAAAGCGCTCGCCAAAGCCTTAAAAGCCAGGCTGCGGAAGTCCGATATTTTCGGACGCTATGGCGGCGACGAATTTTCAATGGTACTGGTAGAAATCGATTACCTGAATTCCATGCTGATGGCGGAAAGCTTTATCTCGATGGTACGCAATCTGGAGATTTCTTTTCACGACCGAATCCTGAAAACAACTGTCAGTATCGGTGTCATGTTCTTCAAGGGTGTCGAGTCGGATATGACTATCGAGCATCTGCTGTCCGAAGCTGACAAGGCTTTGTATCAGGCAAAAAAAGAGGGGCGTAACCGCTTTGTGGCAGCCAAGCCCCTTTGATTCTGATTGTCAGCCGCTGATAATGACCGGCTTTTATTCCTTGCTCAATAATTGCGGGCAAAAATCGCGCGATGCCTAGCGGGAGCGCCGCAGAGCGCGCAGGTACCTGAGATATTGTCCTGCCTGTCCAGCGGCATGCATCGAAGGGTTGCCTTGGTTTGGGCTTTGAGTTCAGCCTCGCATTCGGCGCTGCCGCACCAGAGCGCTTCGGCGAAACCGCCTTGCGCATCCGCGGTGCCCATCCCTTCAGCGCCGAAAAAGGCAAGCAGTTCTTCACGGTTTCCAATCGGTTTGGTGTTGGCGATTCTGAACGCTTTGGCTTTTTCATACAGCGATGCCTGGATAAGGGCCAGCGTTTCTTTGACTTTTTCGCCAGCCTGAGCGGCATCGATAACGGTTTTTTCGCCATTATCCCTTCGAACCATGACAGCTTTGCCATTCTGCATGTCGCGGGGGCCGATTTCGAGCCGAACCGGCGTGCCGCGCAATTCCCATTCGGCAAATTTCCAGCCGGGGCTGGATGAATCATCATCATCCAGCACAACCCGCAGACCGAGGGCTTTAAGCTGGCTGTAAATTTTCCCAGCATATTCCAAGACCGCAGCCTTGGAATCGTTTTTATAAATTGGCACGATGACCGCTTCTTCAGGCGCGATGGAAGGCGGCAGGACAAGCCCCTTGTCGTCGGAGTGCGTCATGATGACAGCGCCGACGAGACGGGTCGATACACCCCAGCTGGTTGCCCAGACATAATCGAGCGTTCCTCCGCGCGTCTGGTATTTGACATCGAAAGCTTTGGCAAAGTTCTGCCCCAGGAAATGACTGGTGCCTGCCTGCAGGGCTTTTTTATCCTGCATCATCGCTTCAATGGTGTAGGTTCGCACCGCTCCGGCGAATTTTTCAGTTTCGCTTTTTACGCCGGGGATAACAGGGATGCAGAGATAGCGCTCAACCACATCACGGTAGACTTCAAGCATTTTAAGCGTTTCTTCAACTGCCTCGACTTCGGTTTCATGGGCTGTATGGCCTTCCTGCCAGAGGAATTCAGAAGTCCTGAGGAAGAGGCGGGTTCGTTTTTCCCATCGCAGAACATTCGCCCATTGATTTATGAGCAAGGGCAGATCACGCCAGGACTGGATCCAGTTTTTATACATGGACCAGATGATTGTCTCGCTTGTCGGCCTGATGCAGTAGGGTTCTTCCAGCTCTTCTCCGCCGCCATGGGTGACAACCGCCAATTCGGGCGCAAAGCCCTCGACATGCTCTGCTTCTTTTTGCAGAAAACTCATGGGAATGAGCAAGGGGAAGTAAGCGTTCGAATGACCGGTCTCCTTGAAGCGGCGGTCAAACTCATCACGGATGCGCTCCCAGATTGCGTATCCGCGCGGTCTGATAACCATGCTGCCTTTTACCGGCGAATAGTCGGCAAGCTGTGCGTTCAGAACGATATCGATATACCACTGCGAGTAATCGGTTTCTCGGGGTGTGATTTTTTCAGCCATCTTATACCTCTGTCTTGCAATACTGCCGGCTTTTCCAAAACCCTGCTCGAGTTTTGGAATTGGCATTTACATTGGCACTACTATATAAAACTAATCCTTTCCTATCAAGGACACTGCAACGGGGCTACCAAAAGACCCGTTTTCGGTCTATGCTTTCCTGCGTGACACTCCTTGTACGAAGAAGAACTTATTGGGCTGTATTTCTGGTGAGCGCTTTCATGCTCGCCCTGGTTATCGCTGCTTCCATTTTTCTCCTCATTCGCAAAGATGTGCCTGTTTTTCTGATTGAGCATGGCGCATACAAGGTTCATCCGTTTTTAGGCATCAGAATTCCCTCGTTCATACTTTCAATCTTTGATATAGCCGTATCGGTGCTGTTTTCATTTTCCATCAGCATTTTTATCCTGAAAGTCTTCAAAAAGACAGTTTCCGCAGAAATTTTCTTTTTCTGCCTGTGGGTTGGGACAGTCGCGTTTGAAGCTCTTCGGCTGGTCGGGCTTGCAGCCGCGATTCTTGACCTGTCTTATATTTTCATTTCATTTATTGCCAAATTATACATGGGAGCGAAATTTCTCGGGCTGGTGATGATTTTTATTTCCGGTCTTTATGCTGCTGGCATGCGGAGCGAAAAGCATTTCGCACTCGTCGCGGGCGGTATCGGGGTAAGCGTCTTTTTCGCATCCATCCTGCCAGTCAATACCGGTATTTTTGGCATGAACCTGCTATACCGGATTGGGTATTCGCGGATGTTCGAAGGCTTTTCATTCGCTGTTATCCTGATTACGGTCATGAACTACCTGATAGCTGCGCGGCTCAGAAGCGACCGGGCTTATTTCATGATAGCCCTTGGCATCGCGGGAATTACCGTCAGCTATTTTCTGCTCAGCCTCGATATGGCTCCGGCAGTCAGTCTCATATCGATCCTGACCATGGCATCGGGAAGCCTTCTGTATGTCATCAGACTCCATTCGTTCTATCTCTGGCAATGATGCTTGCTGCGGGCTGTTCAGAGCAGGATGACTGCCATGACGCCTGCGGTGAGCGGCAAAATTATATTATCCCAATCCTTGGTCGGGGCGGCTTCCACGGCTGTCGCCGCAAGCGCGATGCCAATGGAGGCGAACAGCTGACCGCAAACAAGATAACTAGAAAGAAAGCTTGTCAGGAAGCAAGTAAGGCTTCCTTCCAGCGATTTCCCGTCGGTGAGCGGGAGAGTAATTCTGCCAAACGCTTTGCCGACCAGGCTTGAGAATCCATCGCCGAAAGCAAGGATATAGATGGCAATGGAGGCTTGCATGGGAGGGAAAATCAATACTGAAACAAGAGCTCCCAATCCAAGCGTTACCGGTCCTGTAACAAAATTTCCGTTGTCACGCAATCGGGCCGCTTTGCTGGTAAGCCAGGAAACCAGCGGTATCCATATCCCCCGCAGCCGCAGAGCCTCAAAAATACTATAGGCCAGGGTCCCGGCAGCAAGAAGTGCGATAGTAAAAGTTCTGGAAAAGGCCAGCAATGAAGGTGTCAGAGCGATGAGCAGATGAATGGATTTTCTTGTTACTTCGATTGAGATTTCTTCAGGAGTTGCTCTGGAGCGAATACTTGATGTTTTTATCGAAGGCTCGAGTTTTTCATCATGGTGACGCCTATGGTCAGCTTCCTCAGATTCCTTGGGTTTTTCCCGCAATAACAGGGTTCCAGTTTCCTGCCTCATGAATACCTCTGTAACTTCTTGACATGTCAGCGTACATTTGGTAGGCTCCACTACAGTCCAAGAACGCTGTTCGGGCGATTAACTCAGCGGGAGAGTGCTACCTTCACACGGTAGAAGTCATTGGTTCAAATCCAATATCGCCCAGACAGCGTTTTTTAATCTACCCAATTCATAGCAGTGAGCCATTAAGACCGAGGGGAAACCAGACGGCATCCCCTTGGACTCCTTTTGCTCTATTATAACCCTATTTATCCGAAAATTCCAGCTGTTTCACTTTTTTCGCTATTTGAGCATCCTCAATTCTTCCAAGAAGCCACAACAAGACCGATGACGCGAATGCGATAATTCCAAGAAGCGGCCAGACCGCAGCGAGCGAGCGCTTTTCGATGAGCGAGCCAATAACAGGCGGGCTGATAGTCCAGCCAATCCCTCCGATTAACGGCAGAATTGCCTGAAACCTTCCGCGATGCGAAATCGGTGTATGATTAGCAACATAGGTGCCTTCATTGGTTGCATTCACGATTTCTCCAAGCGTCCAGATAAAGGTGGAAACATATAAAAGCCAGATGTTTCCGGCAACGCCGATCATGGCAAAGCCTGCTGCAAAGAGTATTCCTGAAAGCGCCACGGCGTTGATCGGTTTCCATTTTTTTGTCAGCGCCATAATTGGCGTAGAGAGGAAAATGACTTGTGTTGCGTTGAGCGTCATAAGGGAGCCGAAAATCGCCGCGCCGGAAAGCCCGAAAGTCGCCTTGGTCTGCAAAGGCAGGGCAAAACGGTGCTGAGCATACACAAAGCCAAACCAGGTTGTGATCATGGTGAAAAGAATAAGAAACGGCCTGGACAGCAGTGCGGACAAAATATTGCCTTCATGGGCTTCTTCAGTGCTCCCTGAACCAATCGTCGCGTCAATCTGCTCCTGCGTCGGTTTTGTTTCAGGTACGGTAAGCGCTACAATGGCAGTAGCGGCAAAAATGGCGATCGCATTGCCCCAGAAGAGCCATGATGAAGCGTTTTCGAACAGAAAACCCGCGATGAGCGATCCAATGGCGAATCCGACGTTGTGTCCGAGATAGGTCATTGAAAATGCTGCCCTCCGGTTGTCAGGCTTTGTCAGATCTGTCATCATCGCACTTCTCGCGGGATCTGTGATGCCATCAAACAGCACGCTTGCGAGAATCAGCCAGGGAACATATCGTGAAAAAACCTGAAATCCGCAGGGGATATAGAGTGCCGCAGAAATTATCTGCGTTATTACCATCAGCTTTTTTCTGCCGAATTTATCCGCGAGTTTGCCGCCGATAAAGTTGCCCGGAATATATACGAGCGAAATCAGAAACATGAACTTCCCTGCTTCGCTCTGTGACATGCCGAGTCTGGCTGTCAGATAGAGCGTGAGAAAGGGAAAGACGAATATGCCCATCGAGTTGACGATGGTTGCGCCGAAAAGTGCGTACAGCGGGCGCGGCAGTCCGCCGTAAACTTTGAATAAGCCTTTCAAGGCATGAGAAATTGTTGTGTCCTGTCCTTCAGACATAATAATAGTTGCTTTGCGTGCAAGACGCATGACCGTTCATGACTTTTTTCAAGGTCATGAAAAACGAAGTGTCTGGAATGCGCTGAACGTGGGGTGGAGTACTTCAGAGCCTCAGACAGACCTGAAATCAGCTGCTGTGGATACATTGGTGGTTCTTGTCATAGCTCTGTGCTCCTTTCAATGAATTTCCTTTATTTTGTCAGATACTGATGCTATAGTCAAGATACACACCAGGCTGTGATTATCATGGAGGCAGGAAATGGAAAAAATATTTTTCCCGGACAAAGAAATCAAAACGGACATTATCGAACTTGGAAATATTTTCAGAAAATTCGGGCGCATGACAGCAAGATGATGATGGTTGAAGTGTTTTTTGAAACAGGCGCCAAGGCTCCCGAGCACAAGCACTTCCATGAGCAGATTACCTATTGTATTGAGGGTGAATTCGATTTTTGTGTCGAAGGTGTCAGCCATCGGATGAAAAGCGGTGACAGCATTTATATTCAGTCCAACAAACTTCATTATGTCGTCTGTCATGCCAAGGGCAGGCTTTTGGATGCTTTTACGCCGCAGCGGGAAGACTTTCTTTCCTGAGGCGTATGAGATGCATCGCGAGTTGCCGATACGGGAAATAGGAGGCCTTGAGTGATAAACAATATGGGCAAGATTCTCTTTGTGGATCTTGCATCCGGCTCCTTTGAAGAACGGGCGCTCTCCGATTCGCTGTATCGCGAATATCTGGGCGGAATCGGACTTGCCGTGCGGATTCTGCTGGACGAAATTCCAGCCGGCGCCGATCCGCTGGGTCCAGACAATATTTTAGCGTTCATGGCCGGCGCGCTGACCGGCACAGGATCGCTGGTGACCGGCAGATGGATGGTTGCCTGCAAATCGCCGCTGACTGGTGGCTGGGGTGATTCCAATTGCGGCGGCAACTTGTCTCCGGCGATCAAGCAGTGCGGATATGACGGCATTTTTTTCAAAGGCATTGCACCCGCTCCGGTGATCTTTATCTGTGATGCTGAAGGCCCCCGCCTGGAGCCGGCAGCTGAATTATGGGGCAGGGACGCAATAGAAACCGAACTGGCGATCAAGGCACAATGGAAGGTGCAAAAAAAGCCTGCGGTCGCCGCGATCGGTTATGCCGCTGAAAAGCTTTCGCTGATTTCTGGCATCTCGAATGATGGTGGACGTTATGCGGCACGATCCGGTGTCGGTGCGGTGATGGGATCGAAACGGCTGAAAGCGCTGGTGCTTGCCGGCAATAAAAAAATCGGCTGTTCCGATCCTGAAAAAATGCACGAACTTTCTTCGCGCTTTTCAGAGCGGGTCAAAAAATCCAATGTGCCGAAATTTGTCAGCTATCGGCAGTTGGATCTTCTCGGCAAAATGCTCGGTCTGCCCATTGTGTTCAGACTGAATGGAATTCTGAGCACCGCATTTTTTAAAAAGTGGGGAACCATCTACAACAATACCGGCGGTATAGTCAACGGCGATACACCGATAAAAAACTGGGCCGGCAGCGTCAGGGATTATCCGAAAGAAAAATATGAAAAAATCAACGCTCACTGGGTGACCGATCGCGAGACAAAAAAATACTTCTGCTATTCCTGCGTTATCGGCTGCGGCGGCATCTGCGATGTCAGCGGAATCGTGGAAAATCAAGGAACAGCAGATTCAAGCGCTTCACATGCGCACAAGCCTGAATATGAAACACATGCTGCCTTCGGCCCGATGTGCCTGAATGATGATGAAAATTCGATTTTTATCTGCAACGATATCTGCAATCGAAGCGGGCTCGACACTATTTCGGCAGGTTCCACAATCGCATTCGCCATCGAGTGCTGCGAACGGGGCATTCTTACGGAACAACAGCTGGAAGGGCTGGATCTGCGATGGGGCAACAGCGAAGCAATCGTTCAGCTTCTGAAAAAAATGGCGAATCGGGAAGGGGTCGGCGCGATTTTTGCCGATGGAACCAGAAAAGCTGCGGAGCGCCTGTCTGAACTTACCGGCGGCGATGTCAGCGCATTCGCGATCCATGCAGGCGGCCAGGAACCGGGCATGCATGATTCGCGCATGGATCCGTTGATGGGTGTCGCGTTTTCCGCTGATCCGACGCCAGGCCGCCACACGGTAGCAGCGGATGTCTACTATAACGTTATGCGACTTTGGAAGAAGGTTTCCTGGGCGCCGGCGGTTCCGCACATTTATTTGAAAAAGCGAGAGTACGAGGCAACGACGGAAGAAGCCAGGAAGGCTGTCGCTTCGACGTTATACAAACAGATTGCCGACATGGCTGGCGGTTGTCTTTTTGCGATGATTGCCGGCGTGCAGAATTGGGATCTTTTCGACATGCTCAACGCCGCGACCGGTTTGAAATGCAGTCCTGATGAATATATGGAAATTGGCAGACGGGCACAGACGCTGCGTCAGCTGTTCAATCTGAAACATGGTGTGGATCCAACCGCGAATTTTATTCCGCTCCGGCTGCAAGGCAAGCCGCCGCTTCCGGCAGGGCCTTTGCGGGGCAAGCAGGTACCGGTTCCGGAAATGGTCAGCCTGTATTGGCGCGAAATGGGCTGGGATGAGCGCAATGGTGTCCCGCTGAAACAGACGCTTGAGCGCCTGGGTTTATAAGCAGCCATGAGCACGGTTGTTTTTGAAAAGCTTCCGGCGCTGGACTATGAAAATGCCTGTGTCGCGCTTCCAAAAGAATATGGAACGCCCGCATGGGAAGCACTTTCCGAAGTTGCAGCGATTCGAAAAGCGTTGTTTTCTCTGCTTGAAAAACTTGACGCTCATGAAGAGATTGTTTCGAAAATTCGCGGCAAGCCGGTCGTGATAAAGCCGAATCTCGTTATCGTGTATTCGAATATCGGCACCGTCAAGCCTGAGTTTCCCGAAACAACGGATCCGCGGGTCATCGACGCGCTGGTGCTGTGGCTGAAACAATATACCGATACAATAACCATTGCGGAATCTTCAGGCAGAGGGTCTCCGACACGCGCTTCGTTTGCGATTTCAGGGCTTGACCGACTATCGAAAAAGCGGGGCTGTGAGCTGGTTGTTCTGGAGGAACGCCCCTGCGAGCTGTATCGCTTGCCCAAAGCCCGGGTGTCACGAACCTTGTATATTCCGGATACCTTCGGAAAGGTCGCGCGGGGCGAAGCCTTCTACATTTCGGTCCCCAAACTCAAGACCAATCTCTACACCGGGGTTACCCTCGGCTTTAAAAATTCCATGGGCATCATTCCATATAACGAGCGTCAGCATGCGCATCATTATGATATCAATCGAAAGCTTGTTGAGATGATGTACCTGGTAAAGCCTGATTTGACCCTGATCGACGGCATAATCGGCGGCAATGGCCCCTGTCCCGCTCCAGTGTATCCTGTCAGTTCAAATATGCTCATTGCGGGCAGTAATCCAGTGGAGACCGACAGAGCCGCGGTCCGATTCATGGGCTTTGATCCGAAAGGCATTCCGCTTCTAACCATCGCTGATGAACTTGGTTTCAATGACGACACAGTTCGAATTATTGGCGAAGCAGCGCCTGCCAATGGGTTTTCGAGTCCCGATTACTCTCTCCTTTCAGATCGAATTATTCGTCATTTCCCCAACATTCGCGTGTTATACGGCATCGATAAGCATGGACTCGGCAATCCTGAAAATTCCGATGTAGATGTCCGGGCTATCGAGGCCAGATGCCGGGGCGGCTGTGTCGCGACAACGCGGTTTGCCTTCGAGATGCTCATAGCTGAAGGGAAAAGCTCAGCACGGCAGGGCACAGTAATTATCGGCAGCGGAATCGACGGATACTGGCTGGACGCTTCGGGCAAAAAATATTCGGTTCAGGATATCGCCGCGCTGAAAGGCTATAAGCTCTGTATAGGAAGCTGTACGAAATCAATTTCTGGAATCTGTGACCAGTATGTCGCTGGATGCATGCCCCTTGCCAACGCTCCGCATGCGGCCCTGCACAAGTTTACCAGAACGCGTTGTGCGATATTGGGGTTCGGAAATCGCCATTTTCCGCTGTTTATCAAAGCCTTGCTCGAGACGAGGCATGCACGCCGGAAACTCCTCAAAGCAGGGGCGACACTTGACATGGATTTCCCTGTCATCGATTCAGCAGCAATTGCCGTTGAACCTGGAGCCGAAACAGACGCATCTCCACCCTGGCAGGCGCTGTCCGTCCCTGCCAGGACAGATCCAAAAACCTTGAAACGGCAGCTTCGATTTGAAGATGACTCCCTTTTCGCCTCACTGACAGGAACCTTCATTCCGAACCGAATTCCAAAGGCTCTATACCGCGTGCAGGCAGTGCTGACCACGCTGATTACCATCTCACCGCTTTGTGCCGGCTTTCTGGCGCTCTTTGGCCTGCTCCCCGGAATCCCCCCGTCGCTGTTGTTTTCTATCTTTATCGGCATCTTGATACTTCATTCCTTCGAAGTCCCTTTTGCAATTGTCGCCGAAGCAAAGCGCCGCCGGAGAAAAAAGCTTTCGCAAATTTCAACATCGAGCGAGACTTCCGGCAGAGATGCAGTTAAGGTGATGATAAAAACAATGCTGATTGGCTATCCCGCATGGCTGCCGGAAATTCAAGGCATTCATGATGAAGACGAAGCCTTCGGCTGCCGACATTAGCTGGTTGGCTAAAGTGGCTTGCCAGACCTGCTGAATGCAGGTAAACTTTCCCCCATGAAAGGAATCATTGTCGCGGCTGGCTATGGAACCCGATTCCTGCCAGCTACCAAAACTGTTCCCAAGGAACTTTTGCCCGTAGGCCTCAAACCGAGTATCGCCTATATTGTCGATGAATTTGTCGCGTCAGGAATTACCGATATCATCATTATTTCTTCCCGCAGAAAGAAAGCACTCGAAGACTACTTTGACCGTGAGATCGAACTTGAATCGATCTTTCTGAAAGAAGGTAAACTGGACAAACTCGCCCTTATCCAGCCGCCTGAAGTTTCCATGTCTTTTGTACGGCAGACTGAAATGAAGGGCACCGGGCATGCCCTCCTGCAGGTTAAAAACCTGGTGGGCAGTGAGCCCTGCGTAGTTGCGTATCCTGACGACCTCCATCTCGGCACGGTTCCGCTCGCGCGCCAGCTCATTTCGATCTATGAACAAACAGGAAAATGCGTCCTTGCCACCATTCATGAGCCAGGCGATGTGTCGCGCTATGGCGTCGTCGACCCCAAACCGGACGGCGTCGGGGTGCGAGGCTTCATAGAAAAGCCGGCAGTCGGAAAAGAGCCGAGCCATGAAGTTTCGATCGGCAGATATCTCTACACCACGGAATTTTTCGATAAGCTGGAAGAAGGCTGGGCACAGCATAAAAGCGGCGAATACTACCACAGCTACGCCCTCGATCGAATGATTGAAGCTGACAAGGTAGCCTATTGCCGCATTGAAGGCACCCGCCTTGACACCGGTGATCCAGCGGGGTATCTGGAAGCAATTCTGCACAACGCGGCTCAGGATCCGCAACTCAAACCGGTACTCATGAAGTTTTTTCGATCCATGCAGTAAACCGGACAAGGAGCTTTTTCCATGACCATCGGAATCGATATCGGCGGAACGACAACCAAAATCGTTGGTCTCAGCCAATGCAATGAAATCATATACACGACAGTAAAAGCCAATGACCCGGTCGCCTCCGCAGCGGGGGCGATCGGCAAGTTCATTTCGGTAGCCGGCATTAAAATCCAGGACATAAAACGGCTCGCGGTTACCGGTGTGGGTTCCACCTTTATCAAGGATGATGTTCTTGGCATCAAGGCTGAACATGTCGAAGAATTTCAAGCTATCGGCCTCGGCGGTTTGAAGCTTTCTGGCGCAGAGCGGGCTCTGGTTGTCTCCGTCGGCACCGGCACTGCCATCGTTCACGCCGAAGGGCGGAATGCGCGCCACTTAGGCGGCTCGGGAGTCGGCGGCGGTACTATTCTCGGGCTTGGCAAGGCCCTGGTTGGCATCAGCGACTTTGACAACCTCGCGCAGTCAGCTTCGCGCGGCAAGGTGGAAGGCGTCGACCTGACTATCGGCGACATTTCCTCACGGGCTGTCGGCTCATTGCCGCAGAACGCCACCGCGTCCAATTTCGGCAAAATGGCGGATCGCCCGAGCCCCGATGATATTTCCGCGGGGATTGTCAACATGGTCTTTCAAACGGTCGGCATGCTCGCCATTCTAGCCGCACGCGCTGAAAATGATCCTGCCATTGTTGTTGTCGGAAACACGATGCAGATTCCGATGGCCAGGCAGGTCCTGGACGGCCTGTATCCGATTTACGGTGTCCGCTTTATCGTGCCGGATCTGGCGCAGTATGCGACTGCGCTGGGAGCCGCGCTGTATATCTGCTGATATTACCCTAAAAGCAAGCGCAATTTTTTCCCGTATTGTTGCCCTTTTTCTCAAACTCCACAACTCCTCGTCAGGCGATTTTTATAATTCTATATTTTATAATGAATTAATAATTCTTTTCACTTGGCATGAGAATTGCATCATAATTAGCAATACTCTTGAATGCATGGAGGAAAACCAATGCGAGGTTTCTATGGATATGGCATGGGATACAGCTTCCCCTGGTGGAATATCGTATCCTGGGTAATCGGAATCGGCGTTATCGCCGCTATCATTTTCTTTGCTGTACGAAGCAGTAAGCAGAAAAAACCCGAAGTTCCGGCAGACAACCGCGACGCTCTTCAGATTCTTGCCGATCGGCTCGCCCGCGGTGAGATAACCAAGGAAGAGTATCTCGAAACCAAGGAACTGCTGGAACGTTGAAAAATCAGTGAAAATTGACGGGCGTCAGGGTTCCGACCTCTTTGCGCCAGCTTTGAGCCAATCGCCCCCGGGCACCCGTCATTTTCATGCACCGCACTCAGTCAACGGTAATCGATTTGGAAACATTCTTCGGCGCGTCTGGATGGACACCGTGTTCATCGACGCCCAGCTCGTCCAGCCATTCCATTTTACGCACCGACATTCTGTAAGCCAGATACTGCAGGACAATCGTGGCGCCGAAAACGAACAGATACGGATCGCCCGTATGAGGAATCTCGATGTACTTTGACCAGTAGCTGTCGTCGCCCATCGGCTTGCCTTCCACCGCCATACCAAGATCCTGCCGCCGTTCCGCGATAAGGATGATGT
>JGI11944J13513_1001435_pt1 | contig 19158 bp, 19 predicted proteins | sample TerdegcoTASludge_FD_13513 | JGI IMG/M metagenome (IMG submission 13513) | reverse complement strand
TTCGTTGCAGGAGTCAGCGGTACAGTCTATGCCGTCATCGCAGTTTACCGGGGTGCCGGGCTGGCAGGTTACTCCATTCGAGGTCTCTGCACCATTGCAGAATATGCCGTCATCGCAGGGGATGTAATAGTAAGTGACGCAGACCTCTGCACCTGCGGATGTTAAGACCTCTGCGTTGATATTGCCGGCGCTTCTCAAACTGGTATAGCCAACAGATTCCGTAGGCAACTGCTTGGTCTCTCCTGGCAAGGTGGCGATGTAATCTGCAATCTCAGCCGGAGCAACAATGGAGTGACCATCCGTCCCGCATCTATCCAATATGTAACTGATTCCCGAATCCCCAGCATAATCCACGATATTGTCAAATGCAGGCAACGTATATGGTGTGGGTCCCTCTTTAACCACAGAAATGATCTGGGTAGAACCATCCAGAAGTGTGGTATAGATTTCTGCGCCTGTTTCTGTGGAAAAAGAATCCGGCGCACTTGCCATATTTTCGAATCCAGCTGTTTGGTAGACACAGTTCTTAACGGTAATATCTACCTGCATCAGTATTCCTAAATTGGGATTGAATAGCGGAATTTCTATGGGGTCAACTCCAGGAGAAACACCTGCTATCCAGTCCGTCTCTGTAATGGGAACACTATCACAAGATACCGTAGTGCTCATCCAGCTCGGATCTGGATTTACGAGCTGAGCTGACGCCGGTTGGTAAAGAATCAGCCCAAACAGGGCAACCCAAAAGATCAAATCCATTCTCATTTATAATCACCTCTTTCCCTAATTAAGCCGCGCACATTACGTATTCGTAAACAGATATAGGCTGAAAACGACGTTTCCACGCTCGCTCTGCCATCTGAGTCTTCAATTCAGTATCAATCTGATATACCGCTAAGCTTGGCGGGCAGGAGGCATTTTCAGAGATTGAACTGGAATCGAACAGGTAGATCGAGAGCATAGCATTAGACTCCACAGAGATTTTCTGAACTTTCAGCCCCCCATACTAAGGCTGAAGTTCGACGGGACTTTTGGTCCGACTCCACTGATTGCCCAGACCTGGATCGAAGGATTGTGCATGGCCTTTTTCAATCTAAAACCCTGATGATCAAAGTATATCTCTCTATTACATTCCCTCTCCACGGAGAAGTGGATTGCAGGCCAAAACCAGCAACAATATTGTCAAATTGCGTATATTCGTACTCATCAGATACATACTTTGGGACTGTTCAGATTTAAACAGATACTAATAACAAGTTATTATTCCAGGTACGTATTGAAAATTTTGGAAATTTGTTAGGATTAATTTCAGCATCTATAACATGTATTCGATACGAATTTAAATCTCCCGAGATTATGATTATTGAAAGCCTGCGCATTTTCCAGGCTTTGCTAAACAATCTGGAAATTGAAATAAAATACGATACAGGGATCTGCCAGATGCCGCGAATATTTATTAATGATAGATGAGGAACATATAATGGGTGTTTTGAATGCGAAATCAGTTTCTCATCATCCCCATCGCCCTCTCCCTCTTATGCCTGCCTGCATCAGGAGAAGGCACTGTCGAATTCTGGCTGACCAAAGGAGCAGAAGAGTATGACAACGGAAGCTTCGAGGAGGCCTTGAGGTCGTTTGATAATGCCACCGCCATCGACCCGGAAAATGCGACCATCTGGTTTTTCAGAGGCCTGGCACTGAGCGCTCTGAAGAGACATGAAGAGGCAATCTCATCCTATAACAAATCCATCCAGATCGAGGAGAATAATTCAGACCTCTGGTATGCCCGGGCAGCAGAAGAGATGAATCTGGGCAGAATGAATGACTCTCTTGCTTCCTATGACCGTTCCCTGCGGATCGATCCCCAGAACAAATTCGCCTGGTATAACAAAGGCAATTTGCTCATGGATTGGAGTCGATATGATGAGGCCATATCCTGTTATGATGAGGCCATCAGAATCGATGGAAACTGGAGCTGGCCCTGGTACAACCGGGGGAGGGCGCTTGAGTCATTGGACAGGAGCGAGGAGGCCCTGCAGTGCTATGAGAATGCTACCCGGCTGGACCCAGAGTACCTGAAGGCCTGGAGCCAGAAGGGCACCGTCCTGGCCAGACTGGGCCGGCATGAGGAGGCTTTAGCCGCCTTCGATAAGGCAATCGAGATCGATCCAGAGGACATGATATCGCTTAGCAATCGGGCTCAAGCCCTGCTGAACCTGAAAAGATATGAGGAAGCGGTGGAGGCTTATGACGATGCTCTAGCCCTGAATCCCACTGACCCAGGCGCCTGGTATTATAAGGGTTATGCCCTGGGCGCGCTGGGCCGATATGATGAAGCCCTCCAGTCGTTCGAAGAGTCCATATGGATCTCACCCAACAACCCTCTGTCCTGGTATGGCAAAGCGATGGCTCTGCGCAGCCTGGGGAGGACCCAGGAGGCGGAAGCGGCATGGAGCACCTACCGGGATCTGAGCTATGCTCACATCAGCTTCAGCGAGAACAGCGGCCAGTCCATGGAGGATGCCATCATCATAATGAATGCGACTGGAGAGGATGACGGTGTGGGCTCAGAGTACTACTATCTGGAAAAGAGGTTCGGTGATACCGTGCGCTGGGGTGATATATCTCAGTCTCTGGTCGGGGATGATGAGGGCAGGTACTATGATGTGCTGAAGGTTCCCCTGACCAACGGAGAGACGGTCACCATATACTTTGACATCACAGATTTCTATGGGAAAGATATCGAGAAGCTGCTGGAGGCTCTAGGTCTATGAAGATAATGGGCAATATATCTCCTTGCTCCTCCTCGCCCTGCTGATCTCCACCCCCTTTTTATCCGGCTGCCTGGAGATGAGCGAGGATATTCAGTCCGAGCCGGTCTCCGGGCAGCAGCCGGATCCTGGGGCTATGGCTAATCTCACCGATGAAGGGAAGATGGCAATGCAATACAACCTCTTCGCCCTGGATATGTACCGGGATCTGGCTGCAGGGACTGAGAACCTCTTCTTTGCCGCCTATGGCCGGACGGTCACCGTCCCCATGATGATGAAGATAGGAGACGAAGCCCGGTTCCCCTACCTGGAGAAGGGCGACCTGCAGATCCTCGAGATGCCCTACCAGGGGGAGAACGTCTCCCTTTTGATCCTTCTGCCTGGGAATAAGGAACTGGATTCACTGGAAAGATCGATCTCAGCGGAAAAGCTCCTGCAATGGAGAGAGGAACTGATGGAGCAGAGGGAGGACATCTACATACCCCGGTTCAAGTTCAGTGCAAAGTACTTCCTGAACGAGAACCTGACGAGGATGGGAATGCCCACTGCTTTTTCAGAAAGGGCTGACTTCTCAGGATTAAGCCCCCGGAGTGGGTTATTCGTAAGCTTTGTCATCCATCAGGCCTATATCGATGTGAACGAGGAGGGAACTTAGGCAGCGGCAACGACGGCCGTTGGTGTAGCGGAGGGAATTGGCGATTTTGGAGAGATACCCTTATTCCTGGCCGATCATCCCTTCATCTTCATGATAACCGATGACCAGACGGGACTGATACTGTTCATGGGCAGGTTCAGCGATCCGGAGGAGGGCTGAAGGCAATACCTTCTTTTTCTCCTCGCCTTTAATCATTCTTTTTCTCGCTCTTTTTCTCGTAGTCCTCTCTGATCGCCCTGGCCATCTCCTCGTCCGCCTCCACGATCAGAGCGCCGGTATAGTCGCATCTTTTGCAGTGGTAGATCTTGCCGGTATAGCCGCCGACCTCATAGTACAGCTCGCTGCCGCCGCAGACGGGACAGATCTCAGTGCACTTTCTGCTGGACATGGCAATTTTATCTATCTTCAATTCATTTAAGTTTAAGGCCAAAAGCCAATCTTTAATTACAATTAATTCAGAATATTAAAATTGGTGTTTCCAGTGATCGACCAGCCTGGGCCAAAGCGCCCGGAGCAGAATTCGTCCCTTCCAGATAAATCCGCAGCGCAGCCACCTATAGGCAGGGAATTGATTGAGACAGCAAAAGCCTGCAATCTCTTTGCCCTGGATATGTATCGAGAGCTGGCCGCAGAGAAGGGGAACATCTTCTTCTCCCCCTGGAGCCTGAGCTACGCCCTGGCCATGACCGGCGAGGGAGCAAGGGGCAAGACAGCAGAGGAGATGAGCTCCGTACTCCATTTCAGCGCGAGCGAGAGCGCAAGAAGGCGTTCCTTCTCTCTGATCGACAAAAAGGTCAACGCCTCTGATTCCGGTTGTTCTCTACACGTCGCCAATGCCCTCTGGGTGGAGAAGAGCTTTCACCTGGAAGAGGATTACTCCGAACTGCTGGAGAAAAGCTATCATGCCCGGGCCACTAACCTGGACTTCATTAATGCCGGCGAGGAATCCAGAAGGATCATAAACTCCTGGGTGGAGGAGAAGACCTGCGGGAAGATAAGAGAGATCATCCCCTCTGACGTAATCGATTATTTGACCCGTCTGATCCTCACCAATGCCATATACTTCAAAGGCCGCTGGAGGCGGGAGTTTGACCGGAATCTGACCGCAAAAGAGGATTTTTTTACCGGGGAAGGCAGCAAGGTCGCTGTGCCCATGATGAGGCGTCTTGATGACAGTGCTGTTTTCCCCTACTTTGAGTCTGAAGAGCTGCAGGTCCTGCGATTGCCCTACCTGGGAGATCGGCTCTCCATGACCCTAATCCTGCCCAGGAATAATGACCTCGCCCCCCTGGAAGCCTCTCTTGATGCGGAGACTATATCCCGGTGGAGAATGGAACTGGTGGAAAGGCGGGCGGATGTCTACATACCCAGATTCAAGGTCGCATCCAATTATCCGCTCAATGAGATCCTGATAAAACTGGGAATGCCGACCGCCTTTGATGATTCTGCTTCGGACTTCACCGGGATGAGTATAAAATGGGGACGGAGGCTTTACATTAGCCATGTATTTCACCGGGCTTATGTGGAGGTTAATGAAGAAGGTACAGAGGCGGCAGCAGCCACCGCGGTGGTCATAAAGTGGAGATGCTTGCCACCAAAGCCGCCCATCTTTCGCGCCGACCGGCCGTTCATCTTCATGATAACCGATGACCAGACTGGCCTGATACTCTTTATGGGGAGAGTGAACGATCCAGTAGCTGATTAGCCCTGCCTCGATAGGGAGAGGATGTTCCTCTTCAGGATCAAAAGAGGCTCATCAGCTCCTCAGCTATGATCTGGTAGCCCGCTTCATTGGGGTGGTCCAATCCCGAGAGGATGAGTGAGCCCAGGGAGGTGCCGGAAAGCACCCGCCTCATCCAGGCGCCGTACACGTCGACAAAGCCCACATCCATCTCCCTTGCCACCCTCTCCACCGCCTGATAGTAATCCCGCACCATCCGGTCATAGGGAGGGGTCTGGAGGGGCTGGGATGATAAGAGCAGCACCTCCGAGTTCGGGCCAGCCCGGATACGGCGCACCATCTCCACCAGGTTCATCTCGAACTCCTCCAGGTCCAACCCCAGAACGCAATCGTTGATACCGAAATTTATGGTCACCAGGTCAGGCTCATAAGAGAGAACCGCCCAGTCCAGCCGGGCCAGTCCGTCCTGGCTGGTGTCCCCGGAGATGCCAGAGTTGATCATCTCTATCTCTGCGTCGGGGAACCTCTGCCGGAGAGCCTCCCGCCAGAAGGACGGAAATCCCCGCCGCACGGCATAGCCGGCGGTGATGGAGTCCCCAAAGCAGACGATGGTAGCATCCGCCCCGGCCTCAAGGTCCAGGCGCGTTCTTTCCACATACTTTTTTTGCTCTTCGTTCATCGATATTCACTCCAGGAAGTCGTCCTTAATAGCAGTGCACTAGTTCTATTCAGCTATTGGAGCCTTGCCCTTCCCGCCTCTTTCACCGCCCCTTTCATCTTCGCGACCAGTGTCTCCAGCTCCTCTATACTCCCTCGAGCGATCAGGTCGACGCAGGCCGAGCCCACTATGGCAGCATCGGCTCCCGCCCGGACGACATCCGCCGCCTGCTCGGGAGTGGAGATGCCAAAGCCCACTGCTTTAGGCTTATTGCCCGGCACCCGATGAATGAGGTCCCGAGTGTCCTGCAGAACCTCGCTTCTCGCCCCGGTGACCCCGGTGCGGGCGACGAGATAGAGAAAGCCGCCCGTCTGTTCTGCGATCAGCTTGATCCGTGCGGCGGGCGTATTGGGCGCCACCAGGTAGATCAGGTCCACTCCGTATTTGCCGCAGGCCTCCTTGAGGGGAGCGGCCTCCTCCGGGGGCAGGTCGGGAACGATCATGCCCGTTATGCCCGAAAGGGCACAGTCCTGGGCGAACCTCTCCAGGCCGCGGGCATGGACCATATTGTAGTAGCCCATGAAGACCTTGGGCACGGAGACATCAGCCTCTGCTGCCACCTGGAAGTAGACATCGGTGTTCATACCTGCAGCGATCGCCCTCTGTGCCGCCGCCTGGATGGTCGGCCCGTCTGCTATGGGATCAGAGTGAGGAAGGCCCAGCTCGATGATATCCGCCCCCGCCCGCACCAGCCGCCGCACCAGCTCGGGAGTATCCTGGGGCGATGGGTCTCCAGCGCAGAGGTAGACGATCAGCAGGGGACGGTTCTCGAAAGCCTCAGAGATTCTCATATTCCATCACCGTGGCCAGATCCTTATCCCCTCTGCCCGAGACGTTGATTATCGCCAGCTCGCCCAGGGATTCAGGCTCCTTCAGGGCATAACCGATGGCATGAGCCGACTCCAGGGCAGGGATTATTCCCTCCAGCCGGGAGAGGGCACGAAATCCCTCCAGAGCGGTCAGATCGTCCGCCAGCCTGGGGGTGACGCGCCCAATCTCTGCCAGATAGGCCAGCTCCGGCCCCACCCCAGGGTAGTCCAGGCCTGCGGCCACGGAGTAGGACTCCAGTATCTGGCCATAGGGATCCTGAAGGATCTTGGTGAGGGCACCATGCAGTATCCCATCTGTGCCATAGCCCAAAGAGGCGCCGTTGTCCGCCATCTTATCGTTCTTCCCCGGCCCTCTCCCTCCAGCCTCCACTGCGATCAGCCTCACCTCATCCTCCAAGAATGGAGCAAAGATGCCCATGGCATTGCTTCCTCCGCCCACACAGGCAATGATGCTGTCCGGCAAACGGCCCTCTGCCTGCAGGATCTGCCCTTTCGCCTCCTGGCCGATCACGCTCTGAAAGTCCCTGACCATCGAGGGGAAGGGATGAGCACCGGCGGCTGTCCCCAGCAGATAATGGGTGTGCTCGAAGCTTGAGGCCCAGTCCCTCAGGGCCTCGTTTATGGCGTCCTTCAGGGTCCGGGAGCCGGTGCGGACCGGTATCACCTCCGCCCCCATCAGCTCCATCCGGTAGACGTTCATCTTTTGCCTCTCGATGTCCACCTCCCCCATGTAGATCTGGGTCTCAAAGCCGAGCTTCGCCCCTACGATGGCCGTGGCCACCCCATGCTGGCCGGCTCCGGTCTCGGCGATCAGGCGGGTCTTGCCCATCTTCTTTGCCACCAGGGCCTGGCCCAAGGTGTTGTTGAGCTTATGGGCTCCGCCATGCATCAGGTCCTCCCTCTTCAGATAAACCTGGCAGCCCAGCCTCTCGCTCAGATTGGGGGCCAGATAAAGCGCTGTGGGCCGGCCGGCGAAATCCTTCTGGAGAGCGTTCAGCTCTTCTTGAAACTGGGGGCTCCTCTTAAGCTGCTCATAAGCATCTGAGAGGTCAGCCAGGGGAGCGACCAGGGTCTCAGGGACGAAGAGACCGCCATACCTCCCGAACTTTATTGCGAAATTGTCGATCATCATACTCCTCAATGAATAGCCAGCCATCTGGCTTAATGTACGAATTAATACTATGATGTATAAAAAAGTACATCCCAGCTCTTATTTAAGCTTTATCTCCCCTCCGAGGGAGATGGCAGAAGGGATCTGGATGGTTCATGATAGAAAAGGGCTCAGAGCAGATCGGATGGCACCTCCCCAGTCAGGCACTCTATCCTCCTCTGGGCACTATCTAAGCGAAGATTGCACAGCCGCACCAGCCTCATCCCCCTCTCATACAGCTCCAGGCTCCTCTCCAGGCTCATCTTCCCCCCCTCAAGCTCGGAGACTATTCTCTCCAGCTCCTCTAACGCCTCTTCCAGCCCCACTTCCTCTCGGCTCACTCCCACCCCTCCCTCTCCTCGATACATTCCATAACCCTGCATCTCAGCCCGCCCCGGCCCAAGACCAGCACCAACTCCTCCCCGGGCCGCACATCCTCCCAGGCCATAACCAGGCCGCCCCTCTGTGAACGGACCAGGGCATAGCCCCGCTGCAATGTTGCCTGAGGGCTCACCGCCGCCAACCGGCCACGAATGCCATCCAGCCTGGACCTGCGCTCTTTCAATTCTCTAGCCATGGCCGAATCCAACCGATCGCTCAGGTGGTCCAGGCGCTGCCTGAGGTCCGCGGTCAGGGAGTACATCCTGGCTGGGGAGAGGCTGCGCTGAAGATACTCCATTCGTTCCTCCTTTCTCTCCAGATCGGTCCACAGGGCACGCGCAATCCGGACCTGAATCTGCTGCAGCTTTATCCTCAGATCCGCCACATCTGGCACCGCGATTTTGGCGGCCGCGGTGGGAGTGGCTGCTCGCACATCGGCGGCGAAGTCGGTGATGGTCACATCCGTCTCATGACCCACAGCAGAGATCACCGGGCTGTCACATGAATAGACGGCACGGGCCACCACCTCGGAGTTGAAGCACCACAGGTCCTCGGCAGAGCCTCCGCCGCGACAGATAATGATCAGGTCGGTCCTGCCCTGCAGGGCAAAGAGAGCAGATACGATGCTCTCCTCTGCCCCCTCTCCCTGAACCTTGGCTGGCGAGATTATGATCCTCGCTGGATAGGAGCCGATGGTGCGCAGAACATCCCTTAACGCTGCACCATGCAGAGAGGTAACGATTCCTATCCGCTCCGGATAAGGGGGTAGAGGACGTTTTTGCTCTTGATCGAATAACCCCTCCTCCTCCAACCTCTTTTTCAGGGCCTCGAATTGCATGAAACGGAAGCCTAGACCGGAATCCCTCTTGATGGCCCTGGCCACCAGCTGCACCCTGCCCTGAGGACGATAGACCGCCACATCCCCGAACAGGAGGACGTTCATGCCATTCCTCACCTCCGTCTCCACCCCACCAGCCTGCCCCTTGAAGAGGACACAGGAGATCTGAGAGTCCTGGTCCTTCAGGGTGAAGTACATATGTCCGGAGCGGTGATGGACGAAGTTGGATACCTCTCCCTGTGCCCAGAGATCATGCAAGCGGGGATCGTTCTCCAGCCGCGCCTTTATCCTCTCATTGAGGTTGGTGACAGTGAATATCTGGCTCAATGATATCCTTATTGGAGCGGGAGATATTTAAGAGCATTTCTCATCCAGGTCGAAAGTAAATAAAAAGATAAGGGGGATGAGAGGACGAGCAACAAATGTTGGCTTTTAAAGAACAGTAATAATAAGATGTGTATGATAGGGAGATGGCGTGGAGCGAATTAATTAAAATTATTTGATCATAACACAAGGAAACTTTATATTGCAGAATATCCCTGATGCGAATAGGTGATGCGATGCATATAATGGAGGGTTTTCTCCCCCACCCCTGGTGGGAGATCTGGTTTGCGCTTTCGCTGCCTGTGGTGGCCTGGGGCGTTTATAAGATGAATAGGATGATCAAGGAAAACAGAGAGATATTGCCCCTGCTAGCCGTCTCTGGAGCCTTCGTCTTCGTCCTCTCATCCCTGAAGATGCCCTCAGTCACCGGGAGCTGCTCTCATCCTACGGGAACTGGCATGGGAGCGATCCTCTTCGGACCCTGGATAACCGCAGTCCTCTCGGCAATCGTGCTGATCTATCAGGCCCTGTTCCTTGCTCATGGCGGCCTTACCACTCTGGGAGCCAATATCTTCTCCATGGGAATCGCAGGTCCCCTGATCGGTTACTTGATCTTCAGGCTGGCCTCAAGGTTCGGGCTGAATATGTACCTCTCCGTCTTCCTTGCTGCCATGCTCGCTGACTGGACCACATATGTGATTACCTCACTGCAGCTGGCTCTGGCATTTCCCGCTGCCTCGGGCGGCATTGCTGCCTCCTTCCAGGCCTTCATGGCCATATTCGCCATCACCCAGGTCCCCCTGGCGGTGGTAGAAGGGGCAGTGACGGCGCTGAGTGACGGCGCTTATGTTCAAGTACCTGCTCCAGCTCAGGGGCGATGTCCTGGTGAGGCTCAATGTGGTCAGTGCATCCGCTATCAAATTGCTCCGGGAGGCCAGCTTATGAAGCTGGAGATCTTAGTTCTGGCGATCATTGCCCTCTTCGCCGCCCTCTTCATCTACCAGAGCACAACCGGGGTGCACGAGTGGGCGGGAGCGGATGATCAATCGGAGAGAGTCATCAGTGAGCTGACCGGCGGCGCCTATGAGCCCTGGTCCAGTCCAGTCTGGGAGCCGCCAAGCGGGGAGATCGAGAGCCTGCTCTTCGCCCTCCAGGCGGCCATAGGGAGCCTGGTCATAGGCTACTTCCTGGGCTACTACCGGGGATCGATGAAGAAGAAAGGAGCCCAACTGGACGGAGACGGAGAAGCAAGATCGGATGCATGACCTGCTGGACGACTGGGCCCAGTCCAATGCCTTGAGAGAGAGAAGCTCCCGGCTCAAACTCCTCCTCGGCCTGGGGGCGATCACGATCTGCGTATCCTCGGCCACCCCAAACGCACCCTTTTTCGTGGCGGTGAGCATGAGCCTGATCATCCTGATCCTGGCTAAAATCCCTCTACGCATCTACTCCCACCTCCTCTTGCTCCCTCTCTCCTTCGCCCTCCTCAGTTCAATGGTGGTGGCCCTGATGCATGGCTCGGGCGATATGCTTTATGCCATAGAGCCCTTCGGCTTGCGGATAGGGATAAGAGAGGATGGAGCCGCCCTGGCCCTGCTCCTCATCGCCCGGACCTTCGGCGGCATGTGCTCATTGTTCTTCATCGCCCTCACCACCCCTATGATCGAGATATTCGCCGTCCTCAAGTCGCTGCGCATTCCCGAGCCTATGATCGAGCTGTCCATGATGATCTACCGATACATATTTGTCTTTCTGGATCAGGCGGCGATGATCCACAACGCTCAGGTGATGAGGCTGGGTAATCTGAGCACCAGAAGGTCCATCGATTCCTTCTCTATGCTCGCCAGCGTCCTATTCCTCAGATCCTGGGAGCAGGGAGAGAGACTGATCGTGGCCATGGACGCTCGCTGCTACGACGGCCGGCTCGATCTCATAGAGGAAAGAGAAGGAGCAAAAGCCATGGAGATCGTCGCCACCGGGGCCTATCTGGCCCTAACCCTGGCGATCAGCCTCATAAGCAATAAGCAGGGGATCAGCTGAGGAAAGGTGGAAAATAGAATGGCAATGATCCTGGAGACGAGGGGGATAGGATACGCATATGCCGACGGAACCCGTGCCCTCTCCAATGTGAGTCTCACTATAGAAGAGGGGAGAAAGATCGCCCTGGTGGGCCCCAATGGAGCAGGAAAGTCCACGTTGATGCTGATGTTCAATGGAATCCTAAGGCCGAGCACTGGCGAGGTCCTGTTCCGAAACAGGAGGCTGGACTATGACTCCCGATCCCTGCGAGAGGTGCGAAGGAGGGTGGGCATGGTCTTCCAGAACTCCGATGATCAGCTCTTTGCCCCCACCATCTATCAGGATGTGGCCTTCGGGCCAGTAAACCTGGGCTTTCCTCCGGAGAAGGTGAAAAGATATGTGGGCTATGCCCTGCAATATGTGGGCCTCTCGGGATACGAGCGCCGCCCCCCTCATCACCTGAGCGGTGGGGAAAAGAAGAGGGCGGCTATTGCCGGAATCCTGGCCATGGAGCCGGAGGTGATGATCCTGGACGAGCCCACATCCAACCTCGATCCAGCCTCCTCCGAGGAGATCATGGAGATGCTCGATGAGCTAAACCTTGGGGGAAAGACATTGATCATCTCCACCCATGATGTGGACCTCGCCTATCGCTGGGCGGATGAGGTGGTGCTGATGAAAGATGGTGGAGTGCTCTGCCGGGGGTCGGGGGAGAAGGTGTTTGGCGATCTGGAGCTGATCAGAGAGGCCAGGCTAAAGCCCCCCCTGATGGTTGACCTCTATCAAGAGCTAGTGAATAGAGGGCTGGCGGTGCAGAAGAAGCCTCCAAAGAGCATTCTTGAGCTATGCGACCTCATGGATGAAAGGAAGAGAAGGGATGAGCTGCAGCAGGAGAATAAAGGCAAGATCTACATCTGCAATGCCGATGAGCTTGGGCCAGAGAAAGCGGTGGAACTGATAAGAAAAGTGGATGCGGACTATACCGGAGCCATGGGTACCCGGGCCAAGCTGCTGGCTGAAGAGGCAAACCTGCGCGTGGACTTCACCTATGGGGTGATAGACAAATGCATCCTCAAGGCGCTCATAGGCAAAAGCTGCCTGGTATTTGTCTCCCAGGGAATGCTGGGCCAGATTCAAAAGAGGATAAAGGCCTATTCGCAGGAGTCGGGAGCACAGATACATTCCATCGACCTATCCGCGCGGAACAATGGGCGCTCTCTGCCCGTAGCACATGGCTTTTCCCGGACCAAAAGCCTTAAGTAAAATTAATTTTCATAAAATAAAGTGTATTGGAATAGTCTATGAAGAACAGTCTGCTATTCCGTGCGTCCATAAAAGGCCAAGGCGGAGTGCGCAATAAGGCTGACTCCGCCCTGGATCTCCCCTTCAATATGATTAAAAATATTAATATTTTATAAAAAATTTTTATATAGATGTGAAGCTATTCTGAATACTGCTAATCTCAACGAGGAAGGTAATAGCTAGAGCGGGTAGGGGAGTGGGGGTTAGTAAAAAAGATGAGTGTACCCGCTCTTGGCCAACGAGCCTTTTGATGGTATAAATACTTTCCGGGAAATAATTTACAACTGTTTGGCACTATCTGCTTTCTGCCTGGCGATCTTGGCGGCATATGCTCCCGCCACAAAGCCTGCATCCACGTTCACCACCGTCAGGACGGAACAGGACTGAAGCATGGAATAGAGGGCCGCCTTCCCCCCGCCACCCACGCCATATCCGGTGGAGACGGGAAGGCCGATCACCGGAGCGTCCACCAGTCCCGCCACTACTGCGGGCAGAGTGCCCTCCCGTCCTGCCGCCACCACAAAAGCATCCGCATCCGCCATCCGCTCCAGACAGGGGAAGAGGCGGTGGATGCCCGCCACCCCCACATCGTACTCGCAGAGGACAAGGCAGCCCATCTCCTCTGCCACCACCCTAGCCTCCTCGGCTACGGGTATGTCCGCAGTCCCCGCCGCCAGGATGGCCACGACCCCCCCTCTGGCTGGCCGGTCAGCAGAGCGGATGACCACCGTTCGGGCGCGGGGGTTATGCTCAAAGGCGCTCTTCGGTGGGAGTCTGGCCGACCTCAATGCCACCAGCTGCTCAGGAGAGACTCGAGTGATGATCACGCTCCCTGTCTCCTCCAGATGGGCAAGGGATATGGCCAGAAGATCGGACTTGTCCTTTCCCTCTGCCAAAATAGCCTCAGGTATGCCAATGCGATTGCCCCGGCAGATATCCAGCTTTGCCACCTCGCCCACGGTGCGATAATCCCTCATCCGGATCTGCCTTAAGGCCTCCTCCAGGGAGATCTCTCCCCGACGGTAGCCTTCCAGGATATCTCTGTTGCTCTCCATTTTTTCCACAGGGAAGAGGTGCTATAAGCATAAAGGGTTTATCCCTCCCGGAGAGATCCTCATCAGGAGTCGGTAGGATGCTGGTAAATCTCGATCTGCACATCCACTCCCGCTACTCAATGGCCGTATCAGGTGATATGGATCTGGTGCAGATCGCAAGAGGGGCGGAGCAAAAAGGGGTGAAGATAGTTGGCACCGGGGACTGCCTGCACCCCCTGTGGCTGAAGTCCATCAAACAGCTGCCGGAGGAGGACGGCCTGCGCCGGCTTGGGAACACCCTCTTTCTATTAAGCGTGGAGGTGGAGGACGCAAAGAGAGTTCATCACCTCATCCTCCTGCCGGAGATCTGCAAAGCAGAGGAGCTGGCAGAGTCATTCTCTCCCCATTCGAGCAACATCGAGCAGGACGGCAGGCCGCGGCTGCATTTGAACGGGTCCCAGATCGCCGACTTGGCCCTGGAGGCTGGGGGCCTGATCGGTCCCGCCCATGCCTTCACCCCCTGGACAGGAATGTATGCTTATCACCGATCCCTATCGGAGTGCTACCAAGAGAAATCAGACCGGATAGATTTCATCGAGCTGGGACTGAGCGCGGACACAGACTATGCGGACAGGATTGCAGAGCTCTCGGACAGGACCTTTCTCTCCAACTCCGATGCCCATTCCCCCCGCACCAATAAATTGGCGCGGGAGTTCAATCAGATGGAGGTGAAAGAGTGCAGCTTCCAGGAGATCGCCCTTGCTATAAAGAGGGAGAAGGGCAGGGGACCGTGGCTCAATATAGGCTTTTTTCCCGGAGAGGGCAAGTACAACCGCACCGCCTGCACCCGCTGCTACTGCCAGTACAGCGCAGAGCAGATGGAAGATTTTATGGGGCGCTGCCCGCATTGCCGGGGGCAGATAAAGCTGGGAGTGACGGACCGAATCGATCTATTGGCCGACTATGAAAAGCCCCGTCACCCCTTACATCGACCCCCGTATCTGCACCTCATCCCCCTGGGAGAGATCATCGCCCTCGCCCTGGGACATAAAAGCCCTATGACCGCAGGAGTGCAGAGGCGGTACCTGGCCATGACCGATGATATGACAGAGATCGATGTCCTGCTCAATGAAGATCTCGGGGCGATGAAGGCGAGAGGGGTGGAGCAGGAAGTGATCGGAGCGATTGAGGCCTTCCGCCAGGGTAAGGTGGAGGTTCTGCCCGGAGGAGGAGGCAAATACGGAGAGATCCGGCTTCCCGCCCCGAACGAGGCTGGTGCAGGAAAAGAGAAACAGAGATCTCTTTTCGATTTCTGATGAATGAGCATGATTGGCATTATAAGAGGCAGGATCTGTATGAAGGGGGCCAAGACGACAGGGCTATATACGATATTGAGGAAAAGAGCAATATCGTGATTTGAGAAGGATCTCATCTATAAAGGGTGCTTCATCTTGGATGGCATCCACTCAGTCTAATAATTATTTGGATGCAAATCCGCTCAAAGGGACATTCAGTAGGAGTGGCGGGGGCATCAGCTATGAGGATAGGAAAAAATATATTTAAGAAAGTCATAATTATCCTGTTGCTTTGCTCTGCCCTGATTGTGGCCGCAGATGCTGAGAAGAGAACGATATCTGTTGGAACCAATACTACCACCTGGACAATCACCAGGGAGAGCGAGAGCATCAAGTTCGATTATGCTCAGTATGTCCAGGGAAGCATATCCCCAGTGGAGTATCGGGGTAGGACTCTATCTCCTTACCACTCCAGCTATGAGGATGTGGACCTCAACGATATCCGCCTGCGAGACAGGACCTCCGCCCTCGAGGGCTCTTACGCCTCTGAGAAGCAGATGACCCTGGAAGCGAATACAACTGCAATTAGCGAGTTCAATTTCGTCTATGAGAATGGAACATACACCTTTCAGTTCATCGAGGAATGGCCTGCCATCCTCAGATCCAGCCAGTCATTAAGGTACTCCGGCCAAGGCATTAGCAGCCGGGAGTGTGCCGGAAACAACCTCGATTATGCCGGCTCCAGTCTGCTCTACAACACTGAGCTCTCCAAGGATTCGGATATCGGTATGTTGATCACCAGAATGAACGCCACTGTAATCGCCACCGATGATGCCATCCTGCAAGCAGACATGATGCCCGAAAAAGAGATGCATTACGATATCAGTACCCACACTACCGGCATCGCTGATCTGAAATATGGCGTTTCCAGCCTCCGAGCTGAGCCGAAGAAGATCGCCTATCCGCTGATAAGCGAGGGAGAGGAGAGATACTATGGGAACTACAATATCAGCAGGAGACTGCGGTTGAAGTCCAGCTTCCCCATATATGAATCGGAGGACCACTGGCTGCCATGCTGCTCTGAAGGCAGCTGCGAGATCGGATACCATGATCTTGATCTCAAAATTCCTCGAAATGATTTAGGCTAAGGACCGGGATTAAGATCCTAAAGACCGAAGATTATTAATACCGTTGTCTACTTTTAGTGATCGCAATGTTTTTAGTTTGCATATTATCCAGGAAGGGATCCACATGGCAAATGTAGTCTTTAGGCTGACGCTGGTATTCTTTTTATCGTTATTCGCATTCACGGCACAGACCACAGGGATCTATATTAGTAGCTCATCCACCTTCGCTGGGGAGACGGCCAGCTCCTGGGAGAGCTTTTCCCTGGACGACTCTACATCGCTTTGCGAAAGCCAGCTCCTGAGCGCGGGAAGCATCAGCACAAACCGCCAGGCAGAAGGAAAAGGAAATAACAGCCTTAGGCAGACCCTCTCCGGATCGGATTACGTCATTGAGAATGACGTGGAAATCCAGGGGGAATTCAGAGCCTTCACAGACTCATCTGTATCCGCCCAGTCCGCTGCACTCAATCAGAATGTGGGAGGCATTGGCGACATGAGCCTGGAGCTGCAGGGAAGGGAAGGAGCTACAGATGCGGTGCAAGAGGCAAGAGTGGAAGGCGGCCTTCTGCACAGCCAGCATAGCCTCTCCGCTGGAGAGGGCATCACTGCCAGCCAGAGCACTCTGATTGAGGGGCAAAAGGGCAGCATACTGGCTGGGGCCCTGGGCAAAGATAATGTCATGGTGGCCAGAGGAGACTTTGAGGGTCTTGGGTGCATGAAAGCTGAACTGGAATCCACCACCAAAGGTCGAGCATCTACCATGGGCACGGCCTATATTGATGGTGCTCAGGTATTGAATGATAAGACATTCAAAGCGGTACGTGCCAATGGATTGAGCCAGGGCATGGCAGTATCAGGCCTGAGAATGGTCGAAGGTGGCCTGGGCGACTTCGATGTGAGCGTGGTCAATATTGATTGGGCTGCTGAAGGTAGCAATTCCTATGCCACTGAAAAGAAGGTTGATGATTCGGCAAAACCAAGGGGATCTTCCTCCTCTTATGCTCTGACCGGATTCCGCTGGAATCAAATGAATCCCAACATCCAGTTATATCTGAATCCATCCGATGTCCCCTCGGGGATAAAAGTGGAATCGGCCCAGCGTGCCATAACAGATGCGGCCAACACCTGGGATGAAGCTGTGGCCCCGAGCCTGTTCGTCGATGAATCCACAGTGATCATCGACGATGGCAAAAAAGTGGTCAACCCATTCTCGGATGATTACAAGCCAGATGGCATTAACCTCAATGGCTTCATGAGTCTTGGCAATTACTATCTCGCTTTGACCGCCTTATGGACCGATCTGTCCAAGAGAGATGGCTATTATTCCATTATCGAATCCGATATCGTATACAATCTGGACTTCAAGTGGACCGATGACGAAAAGCAGGCCAGGAATACAGGTAAATTGGACCTTCAGAGCGTGGCACTACATGAACTGGGCCATACCATCGGCCTGGGAGATCTCTATACCCTGAATGACGGTGATGTACGCAAGTATGACCTCGACCAGGTGATGAACCTGTACGATGGTCCGCAAAGGACGCTGGGGAACGGGGATCTGGCGGGAGTGCAGGAGATGTACGGATCAAAAGTCTCTGCAGTTACACCTGTGAATCTGTATAGGTTATATGGATATGGCGACCATTTCTATACAACAAGCAAAGAGGAGAAACAAATCGCAGAATCATTAGGATACCTCTATGAAGGAATAGCAGGGCTCATTTATCCAAATCAGATTCAAGATACTGTACCATTATACCGCCTATATGGATTGGGCGACCATTATTATACGGCAAAAGTCGCCCATAAAGAAGCTGCAGAATCCGTAGGATATAAATATGAAGGAGTAACCGGTTACATCTATCTGACTGCCGAACAGGGATTAAAGCCCTTTTGGTCTCTATACGGCTATGGAGATCACTTTTACACAATTAGGGAATTGGATAGGCAGGTAGCAGAATCGGTTGGCTTTAAATATGAAGGAATAATTGGGTACATAGAATACGATAAGGCCATTAAGTATTAAATATTTTAATTTTTTTCTTTACTTTAAAATTACATACAGATCTTGGAAATTCCATAAACCCCTTGGGTAAAACCTTATCTTGCCATCAATCTGACTTTTGGCACATTGACGTTCAATAAAGCTGTAGTTAACATAGGCAGTCCCATACTCTTTTAGAGATAATCGGCTAGTCTCGCTCTGTTCTAAATAGATAAATCCTTCCAGAACCTCTTTCGATCTCTTTTTGCTTTCCTGATCAAGCATATCGAGACAATAGTCACCATGTGTAGAAAATATAAAAAAACCATCGCGATCTACCATCTCATAAAGTCTATTAAACCAATCAATCCAGAGAGGAATTGCTAAATGGCTAAATAGAGATGCTACAAAAATCACGTCATACTTATCTTCAATTAATAGCTTGTGTGGACGATCTACCGAATAGAAGCCCTTGACGCCAAATGTTTTTATGCAAAAGTCGACCGCATTCTTATCTATGTCTGAAACAAAAACACGCTCTCTATCCATTTTTTGAATCAAAAAGCGAGTGAACCTGCCATAACCCGAGGCAAAATCAAGAAAAGATTTTATATCTCTAAAGCTTCTGTTAATATCAGTTAGTATTTCCTCGACTTCATTGCACATTGATTTGCCGCTTGAAAAATATTCTGCCTCAGGATCCTTTACCGATGGATGATTGGATAAAAATTGGTACATCTCATCTCGTAAATCAATATCCGATATGAAATTCGATCCATATTGACTCCAATCTCTATCGGATTCTAATACACCGCAGCTGCCTGCAATTGATACAACACTAGGTGAGATATCATAAATTGACTCTATTTGGGCAACCTCCTTTTCATCCACAACCCCCATCACACGGATATTTATCTTTCCAGCGATCTTTTCAATAGGAATAATGAATCCTATATTCCGCATTAACATTCCTCAGCGTAATACTTTTCGCACTCCGGTCCCATCAACCTTAAAATCAATTTGAGCACGTCAGTCAAATGCATCATTTCTCG
>JGI11944J13513_1001434_pt1 | contig 19159 bp, 20 predicted proteins | sample TerdegcoTASludge_FD_13513 | JGI IMG/M metagenome (IMG submission 13513) | reverse complement strand
TGACTCTGTACTGAAACGTGATTCGCTAACTGAACCACAGAGACACAGAGGCACAGAGGAGATATTTTATGCCCGATCTCACCCACACAATTTAGCGAAGAGCCTTTTGATGACCAAACCGAAGAGAAGATCAGGATGGAATCAGAAGCAGTCCTGGCCATCCTAAAGCGGTGCCTCTCGGAGTGGACCCTCATAGGCAGCGAAGCCATAGATTACGAAATCTCCAGAATACCGGATATTGAGAGGCGATGCAAAGCGGAACGAATTGCCTCGATATCAAGAGAAAAGATCATTGTGGATGAGCCTATTGTCTCCAGAGCTCGGGAGATCGAGATGCACGGGCTAAAGCCCATGGACGCTCTGCATCTGGCCTGTGCAGAGAGATCGGCAGATGTCATGCTGACCACAGATGATGAGATCGTGAGGGCGGCGATGAGGATGAGCGCGGACATCAAAGTCAGAGTCATGAACCCTGCGAGGTGGTTGTTGGATGTCCTCTAAATTGGATGTCAGAAGCATCAATGAGATAAGGAAGCTGGGGATAAATGCTCTCGCAGAAGCCCTGGGGCCGGTGGATATGGCCAGGTTCTTGCAGAGCTTTGATCTGGGCAGCGGCGACTATACCAAGGATAGGGCAAGATGGCTGGACCAGAGCCTGGAGGAGATCGTCGGTGAGATTAAAAGAGAGAGGAATGAGTAAGAACCGTGTCCCAGCCTAGGGGGGATCCGGGCGCCCTGATTACTATTCTCATGATCCAACAAGCCGCAATTTCGGTTTAACGAATCCATGCAACCGTGCCGCACCCCGCCCCGCAGGTGCGCATGCCCTCGGGAGGTGACAGAAATTACCTCGAGCTGAATCGGGGCTCCCGAATTACTGCTATCACGAATCCCGCTCAGCCATGCAGCATAGTCGATCGGGCAGCCCGTGCGCCCGGAAAGGCCAAACCAAGATAAGACGAAAGGATCAAAATCGGAAAAATATTATTTATTGGATTCTTGGGTGCAAGAATTCCGCCATTTTTACCTACCGCTCTGGTATCCATCCGAGCTTTCTTTCAATAATTGCCTCGGCATTCTCAGTCAGAATCACGCGTTGGGCCTTATGCCTTCCACTTTTTGCTATTACTTGCGGATCACTGACCTTTCTGGCTTCTGCTCGAATTCTATAGCCGTGTATGGAGTCTCCCACCTCGTAACACTCCATCAAAGCACCTCAAGGCGTCCCTCTCTCTTCAGCTCATCTACAATCTGGCAGATCAGTTTATAATCAAGTTCTAAATCTTCCTCGATTTCAGAGGGATATGCTTCGCCCCTATCCCTGAAGTACCCCATGACTTCCTTTTTGGCAGTCTCATAATCTACATCTCGATATTTTATGGTTTTGATGGCAGCCAGCTTATCCCTTATGGCATCTCTGACAAAATCAGAGGTATTTAGGTAAACACCAGCAGCCACTATTTTCCTAATCTCCTCCAGTTCTACAGCAGAAACCTTTGAGCCGATCACGTGCCCTTCAGATCTAACTGTATCCATCATATGTTTTAAATCCGTTAAACAAATTAAAAAGCATTTCGATTACTTAGACCGTGGAAGTGAGCCCTCGGGAAGCAACAGAAACTCACCCAGGCCGGAACCAGGGCGCCATGATCACATAATCACAGCTTTACGATCGATACTCGTCCAGGATTTATGCGGCAGCATTCCTTAAGCGAGGTTTAATTATCTTCGAGTAAACTAGAGCTTCATGGAGATGCGTAAATGATAAAGGCGAAACTCGAAGGTGATAAGCTTCCCATCCCTAAAAACATTATCCAAAAAGCAGGCCTGAAGGATGGAGACGAAGTTGAAATGAGGCTGGAGGACGGCAAAGTGGTGATCCAGCCGATAACCACAAGAGCTCAGTTTAAAAAGGAGTTGAGAGGTTGCGTTAAGAGCTCGGAGATCGATCCTCTTGAGGTAAAAAGAATATGGAACGCCTGATCTTCGTGGACTCCAACATCTGGTGCTACTACTTCGATCGTTCAGCCCAGGAGCATGAGGCTGTATCAGAGAGGCTGGAAGGGGTCCTCGAAGGCGGAGTAGCTATAAATACCGTGGTGGCTATGGAGGTTGCTCATTATCTCATCAAAAGCCTGGGCTCTAAGGGAAAGAGAAAGATGGACATATTCCTTTCTTACCCCATGGAGATCATAGACTTCGATCAAAATCTCGCCAGAAAGTCGGTTGAATATCTGGCGAAGTACTCGCAAACTGGGATTGGAGGTCGTGATGCTACTATCCTCGCTTCGATGGAGGAGCTTGGAACCAGGAAGCTCATGACCCACGATCGAGCCTTTAAGAGATTAGATTTCATAGAAGTGGTTGATCCTGTAAGCTGACAGTATCATATTCTTCTGCTAACGGTCGGCTTGCCAGGGTCTTGAGTACAGCCCCAGCCAGCCCTCGCGCGCGAGAACGGGCAGCGTGCGCGGAGTCCCTATCTCGAGAGCGTTCTGGCTACACTCAATTAGGCAAGTCGGCAGAAAAATGACAGGCTTAACCCAGGTCGGAACCAGGGCGCCCTGATTACTGCCACGCCAAATCCAAGCATCCATGCCGCATTCCGCCCCAAGGGGGCGCGAGCCCTCGGGAAATGCGGATCGCTGCCATGCTCACCTAACTTTCTTTTTGCAAGAATTTTATTCTTTCGTCCAGTCTAGCAGCTCTTTGCATGAGCAGAGCAAGGGTCTCATATCTGTTCCGCCCCCTGGCGAGGATGGACAGTATTGGATCTCCCGCGGCTATCTGCGACCCTGGCCGCGGAATATCAGCGATCCAGTCTCCAAGATCTCTCAGATCTTTGCCGACCTCAAAGTTACGATCTGCATAGATGATGGCCCGTCCCGCTGTGCAGCAGGCCCTGGGGCGCCTGGGCAGAATTCCTGCAAAAGCCTCGAGATGAGATTGGAATATGTTTATGCCTGTTGCCATCTCGACGGTATCCAAGCTGCCCTGAAAACGGGGGTTTACTTCAACGACTACAGGCCCTCTTTCGGTGAGCAAGAAGTCCACGCCGTTGCTGCCAAGGAGGCCAAGGGCGGCGACTATTCTCTCAGCCATCTTTGCAATGCCGCAGGATGGACATTCCAAGGGCGTGATGTTTCCGACGTACCTAAAATCGCTTGCACCAGCCCATTTAGCACCCACTAGCTGCTCATTGACAGCCACTGCACGCGCCTCATGGCCGTTGCCTATGACCGAAACGCTGGCGGGTTCTCCTGCAATAAAATCCTGAGCAACAAAACCCTCGGCCCAGTTCAGCTCAGCTGCGTTTTTCACCAATCTGCAGCCATATCCACCAGCGCCCTTGCGAGGCTTGACCAGGATGGGAGACTGAAGACCGTCTGCTGACAGTTCTGTTTTTATGAAAGGAAATCCCTGTCTTTGCAGCCATCTGGCCATCCAGAGCTTGTCAGAGACCATGCTCACCTTCTTTGGAGGGTTGTTCAGCACCCTTTCGCTCTTCAACTGGATCTCCTCAAGTCCAGGCCCAAGAACGATGGCATCGGGATGGACCCGATCTACGTGAGTTGAGATCAGATCCTCCGCCTGATCGCGCGGTATTTGAGCAGTCTCAATGGCGCAGCTCTCCAGATCTAGATCGCGAAAGCAATCCACAGCAAAAACCTGATGTCCGGCCCTTGCAGCAGAGCATGCGATGTGCCTGATGTTGAAGCCTATCGCTAATAATCTCATGAAGTCCTCTCGCAAGATCTCAAGGACTGGGTCATTGCTCAAATCCCATAAAGGGGTAAATAACATGCTTTCCCTTAGGAGACGGCACTATCTTCAGGCCGCCTTCGAACTCATCCAGGAGCTCTTTGCCCATGAAGAGCCTGTCCAAGAAGACTGCTAGCGCTGCCACTTCGGAGTGTGGTTGGTTTCCCACAGCCACATTCCAGTCAGCCAGATCGTACATCTCTGCAGGGACCTTCTCTGCACCAACGACGACCAGAATATCATCGCATTTGCGAATATCCCCGATCACGCCTGGAAGATTTGACCCGTACATGGTGAGGTGTGCCACCTTTCCACCTGCTTCTCTCCAGCGAATGACCTCCCCTTTCCAAGAGACATCAGCTCGCACCCGGAATGATCCTCCCCATCGCTTCACCACATCGTTCAGGCTCTCCTCGACGTGAGCATCTCGGCCGTTCAGGAGCATCTCCTCTGCCCCGAAGGCGCGAGCCACAAGGCCCACGTGGGTGGTGATTCTCTTGTCCCTCTCCGGCCGGTGGCCGATGCGCAAGACCGCAACTCGCATGCAGATCACGATGGTCTGCCTCGTATTTAGCTCCTCTCTAAAATCACCGTGCAAAATATCTAAATTCCTGGTCTGCATCTCCTTCCAGCGATGAACCTGTGCGACAGATGCCGTGGCAAGGGTTACCTCATTGTGGGAGAGAGGCCCTGTCCTAACTGCAATGGAAGTGGAAAGACCGAGTCCATATCGCTTGGCGCGGCCTCAGATAAGGACATGAGTGAGCTGATTTTACACGGCGCGACAAAATGCAGCGTTTGTCAGGGATCTGGAAAAATTCCTGTGAAGGAGACGTGCCAGGCCTGCGGTGGCCTCGGTCGCGAATATCTGTGTGTGGTCTGTGGCGCATTGCTCTCCAGCAAGAAGGAGCTGTGCGAGCGCTGCTCCAAGAAGCCACTCGTCCATGTGCTCGACATGGCCTGCGACAGCAGAGATCTGGTTGTGGGCGAGATCTACCAGGGTAGGGTCTCGGGGCTTGCCAACTTCGGAGCCTTCGTGGATTTATGCGAGGGCGTCCGCGGCCTTGCCCACAATAAATACCTCAAGAGCAGGCCGGAGGTGGGCGAGACCATTTTCGTCACCGTTCGCAATATCCTTCAAAACGGAAATATCGAGCTGGAGCCAGTGGAGCTGAAGGAGTACAACACTGTAGAGGTTGAAAAAGACCTGCCCACTTCCAGGGCAGCGGATCTGGAAAAATTGGTAGGCAAGTTGATCTTGATCAAGGGCGAGGTGATTCAGGTCAAGCAGACTGGCGGGCCGACGATATTCACTGTCGCAGACGACAGCGGACTTGTATTTTGCGCTGCGTTCGAGCGGGCAGGCGTGCGCGCTTATGCTGACATCGACAGCGAGATGATGGTGCGCGTCATCGGCGAGGTCACGCTGCGCAACAATCAGGTTCAGGTGGAGATCAAGTCCATGAAGCGCCTCTGGGGCGGTGAGGCGTCCACTGTCAAGGACCAGATTGAGAAGGCCATCGATAAGAGGGCCGAGCCCTTTGATCTGCAGTTCCTGGTGGAGAGCGAGATAATGGAACGACTTCGGCCTGCCATGAAGGCAGTGGCGAAGGAGATTCGTCGCGCAGTCCTAAAGTCGCGGCCCATTGTCGTGCGCCATCACGCCGACGCAGATGGCATCACCGCCGCCGTGGCTATCGAGACTGCGATACTGCCGCTCATAAAAGAGGCTGGTGGCCCTGATGCGGAGTACTACAACTTTCGCCGGGCTCCGAGCAAAGCCCCGTTCTATGAGCTGGAGGATGTGACCAAGGATCTGAGCTACGCACTGGAGGACAGCACCCGCCACGGCCAGAAGATGCCGCTCATTGTTTTGATGGATAACGGATCTACAGAAGAGGACGTCCCAGCTATGCGGCAGGCTCAGGTCTATGGGCTGGAGATGCTGGTGGTCGATCACCATCACCCACACAAGATCGTGGACCAATTCCTAGTCGCACATGTGAACCCTGCGCACCAGGGTGGAGACTTCGGGCTGACCACAGGTATGCTGGCCACTGAGATCGCGAGAATGATCTATCCTGATTGCGAGAACAAGATCCGCCACTTCCCAGCAGTATCGGCTGTGGGAGACCGCAGCGAGGCTCCGGAGGCCGAGAAGTACATCAAGCTTGTCGAGGACAGGTATCGCATAGAAGACCTCAAGAAGATCGCCCTGGCACTGGACTATGAGGCCTTCTGGCTGCGCTTCAATGAGGGGCGCGGGCTCATAAATGACATCCTTTGTTTAGGAAGGCTCGACAGGCATCAGAGGATAGTCGAACTGCTCTGCGAGCAGGCCAATGCAGCCATCGACGAGCAACTGAGGGCCAGCATGGGCAATGTGAAGAGCACAAGGCTGCCCAACGGCATAATCATGAATGTCTTGGATGTGGAGAACTTCGCTCACAAGTTCACATTCCCTCCACCAGGCAAGACCTCAGGAGAGGTGCACGACCGACTCTGCCAGAAGTTCCAAGGATTGCCGGTGGTCACAATCGGCTACGGCCCAGACTTCGCAGTTCTGCGCTCTCGCGCCGTAAAGATGAACATCCCTCAGATGGTGAAGGAGCTGATGGAGGAGATACCAAATGGCGGAGTTTCAGGCGGAGGGCATCTCGTTGTGGGCTCTATCAAGTTCGTGGGTGGCATGAGAAAGGAGGTTTTAGCCAAGCTCGCAGAGAAGATCGCAGCCTGCGCAGTGGACGAGGTCATTGCCGCACCTCCTGGCATTGCGAGCAAAGCTTGAAGTCTATGAACCCCAGCATCACGTCAACAGATGCCAGCTCTACAGTGATCTGATCGCCCACGTCAATTCCTTCTCCCTCGCCCTTCAGCTTCAGCATTCCTTCAACAGGTACGTCCAGCAGCCTGACCCAGGTGCCCTTCTCGGCTGAGCCTGTCACCATGGCCGAGAACCTCTCGCCGATCCTCGATTGCAGGAGAAGAGCCGCAGCGGACTTGTTCACCTGGCGCTCCACCTTGGCCACGATATCCTCCTTCCTGGTGCATTCCTCAGCCAGGAGGCTCAAGGCCTTAGGGCTGTAGGGCGTCGGCCTGTTCTCTAATGCAGCCTTCAGCAGCCTCTGGGTGATCAGATCTGGGTAGCGCCTGTTGGGCGCAGTGGAGTGGGTGTAGTCCTTGATCGCCAGGCCGAAGTGGCCACCCGAATCCTCACCTGGCATCTCTGCCACATACTCTCCATTTCCCAAGAGCTTGATCACAGCCAAAGAAAGATCTGGAAAGCGCCGAGGGTCAGACTTCTTCATCATCGTCAGGAATGTCTCGAGCTTCTTTGAGTCTGGACTCCTGGGAAGCCTGAAGCCATGCTCAGCCGCAATATGCACGATTCGATCCCACCTTCTTGGAGCTCGCACTACTCTGCGCAGCGATGGGATGCCGCGCTCTTCCAGGTAGCGGGCAGTCACTGCGTTGGCGGCAATCATGAAGTCCTCGATGATCTGCTTGGCCCTGTTCGTCTCCTCTACCAGCAGATCGATGATCTCCTCTCCCCTGAAGACCGGCCTTGCCTCGATGGTCTCGAGGCTTAGAGCGCCTTGCGAATGTCGCAGGCGCCTCATCCTCTGAGCCACTGTATCCTGCAACTGCAGGCTCTCCGCCAGGCCTGCTACCTCTGCTGCAGCCCCGGGCACAGGCGCTCTTCCCTCCAGCCATGCAGCCACGCTGTTGTAGGCCAGCTTTGCATGATTGCGCACCACTGCCCTGCAGACGGCAGACTCCACAACAGAGCCGTCCGGATCGATTGTCATCTCCACCACAACCGCCAGTCGATCTTGGCCCAAATTCAAGGAGGTGAGGTTGGTTGAGAGCTTGGGAGGCAGCATGGGAAAGATCTGGGCCGCGGTGTAAACCGAGGTGGTGTTGGCCTGGGCCTGCCTGTCGATGGCGGAGTCCTTCCTGACCAGGGAGTCAACGTCCGCCACAGCTACGCGGATCCGGGTAAATCCCCCGGGCAAGGGCTCCGCCGCAGTCAGCTGATCCAGATCCTCAGAGTCGTCATTGTCGATGGAGGCCCAGAGCAGGTCCCTCAGATCGCGAACATTCGGGGCGCCATTCGCCTTTGCAGGACCGTGGATCTGGCCTAGCTCCTGGAGGCATTCGGCTGAAAAGTCCGGGCGAAGCCCCCGCAGGAGCATATTTCCTCTGGCGATCTTTTGCAGGATGGTTCTATCCTGGATTTCATATCTCTTGCCAATGGTGATCATGACTTATCCTCTAGACAATTCATAAGCCTCACATTCCTGGCACTCAACTCTTTCGGCTCCAACGATGCTTTTATCTCACCCTCTTGCAACTCTTGACGATCATGAGCGAGGAAAAAGAGCTGGTAATAACCAAAGACGACTACATTGAGTTCCTTTCTGTTCGCCTGAGGCTGCAGGGCTCTTGCCAGCGTGAGATCGAGAACGTGAGCTTCCCATTCCTCTTTGCCTCGGGAAGCGAGCTGCTTCGCACCTACATATTGGGCGCGTCTGAGTTTACCTCCAGCCTGCCCGATAGATACAAGCTTCCCGACAGGGGTTTCATCTGGTACCTCTTCTCCCAGGCGGTCAAGGAGATCCATGTCATGCCCGAGGAGATGAGAATAAAGTACGAGCTTCGGGAAGAATACCACAAGCCTTTCAAGCAGTTCTACCTCTAGCCGACCATTTGCCGCCCAAATGCCCTTCAAGCGCAAGCCTGCCTAGGTATGCATCCACTTCATCGGTCAGGGTCCTGGGCCGCTCGGCTGCCAGGGGCGTTCCGGGCAGAGGCATGAAGTGGTGTGCTCGAACCCTTCCTCCCTTTTTTACTATCCATTTTGCCAGATGCATCGTCATCCTTTGATCCTCCTCCGACTCCATCGGCAGGCCGAAGATCAGATCCACCTGCGGCGTCAGGTTATGATCGAGGCACAGCTCGCACGCCTCCTCCACCTGCCGGACGGAGTGGCCTCTGCCAACTGACCTCAATACGTCGGGACTGCCAGACTGGCCACCAATGCAAAGCGATCTGTTGGCGCAGTACTTTGCTATCAGCTCCATGGCCCTATCAGAGACAAAATCCGGCCTGACCTCCGAGGGGAATGTCCCGAAGTAGATGGGCTTTTTCAGTTCGCTTAAGCTGCAGAGAAGAGCTTCGATCTTCTCGGGGCGTGCATGCCGCCCGTCTGAGCCCCAGGCCAGTGCGTTAGGCGAGGTGAAACGAATATCCTTGAGGCGGCGTGCATACCTGGTGATGGTCGCAATAGAGCGATGGCGCATCTCGCAGCCAAACAGGCGCGGCGTCTGGCAGTATGCACATTTCCAGGGGCAACCGCGGGAGATCTCAATGGGCGCCAGAATCTCTCCGAAAGGAGGATGGCAGTCCAGATCCACGGGAGGCCTTCTCTTTGTGAACACGACCCTGCCCCCTTTTTTGTAAGCTATACCCTTTACAGTGGCAGGATCACCATCTGCTGTTATAGTTTTAAGCAGCTCTGGCAGCGTCTCCTCGCCCTCTCCGATGACAACATAGTCGAAATGCTCCAAAACCTCCTCAGGCGCGGCAGACGGGTGCGGGCCACCGGCTACATAAACAGCATCTACACTCGCCATGGAGATCTCGCGATAGATCTCCTCTGCCTGGGAAGTTGCAAAGCTGTAGAGCATAATTCCAGGCATTGGCCTACTGGCCAAGCTCGCCAAGATCAATGGCATCAGAGCTGCAATGCTGTAGGAGTTCTTGCTGCTCCAGCGGAACCAAACTTTGCACAGTTTCAAATGCCCATCATCCTTCTTCTCCAGCTCTCATTGAAGATAGAGACCAAAGGAGAAAATGTTTTGGTCTGACCTTACAAAAGCGGCTTGTCAAAATTTATTATCGAAGTAAATTATATATACTGTCATGTTCCATAGCCTATCTATCGAAGGTGAGTAGCATGAAGAAGTTCATCTGCAAGAATTGTGGCGTTGTGAACGAAGTTCCCGCAGAGGCACTGAAAGAAGACGATGATTGGCTCCAGTGTACCCTTCCCGAAGGGTTTGAGTGGATTTTGCCCGCTGGCAAGATAACCCCAATCGTCGGCGATCCTATATACATCTCAGCTTTGGGAGAGCACCTGTCCTATGCGCAATATCTCGAGGAATACAACATCGATCCAGAGATCGCCTACAATCTGATGCGAGGAAAGGTCAGCACACAGACAGCAACCAAGATAATTGGCAGACAATCCAGGGAGAGAGCGTCTGTCAGCTCAAAGATGAGGCCTCATAGCTGGCTCGATGAGGATGACTGGACTGCCTGAAAAGGCAACAGATGATCTGCCTCGCCCGGCTGGGGCAGGTTTGTATCATTTTTTTTTGGCTCTTCGATCGGTCTCCTGTCTTCTGCTCAAAATTTTCATCCCCCTGACTTTGGCAACAGAAAATAGGACGATGGACCACATCGATATAGCAATCCTCACATAAGGTCTTGCCCTCAGTTGCATAAGACCTCTTCTTCTGGGATCTCTCTGCCACAGTTCTGGCATTTTACGCCTTCAGACATCTGCTGATCTACCTCACCTCATCGGTAAGACCGGTCACAAAAAGTTCTAATATACGGATACACTATGCCGAGAATTAGGAGGTCATGCTTAATAATATTAATCCTGAATATTAATCCTGACACTGATAATAGTTCGCAAGCTAGTAATTTGGAAGTGATGATCCCTGTCGAAGAACATCCAAGACCCCATCGAGGGATTCTCAAGCAATTGGCCCTGTATCTCTGCGTCGCTTGACTTTTGTGAAGATAGTGCTGCTAACGATGAAGAGAGAAGGCATCTTTTCTTGAGTGAGATCTCTGCTCTTTTCGAGAGGTTACAGCATGGATTCGATCGCCTGGCGGAAGAAGAGAGGGCAAAATGCGGCCTAAAAGGCGTGGCTGTCGAAATCTCCCTGAAAATCGATATGAACAAGAGGGAGATCGTGCTTGATAAGCTATACAAGTATTGCAAGATGGACTTTCACTTATTCACGGAGCTTTTGCAGATACTGCAGCACAACTTTCAAGACTTTACGCTGATAGTTCCATCATTGCAGGGATATGAATTGGCAAGAGAAATCTATCGTTTTTTAGGCGCTCCGACTATTGAATGTATTTATCTCAAAGGCGACACCAAGGATAGACTTCTCATGGGCGAAGCTCTGCAGGAGGTAGCATTCGGGCGCATCCTCGACGATACACAGAAGCATTACAACGAACTCGGTGGCCTGGAAAAGAGAGATGATGTGCTCGAAAACGGCCTGGAGGTGTCAATGTACCACAGAGGACGAGAAGGTGAGGAAGAGGTCCTATGGATGCAGGTGAAAATTCCCCTATTGCCAGGCCAAAAGATAGAAAATTACAGCTACATGTAAATTTTTTCTGGGAAAAAAGATTGGTGATGCCTTATGCGTCGCTTTTACAATCCAAGGGTTGGATTGATTCCCAGGACGAATACTACTATGAAGTAAACGGCGTTAAGCACAAGGCCCAATGGCACGCCCAGCTTTGCCCACTCGCCGCTGGTGATTCCCAGCTTGCCAGCAGAGATGATGTTGGGGATATTGCCAGGTATGAGCATGCCGCCAGAGATCAGTAGACCGTATAGGGCCGCATTGATCTGTCTCTGGCTCATGGCTGGGGAGATCTCTGCTGCTGTCAGCGTAGCATTGTCCAGAATGGCTGAGATCATGTTAACCCAGAAGAGTACAAAATCAGGGATCTTGGTCAGATACTTGAAGATGAGTATCTCCATCCCGGCACCTAATAGGAATAATGCGGATACAAACAGCCATACCTTGGCTGCCCTGATGAAAACCTCATTGACACCTCCAGACTCCTCGCCCATGGCCATAACCTCTCCCGTAGCAGCCCTCTTTCCAACATAGAACATGCCGAAGAGAGCACATGCCAAAACTCCAAGAACGATCAATATGCCAAGCTGATCCGCCAGATACCAGAAGCCCGCATTGTATGGCTCGCCCTGAAGTTTGGTGATGGCGATAGTAGACAGGGGCTCGCCAAGAGGAGTCAGCACTGCTCCGAGGCCTATGGCGAAACATGCGATGATGACGAAATTGATCTTATCCTTGCGCTGCAAAGGCAATGCGTTCGCGATCTCGCAAAGGAACAGGGATGAGATAATGGCAGTGATGACTGAGCAAACAATTCCAAGTATGAATGTAGCTGCAAATATAATTATTGATAAATTCACCTTCTTTACCAGGCCGTTCATAAAGGATTGAAACTGCTTTTGGCCATAGAAGAAGATCAAACCTGCTACCAAAACGGCTGGCACAATGCCCTTGATGATGGGCTCTTCAGCAGCCAACTTAACTAGCTCAAACGACCACTTACTGGTCAACGTGACCGCCAGGGCGCCCATTATAAAGAGAAAAGCTTCCAGGTTTTTTTCCACAGGCTTTACTTTAAATGGGGCAACAAGCACAATTAGTACAATAACAAACAAACCGATATCTATTGGAGTGACTACCTCTCCAAGTATCGAAACCATACGACCACCTCTTTTTCTGCATCTCTCTGCAGAGAGCCTGCCCACGTGGATGATCTTCAGATATTAAATGCTTTTGGTTTTTATTTAGGCGTTTAGGTTGCTTTAATTGGTTACTATGATCTATATTTCTGTTTTTCCTGGTTTTTGCAAATATAAATAATTTATATGAGTCAAAAATGGACTTATAAGTCTAATATTGATTTAAATTGCGTTAGAATATGAATTAAATTTTTTAATCGAAAAAAACAAGTCAATGTCCATTTGTAGATCAAAATAATCCCTATAAAGGTTTTTGGAAAAATTTCCATTAGGCCATTTGTCCAGAGTATCTTCGCGGACTGCACTTTTTTTCTATGGCGTTGGGCAGTCGGACTGCTAGCTTTAATGATGCTGTTTTTTTGGTTTAACCTCTTTTTGAATAGTTTAAAATATTAATTATATTTAGTACAAAGTCTGGGTTTATTTAGTACAAAGTCTGGGTCTATTAGATAATTAGAAATACAGACTGATCCCAGATACGATTAAGGTGGATGAGTATGTTCGAAAGAGTACTGATACCAACTGATTTTTCTAAGCATGCGCGCAAGGTGATTGAGTGTGCTGGCGAGATTCCTGGAGTAAAGGAGATAGTGCTTTTAAATGTGATATCCAGGAGCGTCATCACAAGGGTGTGGGACCCTGTGGCAGAGCTCAAAGAGGCGGAGAAGAGGCTGATCGAGGAGAAGAAGGTCTTAGGAACTCCAGATATAAATGTAAAGGTGAGGGCGGTCTCTGTATTGGAGGGTGAAGTGGCAAGCGCCATTCAAAAGGTGGCTGAGGAGGAGAAGGTATCCCTCGTTGCCATGGGCGCTCGAGGAAAGAGTCTGATTGAGAGCGTCCTCCTGGGGAGCGTCTCCAGAAATGTGCTGCGCTTCGGAGATACGCATCTACTTGTCATGCGCTATAAGGTTTTGGAGAATGGTGATCTTGAGAAGCACTGCAACAGGATCTTTTCCAGAGTTCTCTTTCCTACAGACTTCTCCCAACCCTCAGAGGTGGCGCTATCATTCCTTAAGAATTTGCAGGGCATTGGGGAGCTGATATTGCTCAATGTGGTCTCAAAGGGCGAGACAGAGGAAGAGATCAATGCTTTCGTCGCTGCGGCAACGAATAAGGTCAATGAGATCGCAGGGGAGCTTGCTAAGGGTGGCATAAAGGTCACTCCAAAGGTCGCAGTCGGAAATCCTGTGGAGGAGATAAGGTCTTTGGCAGATGCTGAGGATGTCTCTCTCGTTGCCATAAGTTCACAGGGCGCAGCTGCCATCAAGAAGGGACGGATCGGAAGCACAGCCTATGATGTGGCCAACTCCTCGACCAGGCCGGTTCTTATCCTGAGAAGGTCGAAGATAGCGATCTATTAACATGATTTGGAGATGTGCAAGGCAGCTAGATAAGAGGGGTCCCGAAGGACTCCTCCTCCAGATCCATCAGATCGCGCCAGGTAGATTTGCATTCACAGTCTAGCTCATCAAACACCCTTGTGTCCTGCGCGATAGCATGCGCCCGGATGGCCTCGGCCACTGCAGAGTCGCACTTGCCGCAGTTATGTGGGCCTCGCCTGGTTCCTGCGCCTACGGGATCGCAAACGATCGTTCCTCGAACGCTCTTCAAGATCTCCAGTGCTGACCACAGCCACGGTGGTCTGAATTCGCCTCGCTCCCACAATCTCTCAGTCTGTGTATTGCGCTGGACATTGCATAAATTAAGAGAGAGAACTTCTGCATAGCCTCGTGCCGCTTTTGCAGAGACCATAGCATCCCTCATGGCCTCGCCCTCTGAGAGCAGAGGCGGCTTTAACAGAAGATACGCTTTTACCCGTCCTCCCTGCCTGTGGACCTCCTCAGAGGCTTCGACGAAATCCTGGAAGCTGAAGCCCTTGTGGATGATGTGTTCGCGGATAAGATCGTTCGAGCTCTCAAGGCCGATGGCAAACTCGGTATCCAGATGAGATAGGCACGCCTCGACCACGTCTTGGTTGATGTACTCAGGCCTGGTCTCGATGACCAGCCTCTTAATCCCCATCGCCTCTAAGCGTTGCAGTATCTCATCTCGGGCCACAGCAGGCATCTCCTGCGGGTCTAAAAAGCTGCCGCTGGTATAGATCTTGACCACCTGGACCTCTGGAGAGCATCTTTGCATGGCCTGCTCAAATTGTGCCACCAGGTCCTTAGCCGATGCAGGCGCTCCTTCGCTCGCATAGCCGCACATGGTGCAACGGTTCCATCTGCATCCAACTGTGCGAAGGATCATAGTAAGGGCTGCTGCCTTGCAGCCGTCCAGCAAGTCCTCCGAACGCCAGACGGCCACAGGGCGCGTGAGGTCCAGTCGTCTTTTATCCTTGGCCATTGATCCCCTTGCAGATCCTAAAGTCCGATCATCCCAGATACTGCAATGCGCTTATTGCAGCCGAGGCGCCCGAGCCGACTGCGGTTGCGACCTGCATTCGTCCGCCTGTCAGGTCACCGGCTGCGAAAACACCAGGCATGCTGGTCTCCTGCGACAGCCGGTTGACCTTCACATATCCTCCTTTGGTCATCTCCAAGCCCAATGCCTCGGCAAGCTCAGAATTGGGCCTCATTCCCATCTCAACAAATACGCCGTCCACCTTCAGCGATCTGGGAGTATTTCCAACCTTGAACTCAATGCTTGTCACAGACTGGTCGCCCAGTATTGCTGTTATTTCAGCACCGAAGGTTGCAGCATAATTGGAAAGCGTCTTTATGCGCTCCAGGTACACCGACTCTGCCACCAGCCTGTCACGCGATGAGAGAAGATGGACCTTGCCACAGATGTTGGCCAGATACAGTATCGCTCTGGCAGCGCCGTTGCCGTAGCCCACAACAGCGACCGTCTTATTCCTGAAAAGTGCACCGTCGCAATGCACACAGTAGGAGACGCCCCTGGATGTGAACTCCTTTTCACCGGGAACGCCGATCAAGCGGTGGCTAGCGCCCATTGCCAGGATGACGGCCCTGGCCTCATACTGCCAATTCTCTGTCTTCAAGCGGAAGAAGTCTCCCAGGTTCACTATCTTTTCAACCTGCTCGGTCTGATTCTCTGCGCCGAACTTCAGGGCCTGCGCCAGCATCCTCTCAGAGAGCTCTATGCCCTGTATGCCATCGGGAAATCCAGGATAGTTCTCGTAAAGGCCGCCCATGGACTGTTGCGAGCCGTAGACGTTGCCCAGCACCAGCGTCTTCTTTCCGCCCCTCGCGCAATACATGGCAGCAGTCAGCCCCGCGGGACCTGCTCCTACTATGATGACATCATGCAAGCGAACTCACCTATAGGACTGTCCGGCTCAAGGTAGATAAAGGGTATGCAGGCTCGAAGGAGGGAGACGCGGGCAGGCCATATTATCCGCAATGTTTTTAGACTAGGAGGTTATTGGAGGAGATGCACCGTGCAGCACCGCGCCGATAGTGTAGCGGTTATCACTAGGCGTTGCCAACGCCTAAACTCGGGTTCGAATCCCGATCGGCGCACTCGATTTTCTGTAAAAAAAAACATCAACGGATGGCATTTTTAGCTGATATGATCACATGATGGCCATATCAGTTCGCCAAACGAAGATGAAATATGGCTTGAGCGGATGCCTCACAAGGGTTTTTGCTTTTTCTCCGACTCCATGTTTTTCCAAGCATTCTCTGAAGGCCTCTTCGCTGATTTATGCGAAAGGCCACTCATGCATCCAAAAAAGTTAGAGACAAAGTCAGTCAACACCTCGTATTCGCACCTGAGTGCAGGCACGACTTTTTTGGTGCAAAGCCTGTCTTGAGACAAAGACTATATACATGATCTCATAAGCTCCAATATGCCATGAAAAGCTCACCGAGATCAGAAACTGCGAATCACGAGCACTGCGATGGCTCATGTGGTTCTTGCCAGGAGAAGGAGAGCTGCACCGATCCGAGGGCCTTGCAGCTCGAGACAGAAGATCGAATGGCTAAAATCAAGCACAAGATCGTGGTTGGAAGCGGAAAAGGCGGGGTTGGCAAGAGCACTGTTACAGTAAACCTGGCCGCTGCCCTGCAAGGCAGGGGCTACAAGGTTGGCATCCTGGATGCAGACATAACAGGCCCAAATATCCCCAAGCTTCTGGGAATTGAGGACCATCAACTGGTCTCCGGTCCAAACGGGCTTGAGCCTGCCAATGCCAGCGGATTGAAGGTAATCTCAATGGCCCTGCTCCTCAAGAGTCGGGACTCGGCAGTGGTCTGGCGCGGCCCAATGAAGATGGCCGCCCTAAAGCAGTTCATATCAGAGGTCAACTGGGGAGATCTAGATTTCCTGCTGGTGGACCTGCCGCCGGGAACCAGCGACGAGCCCATCAGCGCAGCGCAGCTCATCTCCGGCCTGGATGGAGCTGTCGTCGTCACCACGCCGCAAGAGGTCGCCTTGCTGGATTCTCGCAAGGCTGTTAATATGTTCCGCTTGATGGAGGTGCGGGTCTTGGGCATAGTTGAGAACATGAGCGGCCTCATCTGTCCACACTGCGGCGAGAAGATCGAGGTATTCAAAACGGGTGGTGGCGTGCGTGCAGCGCAAGAATTAGATGTGCCTTTCTTGGGGACCATACCGCTGGACGCAGAAATAGGAAGGCTTGGCGACATGGGCCAGACATTCACCACGAAAGAGACGCCGGCTGCAAGGGCATTCGACCGGGTCGTGGGAGCCGTCCTGGCAAGGTTGCATGGCTAGAGCACCTTGCCAAAAGATATAAATATTTATTCGTATAAGCTCCTAAATAGAGCCTCAAACGGGCAGCTGCTGTAGCGCAAAATGTACCACAAAAGCCGACACAATTGGCCACTATTACAAGATTCACCTCCCGCAATATGGTGTGTCGGCTCACCCTCCTTTCTTCTAGCCAATCCTGCAAGCGAGTTTATAACCTTAACTCTCATTAAGTGGGGAATACATGCGTTCCAAGCCTCTTCTCAAGGCCCATGAGCTTTTTTTTGGGGCTCTTCACTGAATTGTGTGGGTGGTATCGGGCATAAATTATCTCCTCTGTGTCTTCGTGTCTCTGCGGTTGTGTTAGCGCATCACGTTTCAGTACAGAGCCACGAAGACGAGAGAGATTTCGCGATTCAAGTTCACCCCTACTAAACAGCGATGAACCATTATTTTTAAATACAATTGTCCTGGAAAAACTTCTATGTCAATCATGAAATTCCTGATGCTTCTGCTTCTCCTGGGCGCTTTCCATCAGACAGCCCTCTGCGAGACAACCGTTCAATACTCCGGATACACGGAGTACGATGGCCGCCCGGCGGAGCTGGTCCTCGAATTCAACGGCGCAGCCGTGAGAGGCACTCTCAGCGTGGCCCCTGTCTGCGAGCAGTACGTCCACCTCACGGGTGTCAGTCTCAGTCTGACCGGCACTGCCACAGGCCCCTGGGAGGACAGATCCACGACGATCTCGGGCGCCTGGACCGGCGGGGATCTGTCTCCCTGCACACATGAGTATATCACGGGCGACCCGGCGTACCCCAACACAGGCACCTTCACGATCTCGATGACCACGGCCGGCGGGAAGGATGCCGTGAGGCTGGTCAGGATGCCGACCGGCTACGGCTACATCTTCCAGGCCAAAGGAAGCAGAGTAACACCAGCAGGCGTCACAACCGGCAGCGCTGCATGTGACTGGAGCGGCAGGTGGGAGACGAACTGGGGCACCATGACGCTGCAGCAGGTCGGCGATAGCGTCACAGGAGATTACACCCACGATCAGGGCAGGATAGCGGGACGGGTGGTCGGCAACAAGCTCATCGGCACATGGTCGGAATATCCGACGTACAGCCCTTCCAGCGATGCAGGGGATGCAGAACTGACGATCTCTGAGGACTGCAGAACATTTACAGGCCGCTGGAGGTACGGCTCTGTGGGCGAATGGAGCGGCGACTGGACAGGTACGCGTGCCAGCACAGAAGCCGAAGAGACCCTGATACTTGAGACGCCGACCCTTGCGGCTGTGTACAACGCCCCGACTGTGCCCACGATCTTCACCCTCGAGAGCTCGATGAAGATCACCAAGATCCGCACATACCACTGGAACTCCGGGCAGGGCATGACGCCCGGTAGCATATCCCTAAGAGATTCCGCAGGTAACACGTACGGCCCCTGGCAGGCATATGGCGAGCCTGGAATGGGTGGAGTGCCCAATGCCTACTGGGTTGTGGAGCCGGATGTCGTGCTTCCTCCCGGAACCTACGAGGTCGTCGATTCCGATCCGTCCACATGGTCGCAGAACAGCGAGACCGGCGGAAGAGGTGTGGCTTGGGTCTACGCGATACCGGCTGAGTGACGGACATGAGCCTGCCAGCGTTGAATCTGGCGGGATCCATGATGAGAGTTGCGTCAAACCCTGCCCATATTTTTGATCGCATGGGCCGGTGCCCGCACAGAATCGTATGTTGTAGCTGAGGGATCGCCCTCCGGTCCGGAGCATCCTGGAGGAGCCATCCCTGGCGTGCAGCTCTTCAGATTTTCTGTATCTCCTCCTTAAAAGCTAAATAAATTGAAAAGAGAATTGATCTCAAGAAGAATGATGCTTTAATGCAAGGTTTTTAGGATTCCTCAATTTATCGACAGAGCATTCATCCAGGCAGAGTGCTGGTTACCACAGTTAAGAGGGTTGGGGTCATGATGATGGTTACAGCGTTCGCTTTTAACCTATATCAGCTCTGTACATTAAAAAATGCCAAGGTTATTTAGACATAGCGGATGCCATCGAAAAATGAACATAAAAAGAGAGAAATTCAAGGAAAATCGATAGTATTCGAACATAAAAGC